>Ga0129324_10000686_pt1 | contig 23808 bp, 26 predicted proteins | sample CPBDNA_7_FD_96879 | JGI IMG/M metagenome (GOLD analysis project Ga0129324, IMG submission 96879) | Freshwater to marine salinity gradient microbial communities from Chesapeake Bay, USA - CPBay_Spr_15_0.2_DNA | ecosystem: Environmental > Aquatic > Marine > Coastal | place: USA: Chesapeake Bay... | reverse complement strand
GTATGGATCATTCAAATAGGCGTCATAAAGAATAGTTGCTTCCACTCGCAGGCTTGGGCTATCGGGCTCTGCCGCGATTAAGGTGAGGAGCTGTTCTGCTTGCCTTACTTGGGCCACTGCGCCATTGCGTTGAACTTCCTGCAACTGATCTAACACGTCCATGCTCAAAGTCTTCCACACACCGGTCATCGTTTGACTCAATGCCGAGTCTTCGTATTCGAAGTGACTCGGTTTCCAGTATTCTTCGGTTGTGGTAACCGACCAGTGGCGCTTGCCACTTGCAGGGGTTGTGGTTGTTGATCTCACGTCGAACATAGCTGGGCCCTATGGAGCCGCAATCCTTGCTGATCTAGGCGCGGAAGTTATTCATATTGAACCCCCAAAAGGTGATGACAGTCGTCGCATGTCTCCCACGGAAGGTGATGCTTCCGCATATTTCTTTGTGGTGAATCGCAATAAGTCCTTTGTCACGCTGGACCTGCGACAGCACAAGGATCAGGAAACTCTTAACCAGATGCTGGCTACAGCTGATGTTTTCGTCAGCAACTTGAGGCCCTATAAACTCACCGAACTGGGACTAGATGCGACCTCCCTTTCCTCAGGATTCCCGAAATTGATCACTGCTTATCTCAATGCCTACGGTCCGAATCCTGCTGAGTTAAACGAGGCCGGATACGACGGAGTCATTCAGGCTAGAACCGGCATTATCGGCGTGACGGGTGCTTCTGAACCGGCTCGAGCTGGTGTGTCAGTGCTCGACATGGGTTCGGGGATGTGGCTGTCAATTGGGATACTCTCCGCTCTTTATCAAAGATCGATCACAGGGGTTGGATCAAGTATTGCCACATCACTATTTGAATCGGGAGTGAACTGGAGCGCGTATCATCTAATTGCCCATCAGTTCACAGGTGAGGCGTCCACTCGCTCGGGCACCGGGCACCCCGCATTCGCCCCTTATGGACTATTCCCAACACGCGATGGGGAAATCATGATCGGTGTTGGCGGTGACGCCGTTTTTGCTCGCCTTGTCGGCTGTCTCGGTCTGGAAGACCTACTTGCAGATCCTCGCTTTGACACGAATAGTTCCCGGGTGGTTCACCAAGTTGAATTGAAAGAAATTATTTCACTGGCCTTTGCAACTTACTCCAGCACCGAACTGATTTCAATTCTGCGCGGTGCAGATGTGCCCTCAGATCTTCTTGCCTTGCCCGAAGACCTTCTGAGGGATCCTGCGGCAAGTTCACAAATGACCAAAGTTGCTGTCAATGGGCATGAATTTATGATTCCCTCACTACCACTACGAATCAATGGTGAATATCCACCGATTACGTTCCCTTCCTGAAAGCAGCAGCCACGATTGCTACCAAGATCGTTGCGATCAAGATTTGGGTTCCGAAGGTCAACCAGAAACCCCACTCGGCTGCATTACCGATCACAGCCCCTCCTGCACCGCCCACAACACCAATCAAAACGGTGACGAAACACCCAATAGGTTGCATGCTGGGAACCAGGATTCGAGCGATGAGTCCAATAATTATTCCAACAAAAAGGCCGCTGATCAGGCCGGAAATTTCCATGATGCTACTCAACCATTACAGCGCCCAGTTGGGCAAGCGCGGCGAGCCGGGAAAGCGCACGAAAATACTTTTTCCGGTAGCCACCCTTAAGCATTGGCTCGGTGAAAATGCTCGTAATGTCCATGCCGCTGTTCACTATTGGCACTGACCGGTCGTAGAGCCGATCCACCAAACTGACAACTCGCAGGGCTTGGGTTTCATTACGAACCACATTTACAGCCAGCAATCCCAAAAGCGACAAGTTTTCAACCATGGGTCCGTATTGAGCCGGGTGAACCTGGGAAAGGTGATCGAGCAGTCCCTGCCAGTTATCCAGCGCAGCATTAGCAGTCGATTCACATATACTTTCCACCTGCCGGTCTGTGAATATTCTCTGGTTCAGATTGAGGTTACGCTGACGGTAGTCAGGTCCTTCGATTCGAATAACGTCGAAATGGGCGGAAAGCCCTTGGATTTCCCGTAAGAAATTATCCGCAGCAAAACGCTCCTCCCCGAGGCGGTCCGGCAACGTATTTGAGGTCGCGGCGACATTGACCCCTCGATTTACTAGTTCGTTGAGAAACGTTGACATGAGTACGGTGTCCCCAGGGTCATCGAGCTCAAATTCGTCAATACATACAAGTTTTCGATCAGCAAAATGTTCTACGGCATTTCTAAACCCGAGTAGCCCGATAACATTCGTGTACTCAACAAAGGTGCCAAACGACTTTGGTCCTGGTGCCTCATGCCAAAGCGCAGCAAGCAAATGTGTTTTACCCACCCCGAACCCGCCATCGAGATACACCCCTGGACGCACTTCTGGAGCCTTGCTCCTTTTGAAGAATCCCTTTGCAGTAGGTGCCCCAACTCGTTGCGCGAATACGTCGACTCCCTCACGGGCGGCATATTGAGTTGGCTGCTCGTGATTAGGGATGTAGTTCTCAAAGCTCGCACCCGCGAATTGGGCTGGTGGAATCAACTGTTCAACAATTTGACTCGCACTGACCGACGGGAAAACGTCTACGAGTCGCTGCACCCCCGTACTTTAGGCCCAGTAGGGTTCACGTGTGAGTATCGCAACCGAGACAGTTCTTTTCTTCGCAATCGCTTTCTTCATTTTTGGACTCGTCTTCGTCCTCTTGGGATTGTCCAGTGAGAGAGGCTACTGGTCCCAACGCGATCCTTCGGGTGATGCGCGTAAGGCGGCCACGGGCTTTCACACTATCTATCACCGTGCATTCTCGATCGCCGCTGGTGAGTACCGGGCTCCCCTTAGAATCGCTGCAATAGGTGTCGTCTTGTGGTATTTCGCCGTTGCCGCTTTGATCATTGCTGGCATTATGGCCGTGATTTAGACCCCAATATCCGAACTATTTTTGTCGGGCTGACAGGACTTGAACCTGCGGCCTTCCGGCCCCCAGCCGGACGCGCTACCAAACTGCGCCACAGCCCGCGACACGAGTCGCAACCCTATCTCATGATTGCGAAACTGATTGAGCACCTCTATCGACGCGACCGCTTTTCACGAACACGCATAACGATTCGAATCGGAGTTCCGTCAAACCCAAAGTCTTCGCGTAAGCGACGTTCAATGAATCTGCGGTACCCAGCCTCTAAGAAGCCTGTTGTGAAGAGCGCGAATGTTGGCGGCGATGCGGATACCTGGGTCCCAAAGAGAATTCGCGGCTGCTTGCCACCACGAAGTGGATGGGGGTGCGCGGCAGTCAGGTCAGCGATAAACCTGTTGAGGGCACCGGTTGGGATGCGGGAGTCCCAGTTGTCCAGAGCCAACTCCAGTGCCGGTGCCAACTTCTCAACATGACGCTTTGTCCTGGCTGAGATATTGACCGTAGGAGCCCAAGCTACCGAGGCTAAATCCCGATCGATCTCCTTAGCCAAGTAACCACGGCGATCCTCGTCGGTGAGATCCCACTTGTTAAACGCGATAACCAGTGCTCGACCTGACTCAATGACCATGGTGATGATTCGCTGATCTTGTTCACTCAATGGCTCAGAAGCATCTACAAGGACAATTGCTACTTCAGCGCGATCAAGTGCGGCCTGGGTACGCAACGTCGCGTAATACTCGTGACCGGAAGCCTCCTTGGCCCGACGCCGAATGCCGGCGGTGTCAACAAACCACCATAGCCGGTCTTTAATCTCGACTAGTTCGTCTACAGGGTCAACTGTTGTGCCCGCAACGTCGTCGACCACAACTCGATTTGAACCTGCAAGGGCATTGAGAAGTGAGGACTTGCCCACATTTGGCTTACCCAATAACGCGACCCTTCTGGGTGCGCCTTCCTTACTTTGACCCGATCCTGTTTCCGGAAGGACTTTCACGATTGCATCCAGCAGATCGCCGGAGCGACGGCCATGTAGACCGGAAACCGGATGTGGCTCCCCCAAACCGAGGCCCCACAATGCTGTTGCTTCCAGTTCCGCATTGTGATCATCGGCTTTAGTAGCAACAAGAATTGCTGGTTTGCCGGATCTGCGAATTACTTCTACGACTGATTCATCCGTTGTTGTCGCACCCACCATGGCATCAACAACAAACACGATGACATCGGATTCATTAATTGCGCGCTCAGCCTGTGCCGCAATTTGAGCGTGAATACCGCGGGAATTGCGCTCCCAGCCGCCAGTGTCCATGACAAGGAACTTTCGACCATTCCACTCGGCTTCGTAACTCACCCGATCTCGAGTCACCCCGGGAACGTCTTCCACTACAGCTTCTCGGCGCCCAATCATGCGGTTCACCAGGGTCGATTTACCCACGTTGGGACGACCAACAATTGCCACGACCGGCAGGTTGGCGGTCGACGCCAGATCCGCTAGGTCGGCATCAAATTCACCAAACTCCTCGCGAACAGCGACGAGGGCAGCCGCAAGCAGTGCATCCTCATCCATGGGCTCAAAATCGGAGTCATCATCGTCCACTAAGTCTTTTAGATCAACTGCCTCAACTGGATCAATCGGGTCAACTGATTCGAAGTCATTTTCATCCATGTCGCTGTTCGCTCGCCTTCACGTTTTCATCGATTTCATTTGCTTCCGCGCCACTGCGACGACTCCCCAAAGTACACAGGTGCACAACCTTGCTCTGCAGAGGGCTTGTGAAAGTACGCTCAAGAATACGTTTGATGAGCCAAAATGACCAACTGTTCCACCACCTGTTCCAGACTCAGATCGCTGGTGTCCAGTATTTGTGAATCCGGCGCCGGCTTAAGGGGTGAGTGCTCACGACCGGAGTCCTTCGCATCACGCAGATGCAATTCCTCTTGGGTTTGGGCAATGGTCTCAATGCTGGCAAGCGGGTCCACTTCCAGACTGCGCCTTCTGGCACGGGCCTCGGGCGTAGCCGTGAGAAATACCTTTAGTTTGGAATCAGGTAGGACGACGGTGCCAATATCGCGGCCCTCAATCACTATTCCAAAGGCCGAATTTTCGACAGCTTCACGCTGAAGTTGGACGAGGAGTTCCCGCACTTGCGGCACGGCACTCACCGCGCTCACCGCGGCGCTCACCTCGGGCGAACGAATTGCGCTAGTGACGTCTTCGCCGTTGGCTGTAATGACGAAATTCCCTGGATCCGTCGTGATCTCAATTGTTGTGTTGTGTGCCTCTTGCGCAACTGCCAGGTGATCATCGAGATCAATATTGGCCTGCAGCACGGCCCAGGTAATCGCCCGATACATGGCTCCGGTGTCTAGCATTACCCATCCAAGACGTTGGGCAACCTCTCTACTCACCGAAGACTTTCCCGATCCTGCCGGGCCATCAAGGGCGAGGGTCCTTGTTGTCATTGGCGGCCTCGAGTGTCAAAGCCCCGGTCTTGCAGCCCCTGCTCGAGGCCTTCTGACTGCCCTGCAGGCACGAAAAGTTGCACAATGCCACTGGGCGCACCCATGACATGTTCTATTCGCACGTCCTCGAGGTTAATGCTTAAAGTCCCAACACCAGAAAAGAGTTCAGCCAGAGCACCAGGTTGATCGGAGATCATGACATTCACTGATTCAAATCGATCCTGACCCGTTCCATGCTTACCGGGAATCCGCAATTTTCCCTCATTTCCGGCTCGAAGGGTGCTCTCAATTCGTTCCCGGTCATCCATTTCAAGAGCCGTAGACAACTCAGCTAGCTCAGCGCTGACCTTACGCAGTACCCGTGAGATCTCGGCAGCATTTCCTTGGACGATATCACCCCATAATCGGGGATCCGATCCGGCAATACGGATTGCATCGGCTAACCCAGAACCTGAAATTGATAGATCAGATTGGTCGGCCTCCAAAAGCTGGGCCGCAAGAGTGCTCGAGAGGAGTTGCGGAACATGTGAAATCAAGGCAACTGCCCGATCATGATCCTCAGGGTTCATAGTGACAACCGACCCGCCCATATCGGAGATAAGTTGGCTTGCCTGTGCTTGGGACTGCGCACTCCCCTGGGTCAAGACCCAGATCCGATCTTGGAAAAGATCTGCGCGGGCCGCACCAGGTCCTGCCACTTCTCGACCCGCCATAGGGTGAGCGCCCATCACTAGCCCACTCTGGATTAATTCAGCATCAAGTTCGGCCAGAATCGAATTACGAACCGAACTGACATCAATGAGCAACGCACCTTGATTGTCGCGGAAAGCCTCATTTAGTGTCTTAGCTGCCGCACTGGGGGGAACGCAGATGAAAATAATTTGAGGTTGCAGTTGTTTCACTGCAGTAGCTTTTGGTAATCCCATCCGCAGTGCTTGCCTGACGTGATCAGAGTTGAGGTCTTCGATCGTCACGGTGTAACCGGATTTGTTCAGGGACAAAGCAATCGAAGTACCGATGAGTCCGCAACCAATGATGTGGACACTAGGCGCCATTTGCATCCTTGACCTGGGTTTTTGTGAGGTCTGCCCGTAATACTTCGGCGCCGCGCAGGTACACATGTTCGATTTCGCTGCGGCTTTGATCTGTTTCTACCTGGGCCATTATTCGTACTACACGCTTGAGAGCTCCGTCAACATTCATCTCTTGAGCACACATTAGTGGCACGTCGGTCAATCCATGGATCCGGATTCCGGCTGCGGGGAATGCACACGTGAGATCTGGTGTTCCCGTCAGGAAAATGCTGATTACTTCGTCCTGGGAGACGCCGTTTCGATTTAGCATTTGGTCGATTAGTTCTGCAACAGCCTCGTTCATTTCTTCTACATTGTTTGCAGTGAGGCAGGTAGCACCTCTGATTGCTCTTGTCGCCATTGCTGGAGTCTAATCAGGTGGATTACAGGCCTGCAGCGGTGTAAAGCGCGCGGAGTTGCGCCCCATTAATCACTCTGAGAATTCCCGGTCTTTGTTGACCTAACGCAACAGGGCCGATTTTGGTGCGTACGAGCGAGGTGACAGGTGAACCGACGGCGTCAAACATACGTCGAACGATCCGATTTCGACCTTCATGGATGACCAGTTCCACCATGACCGAATTTTTCGTCCGATCGATTATTCGGGCTTTTGTCGCTTTAGCGGTTCCATCATCTAAGTCAACCCCACTCATTAACTCAGAAAGTGCCTTGTTCGTGAGTTCTTTGACGGTAGCGATATATGTCTTATCGACTCCATAACTAGGGTGTATCAATCTATTTGCTAGATCACCGTCATTGGTGAGCAGCAAAAGTCCTTCGGTGTCCGCATCAAGTCTGCCAACATGGAAAACTCGCTGTTCCAATTCGGTGACGTAATCGCCAACGCATGGGCGCCCTTGGTCGTCGATCATGGTGGTTAACACGCCTTTTGGTTTATTCAACGCGTACACCACGATTTGGGCTTTGGTTTGTAGTCGCTCTCCATCAACATGAATAATGTCAACTTCAGGGTCAACTCGACGCCCCTGCTCACGAACAGGTTCACCATTGATGCTGACACGACCTTGGTCTATCAAGATTTCGCATGATCGACGGCTACCAATCCCAGCGGCGGCTAGAACTTTTTGAAGTCGAATTTCTGTGTCAGTCACCGGAAGCAACTGACTCCAGTACGGCATCAAGATCTGCGAGATCGGGTATGTGTTCGGCAAGTGGAGGCAAATCCTCGAGTGAGGAAATGCCTAGACGCTCAAGGAAGAAGGATGTTGTCTTATAGAAGATTGCTCCTGACTCGTTCTCGGTTCCTGCCTCTTGAATGAGGCCTCGTGTCAGCAGGGTTTTTATGACACCGTCAACGTTCACACCACGAACAGCACTGACCCGGCCACGAGTGACGGGCTGGCGATAGGCAATAACCGAGAGGGTTTCCAGCGCCGCCTGAGTCAATTTGGCCTGCTGCCCGTCAACAACCCAGCGTTCAATCAATGAAGAGCACTCGCTGCGAGTGTAGAAGCGCCACCCACCTGCAACTTCACGCAAATCAAAACCACGCATGGCTTCGGTGTATTCCTCGGACAGATCCTTGAGCGTTTGTTCAATGTCAGGGAGTGGTTCCTTTGTTATCTGAGCAAGTTCCATTGCGGGCATGGGCTCGTCGGTGAGCAGTAGGAGCGCTTCTATTGCAGCGCTCAGGCTTGGAGCGCCTAAACCGGAAGTTTCTTCGATCACTTCTTCGATCACTTCTTCAGTGACTTCTTGGGCTGATTCACTCATCGATTTCTCCTGATCCTTGTAGTGAAATCTTTTCGGCTTGCGACTCTGTGTCAATATCACGCTCAACATCAAACTCATCGGTCACATTGATATCACCTTCGTTTTGACCAACCCAACGGACTGTCAGATCACCCAGTGGTGAGATTTGTTCAAAAAGCACCGCTTGTTCTCGGTAAAGTTCAAGTAACGCTAGGAAACGGCCAACAATTAACAAAGTTGTGTCGCAGTCTTGCGTAAGTGCCCTAAACGTGGTTGTTCCCACGCGCCGAAGCCTTTCAACAATGATGGCCGCCTGCTCCCGGACACTTACCCGCTGAACGTGAATGTGCCCAAGACCAACTTCTTCAATCGGCTTTGGTGCCAAAGCCGATGCAGCCATGGTTGCGAATTGATCTGGCCCGATCCCCAAAAGAACTTCTGGTAATAGCTCTGCGAATTGCGGTTCTAGTCCCACAGTGCGCGGGAAAGATTTACTTGCCGTTCCCATCATCGCAGTGAAGAGGACTGTGATCTCTTTGTAGGCCCGGTACTGCAAAATTCGAGCAAAGAGCAGATCCCTAGCCTCAAGTAACGCCAGATCCTCTTCGTCTTCGACCTCTCCACGAGGAAGAAGCCTGGCTGCTTTCAGGTCAAGAAGGGTCGCAGCAACCACGAGGAAGCTACTTGTTTCATCCAGGTCCCAGTTCTCCCCCTGTCCTCGAATATGCGAGATGAATTCATCTGTGACCGTATGAAGGGCTAATTCGGTTACTTCGAGTTTGTGTTTGGAGATTAGCGAGAGCAGAAGATCGAAAGGTCCCTCGAAATCTCCAACCCGTACCGAGAATCCTTCTTTTACGCTAACGCTTTCATCGACGACGTCGGTACTCACCTAGCAATTCACCTGGCAAGTACCTCGCGTGCCAACCTGCGGTACGCCTCCGCCCCACTACTATTCGGGGCAAATGAAGTGATGGGCTCACCTGCGACGGCAGAGTCAGGGAATTTTACAGTCCGGTTAATTGTCGTCGAAAAAACAGTTTCGCCAAATGCTCCTGTGACTGACTCGAGGACTTCTCGGCTGTGCAATGTTCGAGGGTCGTACATTGTGGGCAAAACACCCACTATTCGAAGATTTGGATTAAGCCGTGACACAACTTTGTCAATTGTGTCTTTGAGCATGGCCACACCGCGTAGAGCAAAATACTCGCACTCCATGGGAATAATGACCTCAGTGCTTGCGGTGAGTGCATTGAGGGTGAGCAAGCCCAACGATGGCTGACAGTCAATGAGCACAATGTCGTAGTCATTGATGATCGGCGCGAGTGCCCTTTGAAGTGAGTACTCTCGGCCAACTTCGCTGACTAATTGGACTTCAGCGGCGGAAAGATCAATATTGCTCGGCACAAGATCAAGCCCCGGCACACGAGTACTCACAATGACGTCACCGATATGACAATCACTTTCGGTCAATAAGTTGTAGATCGAAAGTTCCATTTCATTCGGGTTCAGCCCTAGTGCGACAGAGAGGGCGCCCTGAGGATCAAAGTCGACGAGGAGCACCCTGCGGCCGTATCCGGCCAAAGCTGCACCAAGGGACACTGTTGACGTCGTTTTTCCGACACCCCCTTTTTGGTTGACCATAGAAATCACCCTGGCTGGGCCATGCTTTTCCAACGTGGGTGGCTCGGGGATGACCGCCAATTGGGTCCCTACAGATTCCTCGCTCATGATGACTGTCAGCCTACTGTGTCCGGATATTTATTTCCCCGATTGGCATGGCCGATTGCTTGATCCGGCGTTGTAGCCACAATTACCTGGCTCTTGGGTGAGACGCGGCATAGATCTCCCGAAGTGTGTCAACTGTTACCTGTGTGTACACCTGGGTGGTAGTCACAGATGCGTGCCCGAGCAACTCCTGAACCGTGCGAACATCAGCCCCGCGCTCAAGTAGATGGGTGGCGTAACTGTGTCGAAGGCTATGTGGGCTTACGCCAGGGATATTGGCACGCTCAGAGGCTTTATTGACACATTCCCAGGCGCTTTGACGGGAGAGGGGTTTTCCTCTTCGATTGAGGAAGAGCCTGTGTGTTCCGGGCCCTTTGTCAACGAGATGCAGGCGCTCCCCGCTCACATATTTTTCGATGGCCCCCAAGGCGTACGTGCCAAGGGGGATCAGTCGCTGCTTATTGCCCTTTCCCGTCACGATGACTGTTTCTGACTCGGGATCAATGTCATCGACGCATAAATTGGTCATTTCCGAAATTCGCATACCGGTGCCATAAAGCAATTCCATAATGGCCCTGTCGCGCTGAGGAAGGTCACCGTTATCGGTTGCTTCGATGAGGATAAGAACCGATTCATATGGCAGAGCCTTAGGTAATCTGCGCGGGATGTTAACGGGGTGAACATCTATAGCGGGGTTTGCCGTCGCCCAGTCCTCCGCGACACAGAATTTGTGAAAACCCCTCACGGACACCACTGTTCTGGCTGCGCTTGCCGCACTTAGGTCAGCTGCAAGTGAGGTTGCAAAGTCACTTATCGCGTTCGTGTCAACATCATTAATAGTGACAAGGCCGTGCTCTTGACACCAATTTTGATACCTACTCAAATCCCGCGTGTAAGCGCTGACAGTATTGGCGGAGAGCCCTCTCTCAATGCTTACATGATCGAGGTAGCCGCGTATAGCCCTTTCTAAGTTCAGGTGAGTACCTCAGCCAAAGTTACCAGTGGATAGTCGAAGGACTCTGCCACTGCAACGTATGTGACTTTATGGTCATGGACGTTTAAGCCCAATGCCAGTGCGGGATCGTCGATAAGAGCCTGCTTCCATCCCTTATCAGCGAGAGCTACCGCGTAGGGCAAAGTCACATTGGTTAGTGCATAGGTTGAGGTATGAGGCACAGCGCCGGGCATGTTGGCTACACAGTAAAACACCGAGTCGTGAACGACATAGGTTGGATCAGCATGAGTCGTTGCACGTGAGTCCTCAAAGCAACCGCCTTGATCAATCGCAATGTCAACCAGAACTGAACCTGGTTTCATGCGTGATACCAATTCATTTGAAATCAACTTTGGCGCCTTTGTCCCCGGTACAAGCACTGCGCCGATAACCATGTCAGCATCGAGGACCGCTTGTTCGATTTCAAAAGCATTCGAGGCAACCGTCTGCATGTGACCCTGGTAAATCGCATCAACCTGACGCAAGCGGGCAATATTCTTGTCTAGTAGCAGAACTTCCGCCTGCATTCCCAGTGCAATCGCGGCCGCATTCATTCCAGCCACTCCGGCCCCAAGCACAACTACCTTCGCTGCGTAAACACCCGAGACACCGCCCATGAGTACGCCGCGACCACCGTGGGCACGCATAAGTGAGTGGGCACCCACTTGAGGTGCTAGTCGACCAGCAACCTCAGACATTGGAGCCAAAAGTGGAAGTGACCCGTCAGCAAGTTCGACAGTTTCATAAGCAATTGCAGTTGCGCCGGACGAGACCAGCGCATCGGTACATTCCTTCGATGCGGCCAGGTGAAGGTATGTGAAAATGACTTGACCCTCGCGCATGCGGTGGTATTCCGCCGCTATGGGCTCCTTGACCTTAAGAATCATGTCCGAGGTTTCCCAGACGGCATCTGCCGTGTCAAGCATGATCGCGCCAGCACTGACGAAAGCAGTATCCGCAATAGAGGAACCGATTCCCGCCCCAGCCTCAATGACGACTTCGTGTCCGTGGGTCACAAGTTCGTGAACACCCGCAGGGGTGATTGCTACCCGGTACTCGTGGTTCTTGATTTCTTTGGGAATTCCAATGCGCACAGTAGCCTCGTCTTCTCGATTTTGCTCGTAGACGGGAATCTACACGGATGGGAGTCTGCCAAGTGATTTAAGCCCCTCCCGCGCACTCCAAGACGCATTCGCATTACGCAATACGCGATGTGGATCCATTCGCCATGCCCATGCAGCGAGGACCCCAACTACCGTGGTGGGATTTCCCAAATCACCGCCAAGCACCAAGTCGACAGCCTGTTCCAAAGGAACCCAAACACAAGGCAGATCCATTTCTTCTGCCTCCCCAGTGACTATTCGCCCATCAGGCAGTTCAGTAATTTCACGTCCCAGATAAATTCGAATAGCCTCGCTGGACCCGCCCGGTGAGTTATAGAAATCAACCAACGTCTCCCAACGGGCCGCCTTCACTCCTGCTTCCTCGGCTAATTCACGTTGGGCGGCCTCCAGCGGATTCTCTGCGGTGATGTCAAGCAGTCCAGCCGGGGTTTCGAAAAGGTACATTCCTAAGGCTTGCCGGTACTGACGAATCAGAAGTACTTCATCACGGTCATTGAGCACCAGGACTGAGACCGCACCTGGGTGAATGACAATGTCTCGCTTGACTCGCTGTCCTGCAATGTCAACCGTCTGAACTTCGACCTTCCACTTTCCACCCACATGTACCGTTTCGCTGTCAACGAGCACAGCAGGTTCCAATGCGTCCCTTACCGGTCCACTCCAAGAAGTGAGCACGGCCTATACCTAAGCGTCCGCCGCGGAAAAGTCTTGTTGCAATGAATGCGCCCGGACAATCGCCGCCTCAATGAGACCAACAAAAAGTGGGTGCGCATTTGTTGGACGCGAACGTAATTCTGGGTGCGCCTGAGTGCCAATGTAATACGGGTGAATTTCAGGAGCAAGTTCGACGAATTCAACTAGGCGCCCATCCGGCGAGGTGCCTGAGAAATCTAATCCAGCCATACTCAGTTGGTCTCGGTATTCATTAGCCACTTCAAAACGATGTCGGTGCCGTTCCTCAATGTATGGCGCGTCGTAAACCTTATAGGCAACCGAGCCTTGGGTCAGTTTCGCCGGGTACAGCCCTAAACGCATGGTGCCGCCCATATCGCGTTCACCCGAGACGACATCACGTTGATCCGCCATCGTCGAAATAACGGGGTGAGGTGTCGACTCATCAAATTCGACCGAGTTCGCATTTTCAAGCCCTGCAATCGTCCGGGCGTATTCGATCACCATGCATTGCAAACCAAGGCACAATCCAAGGGTTGGAATTAGATTTTCACGTGCGTATGTCAATGCACCAAGTTTTCCCTCAATCCCCCTGACACCGAACCCGCCAGGCACACAAATGGCATCAAGGTCTGAAAGATTTTTAGCCGCTCCTTCAGGTATCGCACAATCATCACTTGAGACCCAGCGAATATTCACGCGGCAATTGTTGTGAAATCCGCCGGCACGCAACGCTTCCGTTACTGAAAGGTAGGCATCGGGCAAATCGATGTACTTGCCAACCAATCCAACGGTTACTTCATTTTTGGGAAAGTGCACTCGTTCCAATAATTTATCCCATTGATCCCAGTTAACGTCACGAAATGGTAAGTCGAGTCGGCGAACCACATAAGCATCCAATCCTTCAGAATGCAGAACTTTCGGAATATCATAAATACTGGGCGCATCGACCGCCGCAACGACTGCTTCAGCATCAACGTCACACATCATTGAGATCTTTTGCTTTATTGAATCGGGTACTGGTCGATCCGCGCGCAACACGATTGCATCAGGCTGGATACCAATATTGCGAAGAGCCGCAACTGAATGTTGGGTTGGTTTGGTTTTCAGTTCACCTGAAGGACCGATATAGGGAAGCAATGAAACGTGTAGGAAAAACACGTTTTCCCTACCAACTTCATGTCGAATTTGTCGCACGGACTCGAGGAAAGGCAAGCTTTCTATGTCCCCCACCGTGCCACCAACTTCGGTGATTACAACGTCGACATTGGGACCAGCCATTCGTCTAATGCGGGACTTAATTTCATTGGTGATATGCGGAATGACTTGAACGGTATCTCCCAAATATTCACCACGGCGTTCTTTCGCAATTACCGTGGAATAAACCTGCCCTGTCGTGACATTTGCTGAACCGTGTAAATTCGTGTCAAGAAATCGCTCGTAATGACCAATATCTAGGTCAGTCTCGGCTCCGTCATCAGTTACGAACACTTCACCATGTTGGAATGGATTCATGGTTCCGGGATCAACGTTGAGATACGGGTCAAGCTTTTGCATTGTCACACGCAATCCACGTGCAGTAAGTAGGTTCCCTAACGAAGAAGCCGTTAGCCCCTTACCAAGTGAGGAGGCAACGCCTCCGGTGACGAATATGTGCTTAGTCCCAGTTTTCTCCACGGGAGTAAAGCCTATCAGTGTCACGAGCCGTATTTGCACGACTCGCGAAAGACCGGGCAAAGCTACTTTTTGGCACCAAGCTCAAGTAGCTCAATCGCGTGCGCACTACCGTGCTGCGAGTCCGGGAGTCCAGAAAGCATCCGGGTAATTTCTCTAACTCGAGCCTCACCATGCACCAACGCCACCGTTGTTTCCACAGAGTTGGCCGCAGCTTTCTTTTCGACGACCAAGTGCCGATCGGCAAAAGCGGCCACCTGCGGCAAATGGGTTACAACGATCACTTGGGTGTGTTGGGCTAGCGCTGCCAAGCGTCTACCAACCTCTACCGCAACGGCCCCGCCTATGCCTGCATCTACTTCATCGAAAATCATGGTGGGTACTGGATTCTCGCCAGCAAGGGCCACCTCAATGGCCAGCATCACACGACTAAGTTCGCCACCTGAAGCGAAGCGAGACAGCGGCAGAGGCTTGGCGCTCTCGTGAGCCGCAAGCATGAAAACTACTCGGTCACAACCACTGCGAGTCCACAATTGCGGATCAGTTTCCGCCTCAAGTTCAACTTTTACTCGGGCAAATGGCATGGACAATCCGCCAAGTTCAGCCTCGATGCTGTTTTCCAATATCTTGGCTGCCTTGGTTCGCGCCACGCTTAAAGCCTGCGCCTCTCGGGTCGCAACAATTAGGGCGGCCGAGATTTCCCCCACTAATTCGTCCAAGCGTGAATCCTTCGAAATTATGCTGTCAAGTTCACCCTGCGCCTGTTCACGCCAAGCAATTACTTCACCCACGGTTGACCCGTATTTTTTCTTGATTGCCGACAACTGGGACACTCGATGTTCTAAGTCAGCTAACTCAGCAGGGTCAGCCCCCAATGCTGACAAGTAGTTGCCTAGGTCTGCATCAAGATCAGATAATTCAGCCAGCGCCGACACGATTCGGGCGAGGTGGGGAGATAAGTCCGAATCAAGTGCGCGTCCATGCTCGAGTGATTTGGCGATCTCACTCAACTGGTCGATTACTGGGGTCGACCTTGCCTCCCGACCTGACTCAGGTGCTCCCGTAAGCAACTCGCGCGCCATTCCAACACAACCGTTCAGATCATCGATATTTCGCATTATCGAGATTTTTTGTGCTGCTTGATCGTCTTCGCCTTCGATTAGGTTTAATTCAGAGATCTCACTTATGCCCTGCTGCAGAACAAAAATTCTGGCCTGTTGGTCACTTTCATTCGCCCTCAATTTGTCTTGTTCTTTAAGCAATCTCCGGTATTCACGAAGTGCGTCTTGGTAGGAGGATTTAGCGCGAATCGTCGATTCGCCGCCAGCACGGTCAAGAAGTTCTAGCTGCTTCGCCCCATCACGTAATAGGACTTGATCTGATTGACCATGTAACGCAATAAGATTTTCACTCACTTGGCGCAATGCGCTTGCCGGCACTTGCCGGCCTCCCAAGAAGATCTTTCCTCGTCCACTGTTAGTTATTTCCCTCGAGATGAGAAGTGAGCGCTCACCGGAGTTATCGATCTCCTCACACTCCCCGCCGCTTTCCTCGACTAATGCAATCACGAGCGATGCAGTGGTTCCATCAAACTTGACTTCGCAATCCACACGAGCTCGATCCGCTGAATCAAGTACCAGTTCAGCGCTGGCGCGATCACCCATGAGTAACCCAATACTTTGCAGAATCATGGACTTTCCTGCACCCGTTTCACCGGTTAAAACCGTTAGCCCTGAATCGAGTTCAATGGACGCCGCCGTGATGATTCCCAAGTTTGAGATCGTTAACGACTCGAGCATGAATTACTCGCTCTCACCGAATATGACGTCATTTTCCAACACCGCGCCAACCTTCGACGGGCAGTTGAAATTTCGCGACTAGTCGGTCCGTGAATGGCGCCGGAACCAGTCGAGCGAAGCGAACTGGCTGGTCATTGGCGCGCACTTCCAGGCTGGAACCGGCGGCTACCGCGATCATGCGCCTACCGTCTGCCCACATGACGGCATCGGCTTCAGGTGAAAGTTCAAGCCGAATGACGCTTGTCGGCGCAATGACCGAAGGTCGAGCGAAGAGTGAATGGGCGCTGATGGGAAGCAGCAAAAGTGCACTGACTTCCGGCCAAACAATCGGGCCGCCGGCAGAGAACGCGTACGCGGTCGAACCTGTGGGAGTGGCGCAAATCACCCCGTCACACCCCCAGCGACTCAAAGGGTGGTCGTCAACATGAGCGAGGACACTAATCATCTTCTCTCGGTCGTGCTTCTCTAAACTGATTTCATTCAGGGCCCAGGTGTGATCGACCACTTCAGATCCCTGAAAAACCATGACGTCAAGGGCTAGTCGTTCTTCAACACTCCACTGCCCACCAGCAATAGCGTCAATGACGAACTGCAGATTCTCTTCCTCTGCTTCAGCGAGAAACCCAACATGTCCTAGGTTCACTCCCAAAATCGCAGCTCCTGACTCTCTTCCAAGTTCAGCCGCGCGCAGCATTGTTCCGTCTCCCCCGATTACCAATATCAAATCTGTCGGCAATAACCCCGGCACCCCGGTCACTTCATGTGTGCCAAAAGGGGCCTTTTCAGACTCATCGCTCTCCCTACTGGTCGTGATCTTGTGCTTACTCAGTCCGGTGTCAACAGAGTCCGCGATTCGTAATGCGTGATTTGACTGGCTATTGACAACAACGTGTACCCGAGAGGGAGCCCCGATTGCACGGATCATGCTGGTCCTTCCTCAATGGCAATGTCGATCATGCTCGCTAAGTCTGTCGTATCGGGGTTCCACTGCATACCCTGCACTTGTGGCCTGTGGGTGAGCCATAAGAAATATTCCACATTCCCCTTAGGTCCGGGCAATGGACTTGCCGCGATACCCGAAACATTCCACCCTCCCGAAATACCTGCCTGTGCCACCCGATTCACTGCTGATTTGCGGATCTTTGGGTCACGAACCACTCCATGTGATGCGCTCACAGCATCCCGCCCCGCCTCAAACTGAGGCTTAACCATCAGCAGCATTTCGCCCATTGGGTCTATGAGTGAGGTGAGAGTTGGCAATACGGTTGTCAAGGAGATGAAGGAAAGGTCGGCCACAACCACTTGAGGAACAAATGCAAGTTGATGTGGTTCTAAGTAACGAATATTTTGACGTTCCATGACCTGCACCCGAGGATCTGTTCGCAGCGACCAGGCGATTTGCCCATAGCCGACATCAACAGCTAGCACTCCAGCAGCACCTGCTTCAAGTGCGACCTGGGTGAATCCCCCTGTCGATGCACCGGCATCAAGGACGTAACGTCCTAATAACGAAATGGGGAATGCTGTTAAGGCTCCTAGTAACTTGTGAGCACCTCGCGAGACATAGGAGTCCCCATTACCTTCAACGATCAAATTCGATTGAGGGCTAACCCCCGTTGCAGCCTTGAGTGCCACCATGCCGTCAATTTTGACACGACGCTCATCAATTGCATCTTGCGCTTCTCCCCGTGAACGAACCAAGCCACGTGTTACTAATTCGGCATCTAGTCTGCGCATGAGTCGTAATCAATCGTCAAATCTTGTGAGGTTGGAACTGGCTTAACGATCTAAATTCACCATGACATTACGCAACCGGTCGTGAACTTGCGTCAAAATGCCATGGTGGGAATGAATCTCTTCTAGATCAATGGCCTGGATAAGCTCCAAGGCAGAATCAACTTCACTATTGCCTGTGGCTTCCCACATCGGCAGTACAAGTTCCGCGTCAACGACCTCATCTAGGACCAATAAATCTTGACCGTTGGAAACTATTTCGGTTTCCGAATCTGATTCGGATTCGGAAACCAAATTCACATCAATTTCAGGATTCATGCTCAACCACAACCTTCTTCTTTTTCTTGATTGGCGGCGCCTGGTTCTCTGCCTCTGGGGAATTCTTCAAATCTCGGGAATCCTGTGATTTGACGACCGTTTCACCCTCGCCCGCGGCGATCGAAAATTCGACTTTTTCAACCCTTGCCCGTAATGCCGCAAGTTCGTCTTCGCGAACAAAACCGACGCGACCTATCGCTTTGTCTACTTCAGTGCGGATGAGCCCGATCAGCAAATCACGATTGGTTTTACTCTGAGCCATCAGGTCATCCGCTGCTTGCGCCACACTTGAGGCCATGTCAGCCGGCTGCTTGGTTCCAAGAGACATGCCTTGAGCAATCAGTGACCCTGCAACCTCCATGGCTTTGGCTGCAGATGCCTCGGTGAGCCCGGTCGCCATTTCCAGATAATTGCGCAATGTTGAAAGATTCGGAACCGATTCAAACATGTTTCTCTTCCTTTACCAGATCAAGCGACCACCCTTGGCCACTGCTTTTCCCGTACTCGCCTTTCCCGGATCACAAAACACCTAAATCAAGGGTAATCCGTCCTTGCGTAAAGGCATCTAGGCCAAACTCCGTCACCATATCCCATTTTAGGCTATCGGCTGCACGTAAGCGCTCCAGCCACGTACCTCCCGTTGAACGAACACACATATCCAAGGCGACAAAAGTAGCCCTGGCGCCACCACAAACATAATCTTCACCACTGATAGTCGAATCCACATAAGTGTGAATCAGTCCTTGGACACTTTCGCACAGGTAGTCAGCCCGTAGGCTTGCACTCCACACATCCAAGATTTGAGTTACCCCGGAGAGCACAAGCATCGTGGGGATTCCCACGGCGATTCCTGCGGCAATATCGGTGTCATAACGATCTCCCACCAATAGTGGCCGATCGCCAGGCACAGCCGCCATTGTTCTATCTATCATCGATCGATCAGGCTTTCCTCCGACTCCATCGGGGTCACGGCCTACTGCATTGCGTACTGCATCAACCAATGAGCCATTCCCAGGGGCGATTCCTGAAGCTGTCGGGAAAGTACTATCTAGATTGGTAGCAATCCAGGTAGCTCCCCCTTGGATTAAATATGAAGCCTGGGCCAAGTCTCTCCAGGAAACCGCTGGACCAAACCCCTGCACTACAGCCACACACCCGTGGGAATCCCGACTTGCGACATACCCCACTGCTGTTAGCGCCTGTTCAACACCGTCACCACCCACAACGAAAACTCGCTCACCAGGTTGCACATATTGCTGCAAGATCTCAACGGCAACTTGCGAGGAGGTGATTACTTCAGATGCCTTAGCAGGTATACCAAGTTCCATAAGGTGAGAAGCAACTTCATCAGGTGTACGAGACGCATTATTCGTAACGAATGCCACCCCGCAGCCAGCTTCTAAGATATTCCTAACAGCTTCGGCTGCTCCATCCACTGCACTTAATCCACGGTAGAGAACGCCATCCAGATCGAAATAGATCGCATCAAATTTGTCCAATAATTTTAGCCTCAAGTCAATCGGTTGAGAGCCAACGTCACTCACAGTTCATCCTGTCGTGCAATGGGCCCTTCGACAGGCATTCCCTGCTCCATTCTGTGCCGCAAAGTCGACTTGACCTGTGACAATGCAGAGCCATATTCAGACCTGTGAGGTTTCATAACGAATGCCATCGCTAAATGGTCACGCGCCGGAACGAATCTCTGCAGACGCCACATTGAAAGCCCCAGTGCAAAATGGGCATAGTCATTGTCTGGGGAAATTTCAACTAGTTCACTAAGTACGACGACTGCTTGGTCGTATTGTTTGGCGTCAAAAAGCGCTCGACCTAGTCCCTCAAGAACACTCGGACTGGCTTCTACTTCACGTAATCGTTGAAACAAAATCGCGGAGGCTGCGCTGTCACCACTTTCAAGGAGATCGTAGGCCCGCTTGTACCAGTCGTACTCATTTCCTGAAGGAATTCCATCGGAGAACGAGCTAACCGCCATTACAGTTCATGGCCCATTCGGGTCACTTTCGTCGACATGTACTCAGCATTGTGCAGATTTTCGTCGACTATCAATGGAACGCGGTCGATAATCACCAGACCATATCCTTCTAGACCAGCGCGCTTCGTTGGATTATTGGTCAAAAGACGCATGCTTTTGATTCCAAGGTCAGCAAGAATTTGTGCACCAGTTCCGTAATCTCGTGCATCAGCAGGAAGGCCGAGCGAGAGATTGGCATCGACGGTGTCGAATCCACGCTCTTGCAACTCATAAGCACGCAATTTGTCTAGTAGTCCAATTCCCCGACCTTCGTGGCCTTTCACATAGAGAACAACACCCCGTCCCTCTTCGGCGATCCGTAACATGGCAGTGTGTAATTGCGGGCCGCAATCACAGCGAAGTGAACCAAACACGTCGCCTGTTAAACACTCAGAATGCACCCGGACAAGGACATCTTGACCGGCTCCGACGTCACCACAAACCAGTGCCACGTGTTCCGTGCCGTCAATTTCACTTCGATAACCGACAGCACGAAAATCTCCATATTCCGATGGCAGAGATACGTCAGCCACTCTTGTGACTTGCGATTCATACTGGCGTCGATATTTGATTAAGTCCGCGATCGAGATGAGAAGTAAACCATGCTCGTCCGCGAACTCCCTGCATTCTGGTGCCCGCATCATTGTTCCGTCGTCATTCACGAGTTCACACAATGCGCCAGCACCCGTGAGCCCGGCTAGCGTGGTCAAATCGACGGCCGCTTCAGTATGCCCTGGACGTCGAAGCACCCCACCCTGAACGGCCCGAAGTGGCATAACGTGACCCGGTCGAGTTAATTCATAGGGCTCCGTCGCGGAGTCGGCTAGTACGCGAATTGTGTGCGCTCGATCAACGGCTGAGATTCCCGTCGACAGAACATCCTTTGCGTCCACAGAGACTGCATATGCCGTGCCTTTTCGATCTTCGTTAACTGAAGTCATCGGAGGCAAGCTCAGCCGATCAAGGAGTTCACCCGACATTCCCACACACACGTACCCTGATGTGTGCCGGATCATAAACGCCGTTAACTCCGGAGTGGCCTTGGACGCAGCAAATATAAGGTCGCCCTCGTTCTCACGATCTTCGTCATCGATAACCACAATTGCCTTACCAACACGAATCGCGTCGATAGCATCGGAGATCGAATCCAGCCGAATTCCCTCTTTGGAAATTGGAAGTTCCTCATTGACAAAAACCGGCAGCGGATCAGTATCCGATTCGTCCTCATCAATGGAAAAAAGTTCGTCTGCTGGGATCACCTGCCTAGTCTACCCGTCACTACGTGGCGCGCTTGAGCGCTCGCACCTCAATCTCCAGGGCACTAGCCAAACCACCTGATGATCTCCAGAACCTGCGTCGTAACACTCCCGTGCAACTCAGGTGCGCTCCCGGCTCCATCGCCATCACTTTTTTTGCGACCGATTCTCTGAATGTTTGGCATGGCATCGTGTCTACTTTCGTGCTTCCTACCTGGTCACTTACTGGCCGGTCAACAATCACGGCAAAGCCTGTTGCTATATCCCCACTGGGCAGTTCCCTTTGAGTAACTCGACTACCTAATCTGCCCGCTACTTCCACACTATTGGTCATACTAATTCCCTTCTCAATTCACCGATTGTCTTGTCATGTCTGCCTATTGCATTATTCGACGAATGTGACAAGCCCGGCAGATATAAAGTACGCCTGTGGAACAAGTGGCAGAAAGTGTGGAAAAGTCTCCGGTCATTGCAGATCTAGGTGGAGGCGTCTTTTCAATCGATACAATGATGGGCGGCTTCGAAGGCATCACGTCGTCCTATTTCATAGCCAGCGACCGTCCCGTCCTTATTGAAACAGGAGCGGCCTTAAGTGCGCCTCGCGTTCAGGCAAGCTTGGCACAACTGGGCTGTGACTCACAAGATTTGGCAACGATCGTGGTGACTCATATTCACTTGGATCACGCTGGCGGAGTAGGTGATTTGGCTAGGGAATATCCCAACGCACGAGTCGTAGTGCATGAGCGGGGTGCACGACACTTGGCTGACCCAGCCAAGTTGGTCGCAAGCGCCTACCGGGTCTTTGGACCCAAGATGGATGAAATGTTTGGGCCGCTTCTTCCCACAGATCCACTGCGGATTGATGTCCTGGGTGAACGAGGAAGCATTGATCTCGGAGCCGGCAGAAAACTAGACACATTCCACAACCCCGGACATGCTTCTCACCACGTTGCCCTCATCGATTCTGAAACTGGTGATCTATACACAGGTGATGCAGCGGGCGTCTACGTCCCTGAAACAGGAGACGTCAGGCCCGCAACACCACCTCCCGATTTTGACTTTGAGCTGGCAGTTAATTCATTAAATGCCATGCAGGCAGTAGGACCAAACCGTCTACTCTTTAGCCACTTTGGACCCACCAGCGAAATCGAACGAGTTTTTGAGAATTCACTCACACAACTTCACTATTGGGTTGAATGGGTAAAACAGGCACACCACGAAGGCATGGACTTTGATCATGCACTACTCATGGTACTTGCCAAAGATCGCGATGTGAACGCTGAATTTTATACAAACACGGAAGTAGTCAACAAGTTTGAACACCTCAGTAGTTCAGAGGCACAAGTGAGTGGGATCTGGCATTGGCTAGAAAAACAAAGTCAGTCAGATTCGTCAAGCAAGTGAGCCGTAATTCCACTTTCCTGTGTCCGCGTCAAGGCTGTTACTCCATTAATGTCTGATTTGAGTGCCTTGCCTCGCCATTCCCGAGCTTCCGCCGTTCTACCTGCCTGGTCCAGCAAGTCTGAATAGGATTCTTGCAACCGCGCGCGTAGATCTCCGGCTGGCAGCGACGTCAGTGCTCCGACATTAAGCATTAGCAATGCTGCGTCAATTTGACCCATGTCTGCTCGTGCCCCAGCACTGACCATGAGGGCTTCAATTGCTGTTTCCGGCGCCAGCTCTTTCGTGGGTATGGATTTTAAGAATTCGATTGCCTTTTCTGGTCTTCCCAGACCTCGCTCGCAGTCAGCCATCATTGCTACGAAATCGTTGCTACCAGTCATCCGACGAACTGCACGCAACTCATTCAAGGCTGCTGCATATTCACCAGCCAAGTATTCAATCGTGCCATTGGCCTCCCGAACAACAGCAACTCGACCAGCGAGCTTCTTTGCCTGACGCGAATGCGCGAGCGCAGTTTCCATGTCGTCATCGCCGATTGCAATTTCGGCAGCTAATAAGTGTCGACCGACGCGTTCCTGTAATGACTCGGGCAGTGTCTGAAGTTCAAACCTAACCGACTTGTCTAGATCCTCGAAAAGGATTTCATCTGGTATCCATGGACCTCTTGACTCGCGTGAATCCTCGTCCCGTCTCTCCCGAGTCGGATATCTATTGGAATCCGACCGTTCTGATCTCCCCATGTCATCCCGAACATCACGCCGCGGTCGGTCAGAGCCTGGCCTGTCAGTACGAGACCGATCCGAACCCGGACGATCACTACGGGAACGGTCATTGCGGGTCCGATCCGAACCCGGCCGGTCACTACGAGGTCGATCCGAACTCGGCCGGTCACTACGAGGTCGATCCGAACCCGGCCGGTCACTAC
>Ga0129324_10000685_pt1 | contig 23810 bp, 21 predicted proteins | sample CPBDNA_7_FD_96879 | JGI IMG/M metagenome (GOLD analysis project Ga0129324, IMG submission 96879) | Freshwater to marine salinity gradient microbial communities from Chesapeake Bay, USA - CPBay_Spr_15_0.2_DNA | ecosystem: Environmental > Aquatic > Marine > Coastal | place: USA: Chesapeake Bay... | reverse complement strand
GTAGGGATCAACCTCAATATCATCTGAAATATTCCGTACTTTAATTGGTTTTCCCTTTTTTAGAATTGCTATTTCACTATCTTCAAGGTAAACCACATCTCTAGTGTATTCTAGGAAGGGGGTGGCGTCGGATCCTACGTAGAAAGAATCTTTCCCTAAACCTATTGCTAGGGGACTTCCTAGCCTTGCCACGACCAATTCATCAGGTTTTTTTCTATCAAAAACGACAATTCCATAAGCACCTACAACTTGATTCAGAGCGATCTGAACTGCCTTCCCAAGCTTTACTTGTTCTTGTTTTTGAGTTTCTTCTATCAGATTGATTAAAACTTCAGAATCAGTTTCAGAATAAAAGGTATATTCTCTCTTTATCAATTCTTTTTTTAAAACATCATAGTTTTCAATTATTCCATTGTGGACGATAAAAAGATCACCAGAATTTGAAAGGTGCGGATGCGCGTTTTCTTGGTTGGGTACTCCATGGGTTGCCCATCGGGTGTGACCCATTCCAACTGTAGCTTTAAAGTTTGGTTTTTTTTCAATTTCAAGTTTTAAATCTTCGACTTTTGCTGCGACCTTAGTCGTGCTGTTTTCTGATTTATTACTTAGAAAAATACCCGCGCTGTCATAACCGCGATATTCCAGCCTCTGTAAGCCTTCAATGATAATTGGGAGGGGATTTTTATCTCCAATATAAGCTACAATTCCACACATTCATTAATGTTTTAAAACCATTTGACATTGTTCGTTATTGAACCCAAGTCGAGTATAAAAAGGAATTGTTTCCTTATGAGTGTTTAATGTTACTTTGTAACATTTTTTTTCTTTGGATAGCGCAACAAGACTTTTAATTAATTCCTGTCCTGTTTTTTTTCCTCGATGCTTTTTAGAAACTACAACATCTTCTATTTGGGCAGCGCGGCGTTCAATCTTCTGAATGATATGCAAAGTTGCTGTTCCAATGATATTTCCAGTCATATCTTCTGCAACCAAACAGAAAATGTTATTTGAATTGAAAAAATCAGCTGAGACATTTTTGATGTCCCATCCAAATCCTTCATTAAGTAGTGTTGTGATTTTTCCAGAATCTTCGCTTTGAGCGAATCTAATTTTTGTCATTAAAAATAATTAGGTATTTAGGGTTAAAACGCTATTTTAGTTTTTCTTAATTCAAAATTTTTGCCAAGGTATACTTTTCTGACCATTTCATCTTTTGCTAACTCTTCTGGTTTTCCAGCTTTTAGAATACTTCCTTCAAACATTAGATAAGTTTTGTCCGTAATGGCAAGTGTCTCTTGGACATTGTGGTCTGTGATTAGGATGCCAATATTTTTCTTTTTTAGGTGAGCAACGATTCGTTGTATGTCTTCAACGGCAACAGGATCTACTCCTGCAAAAGGTTCGTCAAGCAAAACAAATTTAGGATCAGTTGCGAGCGCACGTGCTATTTCCGTTCTTCTTCTCTCTCCGCCTGAAAGTAGATCTCCACGATTTTTACGGATGTGGGTCAAACCAAATTCTTCCAACAAAGATTCTGTTTTTTCTTTTTGCTTTTTTTTAGAAAGCAAGGTGAGTTGTAAAACACTTAAAATATTTTCTTCAACACTAAGCTTTCTAAAAACTGATGCTTCTTGTGCGAGGTATCCAATTCCATTTTGCGCGCGCTTGTACATTGGAAAAGAAGTGATTTCACTATCGTCAAGTAAAATCTTACCACCTTGAGGCTTAATTAAACCCACAATCATGTAAAAAGAAGTTGTTTTTCCGGCACCGTTTGGGCCCAGTAGACCAACGATTTCTCCCTGTTCTACCTCAATCGAAATGCCTTTAACAACTTTCCTACCTTTGTAAGATTTTTGAATATTTATTGCACTTAGTTTCATAGACCAGACTTATAAATTTTGAAGTTCTTTTTCAATACGCTTAAAAGTAAATTTAGAGATAAAGATACTGAGTTCATAAAGAATTAGTAACGGAATACTTACAATGACTTGACTAACGATGTCTGGAGGCGTTATAATGGCAGAAAGACTCAAAACGATTACCAATGCAAATTTTCGATTTTTACTTAAAAATGTTGGTGTTACAACCCCAACTTTTGTTAAGAAATAAATGATAATCGGTAACTCAAAAATTAAACCACTGGCCAATACTGAAGTCCTGAGAAGCCCAATGTAACTGCTTAAGTCGAAGTCGTTAAAAACTTCTCCACTTACCGTGTAGTTTCCTAAGAAGTTAATTGATAGCGGAGTAACCATATAGTAGCCAAACAATACGCCTATGAAAAAAAGTAAAGAGGCTACGAAAATAAAACCTCTTGCATGTTTGCGTTCGTTTGCATGTAATCCCGGGCTTACAAAGCGCCAGAATTCATAAATTATATAGGGGAAAGCAACAATGAAACCTGCCAGAATAGAAGTCCATAGGTGTGCTGAGAACTGACCTGCTACGGTTCTACTTTGAATCCTAAAAGGCATTTCTGTTATACAAAAACTGTCTCCCTGACCAAAGGATTGCGAGATGGAGCAGAACCATTGATAGGTAGGGAAATCAATTTTTTTTGGACCAAAAATCAATGTATCAAAAATAAAATCCTTAGCAATAAAAGCCAAAGAAGCAAAAATCAATATGGCGAGTGTCGATCTGATCAGGTGCCATCTGAGTTCCTCAAGATGGTCTAAGAATGACATTTCATTTGCATTTCCCATTAGTTTAATCCTTCTTTAATGAAATCAAGAATATGAACAATTCCTTCATAAGATTTGTTGTTATTTGTAACAATAATCTGACTTATTTTATTATTTGTCATTAATTCAAATGCTTTAACAGCGAGCAATTCTTTATTAACACTGATGGGACTTTTGCTCATTAAATCTTCGGCTGTAATCTGGCCAATATCATCGTGTTTTTCTAGTATTCGTCGGATGTCACCGTCCGTAATCATACCCATTATTTTATTTTCGTCTAAAACTACTGTGGCGCCTACTCTTTTTTCGGAGATTTCAAAAATAACATCTTTCATCCGAGTGTCAAGTCGAACTGTGGGTTTTGTGTCATCAGCTAAAAGTTCTCCCACTGTCAAGTGAAGTTTTTTACCCAAAGCACCTCCAGGGTGAAATTGGGCAAAATCATTAGCTTTAAAATCATTTAGGTCAAGCAGGCACATGGCCAAAGCATCCCCCATGGCGAGTTGAACTGTTGTGCTGGTTGTTGGCGCTAGGTCGTTTGGACAAGCTTCTTTTTTAGTGGGAGTTAGGAGTATATGATTTGATTTTTTAGCTAAAAAAGAATCTTTTTCGCCAGTCATACCAATCAAGGTATTTCCCCTTCGGTTAATATGAGGAACCAATTCTTTTATTTCTTTTGAATTCCCACTCTTTGAGATACAAATAACAATATCATTTTCCTGAATGATACCTAAATCACCATGAATGGCTTCGGCAGCGTGCATGAAAACAGCAGGAGTTCCTGTAGAGTTCATGGTTGCAACTATTTTCATTGCAATCACTCCACTTTTTCCAATGCCAGTAATAATGACTCTTTCATTAGAATTATGGATGAGGTTGACGATTTCTACAAAATCATCATTAATATTATTTGCTAATAATGCGACTGATTCAGCTTCTAAACTGATTGTGTTTTTTGCAATCTCTATGATACGTGATAATTCGCTCAATTTTTGTTTTTTTTGTATACGATTGTTATGCGAAAATACTTATATTGTTGATACAAATTTAGCTAAATTTTAAAATTATACACTTCAGTTGAAAAAAGAGATTGATTTAAAAGAATCCCTCAAAAAACATTTTGGTTTTTCGAAATTCAAAGGACTTCAGGAAGAGGTTATAGAGAACCTACTTAAGACAAAGAATACCTTTGTAATTATGCCGACTGGGGGTGGCAAGTCCTTGTGTTATCAATTACCTGCTTTAATCCTTGAAGGAACAGCACTTGTTGTCTCTCCATTGATCGCCTTAATGAAGAATCAAGTGGATGCAATGCGTGGAATTTCATCAAATGATGGTATCGCACATGTTTTAAATTCTTCGTTAAATAAGACTGAAACCATAAAAGTTAAAGATGATCTGACTTCAGGAATCACCAAGTTGTTATATGTTGCTCCTGAGTCACTGGCAAAAAAAGAAACAATTGAGTTTTTTAAGTCCATTAAAATTTCCTTTTTGGCGGTAGACGAGGCACATTGTATTTCAGAATGGGGACACGATTTTAGACCGGAATACAGAAACCTGAGGACCATGTTAGAACAGATTGGTCAGCAGATACCCATTATGGCGCTTACAGCGACTGCTACGCCAAAGGTTCAAGAGGATATTTTAAAAAATCTTAAAATAACAGAAGCAAAAGTATTTAAAGCATCTTTTAATCGTCCAAACCTTTATTATGAGGTGCGTTCTAAAACGCCCCAAGTAGATTCTGACATCATCCGATTTGTGAAAAGCTTTTCTGGAAAGTCAGGGATAATTTACTGTTTGTCTCGAAAGCGGGTCGAGCAGCTATCAAAAACATTGCAAGTGAATGGCATTGATGCCCTTCCCTATCATGCAGGTTTAGATTCGAAAACTAGGGTTAAAAACCAGGACATGTTCTTAAAAGATAATTGCAATATAATTGTAGCTACGATCGCATTTGGGATGGGAATTGACAAACCTGATGTTCGTTTTGTCATTCACCATGACATTCCTAAAAGTATCGAGAGTTATTATCAAGAAACGGGTAGGGCAGGACGTGACGGAGGCGAAGGGCATTGTTTGGCATTTTACTCTAATAAAGACATTGAGAAATTAGAGAAATTCATGTCAGGAAAGCCCATTGCGGAGCAAGAAATAGGTTTTGCATTGCTAAATGAAATGGTAGCTTACGCTGAAACCTCTATGTCTAGAAGGAAATTTATTCTTCATTATTTTGGCGAAAAATTTGATTTAAAAACTGGATTAGGTGCAGACATGGACGACAACATGCGTTTTCCTAAAAGTCAGCATGAGGCGATGAATGAATTGGTAATGCTGATTAAGGTCATATTAGAAACAAAAGAAAAATATAAATCTAAAGAAATCGTTAAAATATTAATTGGTGAAAAAAACGCGCTGATTCTTTCTCACAAAACCAATGAAAATCCATTATTCGGTTGTGGAAAAGATTACGATTCGAAATATTGGATGGCACTACTTAGACAGTCATTGGTAGCAGGTTATTTTAGTAAGGATATCGAAACTTATGGGGTTGTGAAGGCGACTCAAAAGGCAAAAGATTTTCTGACTGATCCTTGTTCGTTTATGGTTTCGGCAGATCATGTTTTTGATACCAACAGCGCACCTGTGATTAGCAATAAATCATTAGGAATTGCTGATAAAGTATTGATGGAAATGATGTTGGATTTAAGGAAAAAAGTTGCGGAGGAAGCTGACGTTCCGCCCTATGCCGTTTTTCAGGAGTATTCATTGGAGGATATGGCGCTTAAGTATCCTATTTCTGAATTAGAATTGCAAAACATAAATGGAGTAGGAGAGGGGAAGGCTAAGCGATATGGGAGTAAGTTTATTTCTCTGATAAAATCTTATGTAGATGAAAACGACATCACACGACCTGACGATTTAATTGTGAAAAGCACTGGATTAAATTCCGCTTTAAAACTATATTTAATTCAGAGTGTTGATCGCAAGCTTCCCTTAGATGATATTGCTTCTGCCAAGGGGATGGATATGACTAAGTTGATTTCTGAGATGGAAACTATTGTGTTTTCAGGAACCAAGCTAAATATAAATTATTGGGTTCAAGAAATACTAGATGAAGATCAACAAGAAGAACTGAAAGAATATTTTATGGATGCAGAAACAGACAGTATTGACGCTGCGGTGGAAGAGTTCGATGGAGATTATGAAGAAGAAGAGATTCGAATTTATCGTCTAAAGTTTATTAGTGAAGTAGGAAATTAGCCCTTTACTGTTTCAGATTCCCATAGTATTATTATCTTCGCACCATTAAAAAAACATTTAAGATGCAAGACGGAATTTACGCTAAATTTAATACTACGAAAGGAACCATTACAGTTCAATTGACCCATGACAAAACTCCTGGAACGGTTGGGAATTTTGTTGCTCTTAGCGAAGGGCAGCTAAAAAACAGCTTACACGAATTGGGAACCCCCTATTACGATGGTTTAAAATTTCATCGCGTTATTCCAGATTTTATGATTCAAGGAGGTTGCCCACAAGGCAGCGGAACTGGAGGCCCAGGCTATCAGTTTGATGATGAGTTTCACCCTGATTTAAAACATGATAAACCTGGTGTGCTTTCTATGGCAAACTCTGGCCCTGGAACCAATGGAAGTCAGTTTTTTATTACCCATACCGAAACCTCATGGTTGGATGGAAAACATACCGTCTTTGGTTATGTTGTTGAAGGACAAGAAATCGTTGATAAAATCACTCAAGATGACACCATCGAAAATATTAGTATCGAACGCATCGGTCAGGAAGCTCAAAGCTGGGATGCAGCAGCAGAATTTAATAGTTTTGTAAATGGCAAAGAAGAAAGATTGAAAGATGCGGCTGATAAATCCAAAAAAGAATTGGAGACGCTTACTGAAGGTATGGAAATCACAGCAAGTGGCTTGGCATATAAAGTAACCAAAACTGGTACAGGCGATACTCCTGCAAAGGGCAGTCAGGTATCTGTTCATTATAAAGGAATGCTAATCGATGGGACAGTCTTTGATTCGTCATACCAGCGCAATGAACCCATAAAATTTAAATTGGGTGTAGGTCAAGTAATCTCTGGTTGGGATGAAGGTATTTCGTTATTAAATAAAGGTGCTGCCGCTAAACTGGTTATCCCCAGTCATCTAGCATATGGAGAAAGAGGTGCTGGTGGAGTGATCCCTCCAGATGCTACTCTAGTTTTTGAGGTGGAGTTGGTTTCTTTTTAGTAAACCTTAATTTTTAATGCATTAGAGCAGAAAGTAAAGTTTTATTTTTCATTTAGAAAAGCTATACTAATTTTTCCCTCTACTGTTCTTATAGAAACATTTAAATATTTAGCTACTTTAATTGGAATAATTAGTTTTAGAATATATTTTAATTACAATAAGTTTAATTCTTCGTCATCATTTAGAAAGCAAAATATAACAAACTACACCAATTCAACTTGGAAGTGACAAAGCGATTCTTACCATAGAAAGTGGTGAATAAATAGTTTTGGGAAAAGAGGATAATGATAAACTTATTGGACGAGTTTATCAGAGTAAAAAGTTAGTCTATTAAAAATAGTTTTTGCTAAAAAATGATCCAATAAAATATAATTCCCTAACGATTCCCCTCAATTTCATATCAAGTTCATGATTATATGCTAGAACTATTCCCTAATGAATCATCGGGTGAATTTAGTTTATTCTTTAATCTAAAACCTGAGGACAGTCAGGTTAGTATTCAGATTTTGGACGCCAGAGCAACAGTGATCTATTCGGCTTATCCAATGGCGTTTATCTTGTGAGAGCTGACCTTGGTGGTCATCTTGAGGTGAAAAGAATAATAATTAAAAATAAATAATTTCACATTAACTTAGGATTTATCCATTGAAAAGTTTTGTACTTTTCAGTCGATATTTTCTTTTATTAATAAAAATTTATTTAATGACTTTCAGATTACTTTTTTTCACGGTATTTTTCACACAATTTACATTTGCACAAACAACCGAAAAACCAAAGTTAATCGTTGGGATTGTGGTTGACCAAATGCGGATGGAATACTTATATCGTTTTCAAGACAACTTCACCGAAAATGGATTTAAAAAGCTTATCAGAAATGGTTATAATTTAAAAAACACTCATTACAATTATGTGCCAACAGCTACCGGACCTGGTCATGCGTCTATTTATACAGGAACGACCCCGGCAGATCATGGTATTATTTCTAATAATTGGTACAGTCGAGCATTAAAACGAGTGCAATATTGTGTCGAAGACAATTCGGTTTTTGATGTTGACAATCTTGTAGCCCCCCAAAAAGAAGGAGAAAAAACAACTTCTAAATCTCCTCAAAAACTAATGACCACTACCATTACAGATGAGTTGAAATTATTCACTTCTGGCAGATCAAAAATCATCGGTTTGTCAATAAAAGACCGTGCTTCTATTCTACCTGCTGGACGTTTGGCAGATGCGGCTTATTGGTACAATTCCAAAAACGGACACTTTATAACCAGTTCTTATTATAGAGAAAAACTACCCAACTGGATGATTTCATTTAACAATAGAAGCGTGGCGGATTCTCTTTTAAACACAACTTGGCAAACACTTTTGCCGATTTCGAGATATACAAACAGTACAAAAGACGATGCCCCACATGAGAAAATATATAAAGGAAGAAAAACAAGTACTTTTCCTTATAATCTCAAATCCCTTCGCAATAAAAACGGTAATTTTTCTTTAATTTCAGAGATTCCTCAAGGGAATTCACTTTTACTAGCCGCAGTAAAAGCGGCGATTAAAGGAGAAGAACTGGGGCGCGGGAAAGAAACAGATTTTCTGGCGATAAGTTTTTCAAGTACGGATTATTTAGGGCATAATTTTGGAATTAGATCTAAAGAATTGGAAGACAACTACGTCAGATTAGATCGTGAGATAGAATCTTTAATAGTAATATTGGATGAACAAGTAGGAGCAGGGAATTATATGGTTTTTTTAACTGCCGATCATGCAGCGAGTGACAATCCGTTGTTTTTAGAATCTCAAAGGCTTCCTGGTAAATTTTTCAGCACCAAAGAAATTAAGTCGAATATAAACAAACATCTTTCAGAACTTTTTGGACAGAATGAATACATTTCTAATATTGACAATACTCAAATATATCTAGCTGAAACAGAAGTTTCTAAGGAACTCTTGATTGAAAAAATTATTCCTCTATTAAAAAAGACAGCTGGAGTGAAAGAGGTTTTTGCACCTGCTTTTCCACTAATGAATTTGATGAATAGTAAACTAAACACTTTTATCAGGAATAGTTTTAATGAAAAGGGATCAGGAGATATTTTGTATCATATGGAATCGGGTTGGATGTATGAAAGACCTTATGGTGCTTCCCACAGTACGGCTTACAATAACGACACCCATGTTCCGATGTTATGGTATGGATGGAAAATCCCGAAAGGCGAATCAGTCAAGCCCCACACAATCACACAAATTGCACCCACAATTTCGATGTTGCTAAACATTCCATTACCAAGCAGTGCAGAAAGGAATCCAATTGAAGAATTGTTTGAATAGATAGAATTACTTGGGTTCGTTTCCGATGTGCCATTTTATATTGCATCCCATGCTTGGGTATTGCTTTTCAGGGGCAGGATCAGATTTTAACATGCTCTCACAAGCAGTACGCAGGTCACTTCCGTTGATGGGGAGGTCATTGGTAGGACGAGAAGCATCAAATCGACCTCTGTAATACAATTTTAAAGCTTTATCAAAAAGAAAAAAATCAGGAGTACATGCTGCCTGATAAGCATGTGCAACTTCTTGACTAGCATCAAACAAATAAGGGAATGAGAAAGTTTTTAATCGAGCTAATTTTTTCATTTCTGCTGGTCCGTCTTGTGAGTGGGTATTAACACTGTTACTCGAAATGGCTATGGTTTTGATTCCTTTACTTTCCATCTCTTTGCTGAATGACACGATTGCCTCCATTAAATAAACCACATAAGGACAATGGTTGCACATAAAAACAATTAGTGTCCCATGTTCTCCCGCTAAACTTTTGAGGTCAAGTAACTTGCCGTCAACAGTGTTGACGAGTTCAAACTCAGGAGCTTTTGTTCCCAAGGGTAACATATTAGAAGCTGTAAGTGACATGATTTTTTGTTTAAACTAAAATAATCTAATTTTTATTAAAAATTTGGGTGAAAAAAAAAGTGTTTGCTTTTGCAAACACTTAAAATTAATGAATTATTTTTTATTAGATATCTTCAAAATTGAAGCTTGTAAAATCTTTCCCTTTCTCTCCCGAAGTATCTAAACCCTTGGTTCTGTCAAAATCTTTTTGATGACGCTCACTGATCACCTCTTCACCTCTTTGCTCAATAATATAGCCAAGCATTTCCTCTAAAATAGACTTAAATTCACTAAAATCTTCTTTATAGAGGTATATTTTGTTTTTCTTAAAATAGAAAGTTCCGTCATCGTTTGTAAACTTCTTACTCTCCGTAATGGTTAGGTAGTAGTCGTTTGCTTTGGTTTCGCGAACATCAAAAAAATAAGTTCTTCTTCCTGCTCTCAGTACCTTAGAGTGAATCTCTTCTTGGTCACGCCCATTATTGTTGTCCATGAACATTTGTTTAATTATAACTAAATATTTAATCAAAAATCTGAAAAAAAATTAAACAAAACAAATCAATGTTCCTTTTCGTGCTGTTGCTTTTTAAAAAGTTCAAAGTAATATCCTTTGAGTGCCATCAATTCATTGTGAGTTCCTGACTCCAAAAGTGCTCCTTTTTCCATAACCATAATGGTGTCAGCATCTTTTACAGAAGAAATTCTATGACTTACAATGATGGTAGTTTTGTTCTTGGAAATACGTTTAAGATTGTTGAGAATTTGCTCTTCCGTGTCAGTGTCTACGGCAGAAAGACAGTCGTCAAACAGCAATATTTTAGAATCTTTTATTAAGGCACGTGCAATTGCGACCCTTTGAATTTGACCGCCAGAGAGGGTGATTCCTCTTTCTCCTAATAAGGTTTGATATCCTTCTTTAAAAGCAATTATATTTTCGTGAACACATCCGTTTTTAGCAGCTTCGATCAACTCTTCTTTTGTAGCGTCTAGTTTTCCGAACTTAATATTCTGCTCAATACTTTCTGAAAAAAGGAATGCATTTTGGGGAACATATCCAATCAAGCTTCTCAGTTCTTCGAGTTTAAAGTCTTTTAAATCATACTCATCCAGTGTTATAGAGCCGCTTGTGGGATCATATAAACGGTTGATGAGGTTGAGAACACTCGATTTTCCTGATCCAACACCGCCGATAATCCCTAATGTTTTTTTAGGTTCGACTGTAAAGCTTAGCTGTTTGACGGCATCAATTTTTGTTTCAGGATAAGTTAAAGAAAGTCCATTGAAAGTGATTGCCCCAGCTATGGGTTGGGCAACTCCTTTTCCATCTTTTATTTCTGACGCTTCATTTAAAAAAGCATTGATCCTTTTTTGTGAGGCCTCTGCTTGTTGAACAACAGAAGTGACCCATCCCACAACGGCGACAGGCCAAGTTAACATGTTGATGTAAATAATAAATTCAGCCAAAACACCAATTTCAATTTCATTGTTGATGTATTGGTTTCCCCCTACATAAATTACAATCAGATTGCTTAATCCAATCAAGAGAATCATCAAAGGAAAAAACCAAGCTTGAACCTTTACCAAGTACATGTTTATACTTTTTGCATCTCCAGCCAAAGCATCAAACTTCTCATTGATGACAGGCTCTAGGCTGTAGGATTTTATCACAGAAATACCACTAAAAGTCTCTTGCGTAAAAGAGGAAAGTTTTGACAATATTTCTTGGACAACGGTACTTCTGGTGTTGATTATTCTACTTAATTTATAAATAACAAACGAAAGCAAGGGCAAGGGCAACAGGGTATAAAGCGTCAACTTTGGCGCGATACTGATCATAATGACAATAACACAAACAAACAGTGTGATGGTATTGATGCTGTACATGATGGCAGGCCCTACATACATTCTCGACTTACCCACATCCTCGCTGATTCTACTCATCAAATCTCCAGTCCTATTGTTTTTATAAAACCGTTGATTTAGGGTCAGGTAGTGTTGAAAAATTTCATTCTTTAAATCAAACTCGATGTATCGAGAGACGTTAATAATGGTTTGACGCATTAAGAAAGTAAAGAAACCGGAGAGCAGAGCAGTTCCAATAATAATTAAAATATTGATAAGCATCAACTCTTTGATTGATTCTAAATTTCCTTCGTTATTGGTGATGAAATTTTCGACAGCTGTTAATGAATTTCCAATCAAACGAGGGGCAAAGAGTGAGAATATACGTGCAACTATGGTGATGAAAATTCCAATCAATAGTTTAGACCGATATTTTTTGAGGTATTTATTTAGATATTCAAGTTCTTTCATATGCTTTTACAGCCCCTTCTAATTGATAAATTCAAAGGTAAGCAAATGCTTTTTGACTATTTATTAATTTTTTTAAATTCATTGTTTTAAGTTGGCTTATTTTCCAAACTAAACAGCTATTTTTGCAACTAAATTTGTTCTTATATAATGCTAACCAGAAGACATTTTCGCATCAAAGTAATGCAGTCCGTATATTCATTTATACAAAATGAAAAAAATGATCTTCAAAAAGAGGTGATTTTTTTTAAAAAGAGTTTTGAAAATACATTTTCGCTCTATCTCACCATTCTTGCTTTTTTTAAATCTATTCTTGAACACGCCGAGCAACAAAACAGTCTTAAAGGGGAACTCAGAGCAACGAAACTCAAGGAGTATCCGGGTATTTTGGCCTCCAACTCTGTCTTGAAATTTATAGCAAACCACAGTACTTTAGCAACTTTTCTAAAGAGAAGAAAGATTAAAAACTGGGATTTTGATTTTGATTATGTCAAATCAAACTTCAAGCAACTAATTCAAAGTGATGCTTTTAAAACTTACAGTGAGGTTAAAAACCCATCGCTTCAACAAGATCGAGATTTGATTTTGTTTTTGTTTAAAGAGATCATAGCACCCTCAGATAAGTTTTACGATTACATTGAAGACAAGGAACTCACTTGGATTGATGATTTACCCGTTGTTAATACCTTTCTTTCCAAAATACTCAACCAAATCGATCCGAATGACACGAGCAGTTTGCCTTTTCCGCAATCTACTTTCGAAGAAGAAGATCCTAAATTTGGGATAGAATTGTTGGAAAAAGTTATTTCTAAGGAGGAGGAATTACAAAAGGAACTAGAGGGAAGAACACCCAATTGGGACAACGATAGGATTGCAACGTTAGATGCCATATTGATAAAAATGGCCATAGCAGAGTTGATTTATTTCCCTTCGATTCCGACCAAAGTGACCATGAACGAATACATTGAAATTTCTAAAGATTACTCGACCCCAAAGAGTAATGTTTTTATCAACGGTATTCTCGATAAGGTCATCAAAGACTTGGAAGCTTCAAATCGCATAAAGAAGTCAGGCAGAGGTTTGATTTAATGATATTTTATTTAACTTTGAATTTTAATAAACTATTTACATCATGAAAAATTATATCTGGGTATTATCAGTCGTTTTTTTGCTAGGCACAACCGCTTGCAAACAAAGCGCATCTAAAAAAGTAGATCAACAAAATGTTGAAGACGCCGCAGACCAGCCAACAGCTGAAACTGCAATAATGACATTTGATGAGGCAAGTCATGATTTTGGAACAATCACAGAAGGAGAGGTTGTTAGTACAACATTTAATTTCACCAACACAGGTAAGGTTGATCTTTTAATTGTCGATGCAAGAGGAAGTTGTGGATGTACTGTCCCTAAGTTCCCAAAAAATGTGCCAATTGCACCAGGAGAAAAAGGAGAAATTTTGGTTAGTTTTGATTCTAACAACAAACCTAATTTACAGCAAAAAACGGTTACAATTTCTGCAAACACTGCAAGTGGACGCGAGACTTTGAGAATCAAAGCAATGGTTACTCCAGATCCTGTTAAGCAAAAGCAACGTGACGACCAAGCAAAGGCACGTCTTGAAAATAAATAATAAATAAAAATATCTATGGAGGCATTGCAGGGACAACTCCCCTTTCTACTTTTAATGTTAGTTGTGTTTTTTTTCTTTATCATATTGCCACAACAGCGCAGACAAAAAAAAGAAAAGAACTTTATGAATAATCTAGCAAAAGGAGATCGTATTGTAACCAAGAGTGGACTTCACGGAAAAGTTGTTGAGCTAAACGACAAGGACAATACCTGTGTGATTGAAACCATGGCAGGTAAATTGAAAATTGAACGTTCCGCCATTTCACTTGAAACGAGTGAAAAGCTCAATGCTTCTAAAAAGTAATTATTTCCCGCTTCGGCGGGATTTTTTTTAAAACAGATGTACAGACTTTTAGTAAAACCCTTTCTCTTTCTCTTTGATCCTGAATGGGTGCATCATACCGTTTTTACCACCCTCAAGTGGGTTAACAAAATTCCAGGAATGAGCGCGTTGATCCGAAGCTTGTATCAGGTTAAGGACAAACGCCTGGAACGAAAACTATTTGGTCTAACTTTTCCCAATCCGGTTGGATTGGCAGCTGGTTTTGACAAAGATGCTAAACTGTATCACGAACTTTCTAATTTTGGTTTTGGTTTTATTGAAATTGGAACCCTCACACCAAAACCCCAACCCGGGAATCCCAAAAAGCGCTTATTTCGTTTGCCTCAAGATCAAGGTTTGATTAATCGACTTGGGTTTAATAACCAAGGTGTAGAAGCAGCGGTGGAGCGTTTAAAGAAAAACAAAGGGGTACTCATTGGTGGGAATATTGGTAAAAACAAATTAACTGCTAACGAAGAAGCCGTTTCTGATTACGTCAAATGTTTTGAAGTACTTTTCCCATATGTCGATTATTTTGTGGTGAATGTCAGCTCGCCCAATACCCCCAATTTAAGAGCCCTTCAAGACAAAGCACCCCTGACGCATTTGCTGCAAACATTAAAAGACCTCAATATTAAAAAGCCAACCCCAAAACCCATACTACTAAAAATTGCTCCCGATTTGACCGAGGAACAACTGATGGACATTATTGATATCATCACTTCGGTTAAGATAGATGGCGTAATTGCCACCAACACCACCCTCTCACGAGAAGGTCTCCAATCTCCACACAAAACCGAAATGGGTGGTCTCAGCGGAAAACCTGTTGTAGATCGCAGTACGGAAGTCATTCGTTTTCTACACGATAAAAGCAATAATGCTTTTCCCATCATTGGAGTAGGAGGGATTCACACTCCCCAAGATGCCCTCGATAAACTAAATGCTGGTGCTGCTTTAGTCCAGCTATACACGGGATTTGTTTATGAAGGCCCTGCCGTGATTAAAAAAATCAACAAAGCTCTTTTGCAAATGGCTTAGGAATATTAATTTCTATTTTTTTAATACCTTATAATTAGTCACAAACCCAAATCATATTTTTGTGAACTGAACTGCCTTCGGCCATTCATTTCCTAACCGTTTTTTTGTTTATAATACCATGAATAGCTGAGGGCTTGTACTTTAAGAATTTTGAAAATCTAAGAATGAGAACCGCTGGTTTTATTGAATGTTGAAAACCTGACTTTACAGATTTAGCTTTATCGAATGATTTAAGATATATTTATGGTAATTATATTTACTCAACAACCGATCAAATTGGTTTTAAAAATATTGTTACGAGTGCATTTCATACAGTTTGGAAATGGCCATCAGATGGAAAGTGGAAATTTGAAGAATTAAATGGTTGTGTAATTATAATAGTATTATACCCAAGATGAATGTTAAAATCTATTCGTGTTAAAATTAATCAAATATGAGTAAAACGGAGCTGACTAAAGTACTAAGTCCACTTATGTTATGGGGACTTGGTGTAGGATATGTAATTTCTGGAATGTATTTCGGATGGAATTTAGGCTTAGCAGAAGGTGGGACTTATGGGTTGGCAATTGCAACCTTTTTCATCATTATTATGTATGTTACTTTCACATTTAGCTATACCGAAATGGCTTGTGCGATACCCAAAGCAGGCGGTGCATTTGAGTATGCAAATCGAGGTTTGGGAAAGCATTTTGGGTTTATTGCAGGAATTGCACAGAATATTGAATTTGTATTTGCACCACCAGCTATTTCTGCTGCGATTGGAGCATATTTAAATTTATTATACCCATCAGTTCCATTGCTTGTTTTTGCTATTGGAGCCTATTTAATTTTTACCCTAATAAATATTTTAGGTGTTAAGATTGCCGCAACTTTTGAATTGGTAATTACCATTTTTGCGGTTATAGAATTATTGATCTTTGCAGGTGTAGCTTTACCAGAATTCGAGTACAGTAATCTACAAATAAACCCAATGCCAAATGGTATTTCAGGTATTTTTGCTGCAATTCCTTTTGCCATATGGTTCTTTTTAGCCATCGAAGGCGTCGCTAATGTAGCCGAGGAAGCAATAAATCCACAGCGAAGTATTTTAATCGGGTTTGGGTCCGCCATAACAACATTAGTAATACTATGTGTTCTAACCTACACTGCTGCAGTAGGGGTAGGCGGTTGGGAAGCGGTGGTTTACCCAGAGGGGAGCGATGTAGCTTCAGACTCGCCACTACCATTGGCCTTAGGACAAATTGTAGACAGTTCACATGTGCTATATAAATTATTAATTGGAATAGGATTGCTAGGTCTAATAGCCTCTTTTCATGGAATTATTTTAGCTGGAGGAAGAGCTATTATGGAATTTGGTAGAGTTGGGTATGCTCCCAAATATCTAGGGAATATTCACAGTAAATTTAAAACACCTGCAAATGCACTAATAGTTAATATGCTAGTTGGTATCGTTGCCTTGTTTACAGGAAAAACAGCCGAAATAATTACAATGGCTTGCTTTGGAGCATTATTATTATATATCGTTTCTATGGTTGCTTACTTACAATTAAAAAAAAATGAACCAGAAATGAAAAGGCCTTTTAAGGCTCCTATGTATCCGCTCTTTCCAATAACAGCTCTTATCATTGCATCGGTTGCTTTGATAGCGATGAGTTATTACAATCCAGTTATTGCAACTGTATTTTTCGCACTAGTAGGGCTGACCTATCTATACTTTTTATTTTTTTTAAATAATAAAATGACACCTTAAATATTATGAATAAAAAAGAAATCATAGCGCTATTAAAAGGACAAAAGCATGAAAAAATTAAAGTGGCAATTATCGATATTGATGGTGTAGCACGTGGGAAATTTATGTCCAAAAATAAGTTTATTTCAGCATTAGAGTCCGAGTTTGGATTTTGTCAAGTCGTGTTTGGATGGGACATGAATGATGCATGTTATGACAATGTAAAAGTTACAGGTTGGCATACTGGATATGGAGATTTGGAAGCTAAAATTGACCCTTCCACAATTAGGACAATTCCTTGGGAAGACGACATTCCTTTTTTTATAGCAGATTTTGATACCGCCGCTAATGATAAAAGTTATGTGTGCCCCAGAACGTTGCTTAAAAAAGTAATTAAAGTGGCAGAAGACATGAACTTTAAGCCTTTATTTTCCCAAGAATTTGAATGGTTTAATTATAGAGAATCTTCTACATCTTTGTATGAAAAGAATTTTCAAAATTTAAATCCAATTACATCAGGAATGTTTGGATACTCATTATTAAAAATGGGAGAGAATGATGCATACTTCTCTGATTTATTTGATTTAATGAAAGATTTCAATATTCCACTAGAAGGATTACATACCGAAACAGGTCCTGGTGTTACCGAAGCATCCATAGAGTACAGCGATATTTTGGAAGCTGCAGATCGAGCAGCACTTTTCAAGCTTGCTGCAAAACAAATAGGATTTAAACATGGTATTATTCCAAGTTTTATGGCTAAACAAATTAGTAGTTTGCCGGGTTGTAGTGGACACATACACCAAAGTTTGTGGGATATGGAGAAGATGAAAAACTTATTTTATGACAGTAATCAAGCGCATGAAATAAGTGATATTATGAAGAGCTATATAGCAGGACAATTAATTTGTTTACCAGAGATTCTACCCATGTTTGCTCCAACAATTAACAGTTACAAACGATTGGTTGAAGGAGCTTGGGCCCCTACCAACTTAACTTGGGGCATAGACAATAGAACTACGGCTTTAAGGGTTTTGACAACTGGAAAGCAGTCAACTAGAATTGAGCATAGAGTTGTTGGGTCAGATACCAATTCCTACCTAGCTATGGCGGCAGCTTTAGCAAGTGGGCTATATGGAATTAAGAAAGGGTTGAAATTAGAAACTCCAGCAACTAAAGGGAATGGGTACGAAGATTATAGTAATGGGGCATTACCTAAGAACTTATGGGAATCTTCCCAAAAAATGAAGCAATCTAAAATAGCCAAAGAATTATTTGGAGATGATTTTGTAGATCATTTCACCAAAACTAGGGAATGGGAATGGAGAGAATTTTCTAAAGAAGTTACGGATTGGGAAACAAAAAGATATTTTGAAATATTATAATACGTATTTAAATGTTAGATATTAAAGAAGTTTATAGTTTTAATTTTCCAACACCCATAAGATTTGGTGCTGGAGTAATCAAAGAGTTAGGATCCTATTTAAAAAATAATAATCTATCAAGTCCTTTATTGGTGACCGACCCTAATGTAGCAGAACTTAAATTTTTTAAAGAGATTCAAAAGGATTTAGAGCAACAAGGATTAAACTCAGAGATTTATAAAGAAATGCATAAAAATCCGATTAAATCTGATGTGTTGCATGGAGGAGATAGGTATCATGAAACGAAAAGAGATTGCATAATTGGTATTGGTGGAGGCGTGGCAATTGATGTCGCTAGAGCTATCGTTTTGAGAGTAAATCATAAAAGAGATTTATTTGATTATGATGATTTAATTGGCGGAGACAAATATGTTACCGAGGATGTGCCTCATTTTATTACAGTCCCTACAACTTCAGGCACAGGGAGTGAAGTGGGTAGAAGTGCCATTATCTCGGAAGATAATACAAAAAAGAAACGTATTCTTTTTTCGCCAAAACTGTTAGCTAGAATCGTTTTTGCTGATCCATTGCTTACTTTGGAGTTGCCTAGTTTTATTACAGCAGCTACGGGTATGGATGCGCTTACACATAATATGGAGGCTTATTTAGCAAAAGGATTTCACCCGATGTGTGATGGTATTGCTCTAGAAGGCATTTCACTCATTTCTGATTCTTTAGTAACAGCAACTACTAAACCAGATGTTAAGTCAAGGACTAAAATGTTATTGGCTTCATTAATGGGAGCGGTGGCTTTTCAAAAGGGACTTGGGATAGTTCATAGTTTAGCACACCCAATGTCTAGTTTATTAGATACGCATCACGGATTAGCCAATGCTATTAATTTACCTTATGGGATGGAATTTAATTACAGAGGATTTGAAAACAGGTTTGATAAAATGGGAGTAGCATTAGGTCTTGGGTCAAATTCTGCAGCAAAAGTAATTCCATATTTATTTGAGTTAAATAATGAATTAGGATTACCTACTAGACTTAGAGATGTTGGTGTTGAAGAATCTCATATTGATACACTATCACAATTGGCGATAGAAGATTTTTGTCATCCTTCTAACCCTAAACCAGTAACCAAAGCTGAATTTGAGGCGATATATAGAAAAGCATTATAATTATAGAAAATGATCAAGTTAGGAATATCATCATGTTTTATGTATCCCGATATAAACAGAAATGTTTTTGGGGCAAAATCATTGAGTTATGTTGAAAATGATATGGCTAATTATGTGACTCGAAAAGGAGTTCTGCCTGTTTTGATTCCAGATATTAAGGATGAAAAATTATTGAACGATATTTTGAGTGAAATGGATGGTTTTGTCCTTCAAGGTGGTGTAGATCTTGCTCCAGAAACTTATGGAGAAAAGCCCATTGGAAAATGGAAAGGAGATGCATATAGAGATGCTTTTGAGTTAAAAATTTTGGATTATGCAGTAAAAAACTCAAAGCCTATTATGGGTATATGTAGAGGGTTTCAATTAATGAACGTATACTTTGGAGGGACATTATACCAAGATACATTGACACAAAAAGAAGGTGTAAATGACCATCGATCTGCTTTGTTATACGATAGCATAAAACATCCTATTGTTTTTACTAAAGGGGGATTTTTAGATCAATTATATGTTAATGAAAAAGATCCTTGTGTAAATACTGTGCATCATCAGGCGGTGAAAGATTTAGGGGAAAATTTAGAAGTATATGCATTTTCTGATGATGGTTTAATAGAAGCCTTTGGATTCATTAAAGAACCTGCAGGAAAAATATTTGGAGTGCAGTGGCATCCAGAATTTTTTCATACAATCAAAAGCGAATTAGTGGACGCGGATTTGCTTTTTGATGCATTTTTAAAACATTTTAAATAAAGAATATGGATATTATCAATCCTGCTACTGGAGTAGTTTTTTCAACTATAAAATCAGACACTAAGCAAACTCTAAATTCTAAGTTAGAAAACCTGCGGAAAGGACAAAAAAGTTGGAAAAAAGTAACGATAAATAATAGATTAAATTGTATCAAAAAGTTTGGAAAATTAATCCAAGAAAACAAATTTGTACTAGCTCAAATTTTGACATCAGAAACAGGCAAGCCATTACAACAATCACTAAACGAAATTCTAGGAGCACAAAATAGAATAGATCACTTATCACAATATGCCGAAAAATGGTTGGAACCAGAAGTATTGGTTGACGAAGGTGCAACGCTAGAGCATATAAAATATGAACCACTTGGAGTTATCGCCAATATTTCTGCTTGGAACTTTCCTTATAATGTTGGTTACAATGTGTTTTTATATGCCTTAGTTGCTGGAAATTCGGTGTTGTATAAACCATCAGAATTTGCCACATTAACAGGAAAGCAGTTTGAGACGTACTTACACCTAGCAGGTATTCCTGAAGATGTTTTTCAATGTGTAATTGGTGATGGAAGTTTAGGGCAACATATTTTAGAAGCTGAGGTAGATGGTTATTTCTTTACGGGTTCGCATAAAACAGGATCACACATATATCAAACAGTTGCACCTAAAATGGTACCTGTTCAATTGGAGTTAGGAGGTAAAGACCCCTTGTACGTTACTGAAGATGTTGTTGATGTTAAACAAGCGGCCATCAATGCAGCCGAAGGCGCTTTTTATAATAACGGACAAAGTTGCTGTGCTATAGAGCGAATTTATATTGCTGAAAGAATTTATGATGAATTTGTGGAAGCTTTTACAGAAGAAGTGAAATCCTATAAAATAGGAGATCCCAACGATTTGTCCACTTTTATTGGTTCGCTTACAAGAGCGCAACAATTAGGAGTCTTAAAAGATCAAGTTGAAGACGCTGTTGTTAAAGGGGCTACATTATTAACAGGAGGAAGTACAATCGATGGTGAAGGTTATTATTTTGAACCTACAGTTTTGGCAAATTGTAATCATGACATGAAAGTTATGATAGACGAATCATTTGGGCCTATCATTGGGTTACAAAAAGTAAGTTCTGATGAGGAAGCTACCACGCTTATGTTAGATACAGAATATGGATTAACATCGGCAGTTTTCTCAAACAACGAAGAAAGGGCAATCCGTATTTTAGACAATATGAATTCTGGAACCGTCTACTGGAATTGTTGCGACAGGGTTAGTCCAAAAGTGCCTTGGTCTGGAAGAAAGAATTCTGGTTTAGGAAGCACCCTATCTTCGCAAGGCATTCGAGCATTTGTTCAGCCGAAAGCATACCATTTAAGAATGCTATCTTAATATCTGAATCAGAAGGGATAATTAGGGTTTTAGTTAATCGAAAAGGTTATTTAGCTTTGAGAGGAGTTATATTTGGAGTGTTAATGTTGGAAAGCGAAGACGTTGCCCTAAGATATAATAGCCAAGGCAAGTTTAAGCACATTTAAAGTTTCCTCGGGTCGCACAATTAAAAAAAAAATCAAACAACGCTATTAAGCTTTTCAATAGAAAAAAATCGCTCAGAAGTGCTTTGAATAGCTATAGTATATAAAATTTTAACTGAAGCGGGGCTTATTGCGAAGTCTCCTGTTAGTCAAAATAACTAAAACTCTCCTCCGGTTTAATTTCGAGTAAAGTTTCATAAATCATCCGGATCACATTTTCCACATCGTCTTTATGTACCATCTCAACAGTGGTGTGCATGTATCGTAAGGGCAAAGAAATCAGGGCAGAGGCTACGCCACCATTACTGTAAGCGAAAGCATCCGTATCCGTTCCAGTATATCGCGAAGAAGCCAAACGTTGAAAAGGAATTTCTTTCGCTATGGCAGTATCCAAAATTTTCTCTCTTAACTTGTTCTGCACTGCAGGCGCATAGGAAACAACAGGGCCCTTCCCCATTTCAATAAACCCTTGCTCTTTTTGGTTAATCATCGGCGTGGTGGTGTCGTGACAAACGTCAGTAACAATCGCCACATTGGGTTTGATGGTATTGGTGATCATTTCAGCCCCTCGCAATCCCACTTCTTCTTGAACAGAATTGGTAATGTACAAGCCAAAAGGAAGTTTAATGTTGTTTTCATGAAGCAAACGCGCCACTTCGGCAATCATAAAACCACCCGCACGGTTGTCAATAGCACGACAGATAAATTTATTCTTATTAATAACCTGAAAAGTATCTGGGTAAGTAATGACGCATCCCACATGAACGTCCATTTTTTCAACTTCTTCCTTGCTCTCAGCGCCAATATCAATAAAAATATTATCAATTTTTGGTGTTTCTTCTTTTGCTGCTTTTCGCGTGTGAATGGCAGGCCATCCAAAAACACCTTTTACGACTCCTTTTTTGGTGTGAATATTAACCCACTTAGAGGGAGCGATTTGGTGATCACTACCACCATTTCTTATGACATAAATCAAACCTTTGTCCGTAATATAATTTACATACCAAGAAATTTCATCCGAATGCCCTTCGATAACAACTTTAAACTTGGCGTCAGGATTGATCACACCCACCGCTGTTCCATAGGTGTCCGTGATAAAAGTATCCACATAAGGTTTAAGATAGTCCATCCATATCTTTTGTCCTTCCCATTCATAGCCAGTAGGAGCGGCATTATTTAAATATTGCTCCAAAAAAGACATCGATTTTTTATTAAGAATTTTCATAGGTATTTAATTTCTAAAATGATAGCTAAAATAGCAATAACTCCTCAATTGAAAATTATAATCAACGTATTTATTTATAACTTTGTTACATATGAAAAAACTCCTTTTTATAGCTTTTCTAATAATTTTTTCAAAAGCCGTTTCTCAAGAGAATGAGGGTTTAGAAAACAGCTATCCAGATTTTTTTGTAATCGAGGGAGATACAATTGTTAGATCCGAGATAGATCTAAAAGAGGTCATCGTCTTTCAACCCCTTCGTTTCGACAACTATGACGAAGCAAAACGATACGTCCTACTGAGGCGGCGCACCCGAAAGGTTTATCCTTACGCAAAACTCGCTGCCGAAAGAATGAACGTGCTTTCCGAACGGCTTCAAACAATCAAATCCAAAAGAAAGAGAAAGGTCTATATTAAGAGAATGGAAAGCTTTGTATATGATGAGTTTGAAGAAGAACTCAAAAAGTTATCCCGATCTCAAGGGAGAATTTTAATAAAGCTAGTACATCGACAAACGGGGTATTCCACCCATCAGTTAGTCAAGGAACTAAGAAATGGCTGGCGCGCATTTATCTATCAAACTACAGCTTCACTTTTTAAGCTTTCCCTGAAAAGCACCTATGATCCAGAAACAGTATATGAGGATTATTTGATAGAAGATATATTACAACGTGATTTCTCTGACGGCTCCCTCGAGAAGCAACCGAAAGCTTTAGACTATAATATCGATTCCTTATACCTAAAATGGAAAGAAAAAAAACCACCTTTTTTACTACCTAAAAAAAAATAACCCCTCCAATTTACTTTATTTGAGAGGTTTATGGATTAATAATAAATAAATCAAAAAAAAGGATAAAAAAGATGCGTGGTAAATAAAAGCGTTTTATATTTGCACTCGCTAAACGGAT
>Ga0129324_10000683_pt1 | contig 23815 bp, 21 predicted proteins | sample CPBDNA_7_FD_96879 | JGI IMG/M metagenome (GOLD analysis project Ga0129324, IMG submission 96879) | Freshwater to marine salinity gradient microbial communities from Chesapeake Bay, USA - CPBay_Spr_15_0.2_DNA | ecosystem: Environmental > Aquatic > Marine > Coastal | place: USA: Chesapeake Bay... | reverse complement strand
ATTTTCAACATTTTTAGTTAATTCTGAAATTAGAAAAAAAATAAAAAAAATCAAAAAAAAAAAAAAAGAGGTAGAAAGAAAAATGTAGTTATTTCACAAGATATACCATTAAAATCTGAAGAAGAAAAACCATTACCAAAAAAAAGAGGTAGAAAACCAAAAGGTGGTAAAATAGTTCAACCTAATGTATCCAACAATAGTATTGTTGAAACTGAACCTAATATTATTTTGCATTTAAAATGTTGTTTGAAAGATTTAGATATTACAAATAATTTAGATATTAAATATAATCCTAATATTGAAAATATTCAAAGTTATACATTTGAAAAAAATTTACAAAACGATAATAACTTTTTTTTGAATAGTGACATTTCCAAAGAATCTGATACCCTTTCAATTAGTGAAGATTCTTCAGATAATGAAAATGAGGAAAACAGTAATTTAAAAAATATATGGAAAAAGGTTAATAACCTTAAAATAAAATTACATAAAAATGATATATGTGATAAAAGATCTGCTTGTTTTTGGTGTACTTATGATTTTGATAATCCACCAATATTTATTCCAAAGAGTGAATTTAAAAATACATATCAGGTTTACGGTTGTTTCTGTAGTCCTCAATGTGGTGTTGCATATTTAATGAATGAAAAAATAGATTCATCTATTAAATATGAGCGCTATCAATTAATTAATCATGTTTATGGTAAAATTTTTAACTATCAAAAGAATATTAAACCTTCCCCTAATCCATATTATTTATTAGACAAATATTATGGTAATCTATCTATTAATGAGTATAGAGAATTATTTAATACTGAACAGTTATTAATAGTTGTTGAAAAACCACTTTCTCATGTATTTCCAGAATTATATGAAGATAATTCTGATTTTATATTAAATAAAAAAACTATTCCATCTAATAGTGCATATAAGTTAAAACGAAAATCTAATAGTAACAAACCCCTATCTATTGCAGATAATTTAGGAATTAATAAAGGTTAAATTTAATTATTGTTTTTGAGCTTTTTTTATTTTTTCTATTTTTTTATTTTTTCTATTTTTTTATTTTTTCTATTTTTTTATTTTTTCTATTTGTTCGTTTATTATTCTATTCTTATCTTGTTCTCTTCTAAAGTTTCTGGCACTAGTATCCAACATATCTCTCATCTCCCCATAAAATAATTGATTTGTCGTTGTCTTCTTTTCTTCTTTCGGTTTTATATTAAAATATTCGTTTAACACATTTTTTACATTATACTCATGTTTTTCTAACATTTTTTTTGATTCCTCTTCTGTTAATTCTGTCTGTCTACAAACCACACCAATTAATCCTTCGCGAATCTGGTCAATCTTATTTTTCTTATACTGTTCTATCATTTCATTCTTACTTAAGTCTGTTACTTCACTCATTATTATATTACTCATTGTTATATTATCCAATAATATATTTTTTAAACTATATTAAACACAAATACAATTATAAAATATATATAATGTCTACAAACGAAAATCCTAAATATAACCCTATTACTATGACTGATATTGATTTAACAAATTTTAATACAGAAGTAGAACTTGTTATTAAAAGAAATATGGACAATATTTTAAATAATATTATGAATTCAGTTAATGTTTTTAAACAATCACATGATCATATGTGCAATTTACCAATTGTTAAAAATATATATAATGAAAATGTTTCACTTTGTGATAAAATTCATATGTTAGAATCAAATATGAATAGTTTTAAAACATCACATATAAATTATGTAAATGATACTAAAGAAAAAATGGATAATTTACTTATTGAAAATACACAAATCAAAGAACAAATGGAAAAATTTAAAAATACAAAAGATATGATTAACTTACATGAGACTATTTCAAAAAGAAATGAAGAAATTAAATCTCTTAAAGAAATAATTAATAATTTAAAAAAAAATGAAATTTATATGGAAATCACCGAAAAAAATAATAATTTTTCTAATAATGATAAAAAAATTGAAAATTTTATAGAAACTGGAGTTGTTAAAACCGATAGTGTATGTGTAGAAGAAGAAGAGGAAGAAGAAGCAGAAGAGGAAGAAGAGGAAGAGGAAGAGGAAGAAGATGAAGAAGATACATCTTCTTCTTTAGATAAATATACATATACGGATGGAGGTGAAACTGTATTATTAACATCTAATATACCAACAGCAGAACCATCTATTTGTGCAGGTGCATCTACAATTACTACTAAAAATGTTACTATTGTAGATGAGACTTATGAAGAGGAAGAGGAAGAGGAAGAGGAAGAGGAAGAGGAAGAGGAAGAGGAGGAGGAAGAAGAGGAAGAAGAAGAAGAAGAGGAAGAGGAAGAGGATAACCCTACTTTTCCAATTGTAAAACCATCAGATAAGATAGATATTGAAAGTGAGAATGATGATTTAGAAGAAGATGAAGAAGAAGATGAAGATGAAGAAGAATGTGATGAAGTTATTGAATTAGAAATAGATGGTGAAACATATTATTGTGATGACGAAGAAAATGGAAATATATATGAAGATGATAATGGTGAAGTTGGAAATAAAGTTGGAAAAATAGAAAATGGAGAAGCTATATTTTTTTAATTATTTTATGCTAATATAATATAAATGATTGATAAATTATGTGCTCCAGCAATTTTATATTTGGGATTTTCTTTAGTTCAAATAATAATTGACATATTTAAGGGATTCTATAATACTGCATTCTTTAAAACAATTGTAATGTTTATTTTTACATTACTTTTAAATATTTTATGTAAAAGAGGATTATCAATAATTTCATGGATTATAGTATTTATTCCATTCGTTCTAATGACATATATCACTGTTGTATTAATGTTTGTATTTGGATTAAGTCCTGAATCTGATTCAGTAGATTACTCTGTTAAATATCCAGATGATTATCCGGAAGAATTAATAGTAGTACGAAATCCACAAGTGCCTGATACATCAAATTCTACATCAGATTATGACCCGAACGATTATTCTAGTGGAACTCCAGAAGATATTAATAACTATAATTAAAATAAATAATTTAAAAGTATAATTACCTTTTAAATTATATGACTTTTAAAGTTGACAATATATTGGAGTTAACAGGAAGCTTGTTTTATGGAATATTCAATATTCCGTTTATATTATTAATAAAAATATTTGCAAGGAGTTATTTTTTTATTAAATTTATCAATAATGATAGTAGTGATTATGATTTATATGAGACAGAAGATTACATTATATCAAAATCATATGAATTTGGAGGTGATTTAATGTGGCAATTTATAGGATTAGTAACCTTAGTTTCTGAGTATTATAATAAAACAATAAAACCAAAATTTCATGAGATAACAGATAATTATTTTAGACATTCAGCTATAATTTTAGATAATGGTAACCAAGTAAATTCATTTAAAGATTGGATAGAATTATATAATTATTCAATAAATAACGAATTGCAATATGATTTAATTTTATACATTGATTATAGTAAAAATGATTCAAAGAAAACTTATACAATAATAAGTGATAATGTAAATAATTGTAATCCATTCAAAGAAATGAATGTATCAGGTGCAAAATTTATAATATTTAAATTAAATTATAATAATGTAAATTATGATATAAATTTAAAAGAACCATATAATTTTCTAGTAAAAGATAATCTATTAACTCATTCATTTTTCAAATATTATATGTATAAATTTAACAATATATATTTAGAAAATGATTATAATATAAATTATATGACTAATGATATGCAAACGACAACATTAACACATCCATTTTATTTACGATTTAGTGATAATGGGTTAACATCGTTTCAATTAAAAAAAGAAGAAAATAAAAATAATTATGAATGCGATGACTGTGGATTTGAAGGAAATGATTGTTTTGAAAATACGGGTTTAACTAGTTTAGAAATAGAAACATATTTTGATTTAGGTGAACTAGATAGGTGTGATGATTGTTTTGAAAAATGGAGAAATAGTGAAGATTCAATAGAGTATAAAGAGAGAATTGATGAAGAGGAAGGAGAAGAAGAGGAAGAGACAACATGTAAAAAATGTGATAATAAATTAGATGATATAGATAATAAATGTTGTAATGATGGTAGAAGTAATGTTTTGAGTATAATATTACCTGAAGAGAATGAGGAAGACATTGAAGATAAATCCGGCTTTATAAAAAAAAATAATCCTGGAGTATTATTTAAAGACCATTTAGAATAATAATATTAAATAAACTAATTTAAAAAAAAATTGATACGTAATTATATAAATGGAAGGCTCCCAACAAACGGTTGATTCTATTATGCAAAAGCATTCTTCTTCACAAAATCCATTAGCAGATGAATGGTGTCTTTGGGCACACTTACCTCATGATACTGATTGGTCACTAAATAGTTATAAAACGATTTATAATTATACAGAATTAGAAAATACTATTTCAGTAACAGAGGCATTGCCAGGTAAATTGGTTAAGAATTGTATGTTATTTGTAATGAGAAAAGGAATAACACCTTTGTGGGAGGATCCAAAAAACAGATCGGGGGGATGTTTTTCATATAAAGTAAATAATAAAATAGTACATGATTGTTGGAAGAAATTGACATATAGTGTTGTAGGAGAAAGTTTATCAAAAAATAAAAAACTCCAAAATAGTATAAATGGAATAACAATCTCTCCAAAAAAAAATTTCTGCATTATAAAAATATGGCTAGCTTCATGTGATTATCAAAATGCAAATGAGATAATCACATCAAGTGGTATTGATGCACATGGTTGTTTATTTAAGAAACATGCCCCAGAATACTAAAAATAATTAAATTAAATAAACTTAAACATTATATTATAATAAAAATATAATATGATGTCATATATAGCTAGTAATTCAATGTGTTTTATATATATATTATTTATATTTTTTATATCTAATGCTATGGGGAAGGAATATATGCCAGTAAATGTGTTAGATCTAACATTATATGATGGTAGATGGTATCAAGTATATAAAGATACAACTGATATGACATTTCAAGGTTTTGGAACATGTGCTGTAGCTGATTATACAATATTAAATTCAAATAATGTTACAGTATTAAATAGTCAAATAGATAAAGATGGAAGTTTAGACCAAATAAATGGCTATGCCTACTATAAGAGTGGGAATAGTGGAGGTGAATTAACAGTAAATTTAGAAGGTACTCCAGGAAATGCGCCATATTGGGTAATAGAATTAGGACCAATAAAAGATAATGAATATCAATATTCAATTGTATCTGATAATAATAAATTAACATTATTTGTATTGTCTAGAAATGTTAGTGAATTTTATGAATTATACGATACAATGGTATTGACATCTTTAGAGGATTTTGGATTTACTAATAAATTAAATAAACCAATTACAATGGATCAAGAGAAATGTGATTATAGTATGTATTCTTAAAAATAAATTTATTAAATAAATAATTTTATTTTTTAATTAATAATTTTTAATTATTAGATGGTAATGGACTAAGACATAATTTAATAGTACCGAGACTAGCGACATAATATTTAACTACTAGTGGCAAATCATTTTCAAGATACATTTCAATTTGACTGCATAAATTAGTGCATTTAATAAAATAACCTAAATTTTTAAGTGAAAATTCTCCTTGAATAATTTTACTTGAATCTTGTTTTTCTATAAATTCCATTCCTCCATTACTTTCTTCTCGTTTAACTTCTGCAGTAGCAAACTGACCTTCACATTTAAAAATAAGTTCATTTCCAACTGATTTAATTTCAAGTCTATCTGAAATACACGATAAATCTCTAATAATTTTTTGAAAATCAGAAGAAGGTAAATTAATAACTGATGAGAATTGTACTGCAGGTTCTTCAAATTCATCTGTATCAGGTTCAATTAGTCGTAGTTTTTGTGTTTTACATTGTTTAATATCACCATTTTCAAACTTTAATCCCAAAAATGATACAATACCATCATAATAATCGCAATTTTCAATATATATTGTTAAGGTATCATCATTATCAATAGAATTAATCAATTTAAATAGATGAAACATATTAACACCTACAACAATTTTTTCTTTATTACATTCATAATGTTCAAAATTTTCAGCTCCTAAAAATAAATGAGCTAACATAGTATGTGATTTATCCATATTAATAATTCTAATACCATCTTTTTTAAATGTAATATTTGTTTCTAATAAAATATCTTTTAGAGCAGTCATAAGTGTCCTAAACGGAGCAATTTGAACTGTTTTTATTGTTAATACATTTTGAGATTCAAACGCAGACATTATACTTAATTTTTACTTTAAATCTTTAAATACTTATGAAGTTATATTATTTTTGTAATTTATAATTATTTTAAAAACATAATATAAGAATGACATATAAGAAAATAAAAAATGGTTTTAAATATTTTAAAAATGGATGGAATTATGTTGCTATTTGGGGTAAACCTTACGAAAGAGGATTAGCTCATGGAAAATTATTGAAAAGCGAAATAAATGAAGCATTAACAACATTTAAATGGTCCTTATTAGATTCAAATGGGTTTGATGAAGAGTTCTTTATTGAGTTTAGCAATTTTTTATTTAAAGGAAAAATAAAAGATGATTTTCCTGAATTTTTTGATGAATTAAAAGGAATTGCCGATGGTGCTGGTGTAAATGTTGATGAAATAATTCTTTGGAATAATAGTAGTTCTTTAGATTATGCTATTCCTAAACTTCAAGAATTTTTAGTAAATATGCCTAAATTAAATAAAAAATATGGCGAGTTAATTAATAAACTTCCAAAATTAGGACAAATGGAAGGCGGGTCTAATGATAAATGTTCAGCATTTATGGCATTAAAACCATATACAACGGATGGTAAAATAGTATGTTCACATAACTCGTTTGATAATTTTATATTAGGTCAATGGTTTAATACTATGCTTAGTATTCGTCCTGATAAAGGTCATCCAATGTTATTTCAAACAGCACCTGGTTATATTGCTAGTATGACTGATATGGCAGTAACCGGTAAAGGTTTTATTGTTACAGAAACAACTATAGGTGGATTTTTACCATATGAACATAAATTACCATTAACCTGCAGAATAAGAGAAGCAATGCAATATGCTAATACATTAGATGATTATGTCAAAATATTAGAAAACGGAAATTCGGGGGACTATGCTAATAGTTGGTTAATCGGGGATACAAGAAATAATGAAATTATGAGAATTGAATTAGGTCTAAAATTTGTGGGTGTTGAGAGAAAAAAGGAAGGATATTTTATTGGGTTTAATGCTCCTTATGATCCTAGAATAAGAAACCTAGAATGTAATAATTCAGGATTTGATGATATTAGAAGACATCAAGGAGCCAGAAAAGTTAGATTGGAACAATTAATGGAAAAATATAAAGGTAAAATTGATATTTCTGTTGGAAAAGAAATAATTGCTGATCATTATGATGTATATTTAAATAAAATAAACCCTTGTTCCAGAACTGTATGTTCTCATTATGAATTAGATAATAGACAATTTATGAGTCAACCAGAAAGACCATTACCATATCAACCAAGAGGTGCAGTAGATGGTACATGTACTAGTAGTGATTTATGTAAAAATATGGAATTATGGGGAAGATGGGGAAGTTCATGTGGTACACCTTTTTTTGTAAAACCATTTATAGATATAAACATACAATGGAAGAGATATGAACCTTGGCTTTTAGATAGACCTAGTCAACCATGGGCGCTATTTAGAGGTCATACAAAAATAACAAATAAAAATATTTTAGATAAACTGCAACAAGATGGTGAAAAAGAAGAATATAATATGATAAAAAATGCTCCATATTCTTCCAAAAACAAAGCAATAAAAATTCAGAAAAAAATTAAAAAGGGTAAATTAACAAAAAAACAAGTTAATAATATTATAAAAAAACAATTAACCAGTAAATTAATAAAAACGAAAAAGAACAAGAAAAATAAAAAAAAAATATAAAATAATTAATAGATAAATTTGTAAAATTATTTAATAAATGAAATTGTGTTTTTTCTTTATTAAATTTACTCTCTTTAAACCAGGTAAACATCTTTAATATGTAATTATTAAATAATCATATATTAAATTCAATTTTATTTTTCTCTTTATAAGTTTGTCTGAGGTGTTTTCTTATTTCCATATCCATATTTTTTTCTTGATTTAACTCCTAATTTATAAGCCTTTCCGTTTTTTTTACAATATTTTTCAATTATATTAAAATCAACAGCTGCGGCTTTTCCACCTGTTATAGAACTTGCAAGGCGCGCATTTCCCCATGATTGTGCGGTTTGATTAGGTCTACTTCCAGAACTAAAATATGCTCCCTGACCTTTCTTAGCTATTTTTTGTAATCCTTTCATTGAACAACCTGTTTTTCTTGATAAATTCTTAGATGGATATACTTTTTTAACCTTGTATATTTTTTTCGCATTTGTTATATGATTACTAGTTTTTGATTTGAATGATTTAACCTTTTTTCTAGTAAAATATTTGCCCTTTTTATATAGTTTTCTTGATTTTTTTAACATATTTTTTTGAGTTTTTTTATCCTTTTTATTTAAGGATTTTGGAATATATCGTTTAGGAACTGATTTTGTTTTTTTTCCTCCTCTAGCTGTTAGATATTTAATCATAGTAATTCCTGTCTCTTGCATTGGTGCTATTCGCGATCCTTCTGTTTCTCCTAACTTCCTTTGAGTCATTTCACTCAAATATCCTGGATAAAATCTTTTAATAATTTGATTTAATGATTGTTCAGTTTTTTCTTCATCTTCTTCTGATTGATTTGATCTTAATTCATTTATAAGTCTATCTTGTTTTGTTTTTAAATAATCACTTAACTCCACATTTTTAAAGTTGAATCCAAGCTTATAGTAATAAGAAATAACATCATCTATCGCTTTTAATTCTATATATTTACAATCATGTTCTCGTGCAACTCTCTCTATTTCCTGAATCATAGCTTTTCCTCCTAACCGTCTAATATTTCTTGAAGAAGATGTTGGATATCCATGAGGAGCAGAATTACAAATTAATTCTATATAAAAATAATTATTTGGTGGATTCTCTTCATCTTCATAAAATTTTACCGAGGCAAAACCAATAATATCTCCCAAATATGTATTTGTGAATAAGAAAGCTGCATGATCAATAGCATTACTAACAAATTCACTTCCTACTTGTCCACGACATATAACTGTTTCAGCATAATTCTTATTTTTTAATGAATTAGCAACATTATCAAATTCAGGATCTTCTGATTCGTAATGATTTATTATACTTTGTTCACCGGTTGACATTTTAATATATATTAAAGAGAGAATAATATATTAAAGAGAGAATAATATATATAAAATTAATTTAAACGCTTTAAATTTATATATACAATGAATAAAGAAGATTTAATAAAAATTATATCAGATGAATATGATAAATATTGCAACAATCCATTAATTTACCCTAAATTTATTAACTACATTGAGCAAATTCCTAATTATTTTGAAAATACTAATAACACACTTTTAGAGAGAGAAAAAAGAAAAAATAAACTAGAAAAAGAGTCAGATTCATTTATTCAAAGATTTTTAAATAAACATAAATATTATTATAACACTTCTTCAGAATTATTTTTTGAATATAATGAAAATAAATATACTACTATTAAAGAAGATGATATACAATATAAGATATTAACTACTATAAGTCAAAATAAAGATCTAACTGACTGGAAACATAAAATTAAAGTTACAATATTAAAACAAATAAAAGAGCGAGATATCTTTTCTTGTATACCTGAATCCGAAACTATTCAAAATGTTATTAATAATTTATCTCCATTAATTTTTGATACTAAAGAATCGTGTAAATATTTTCTGACTGTATTAGGAGATGTACTTTTAAAAAAAAGCAACTATACTTATTTTATAAATAATAAATGTAAACCTTTTCTAAAAGATATTAATACACTATCATGTATGTTATTTGGTACTCAAAATTTATTTAATGTATTCAAATTTAAATATTATGATCATAAGTATGCTTTTTCAAGATTAATTAGTGCACATGGATATATGAATATAGATATGGTAGTAGATTATATCTCTAAAAATAGTATTGATATTTTTTGTGTTGCAGCACATTATTCACAACGGTATGGTAATGGTGATGATTATTTAATAAATAAATGTCAAGACGACAAATTACAAGAATATGTATTCTATTTAAAAAATAGAGATGAAACTAAGATTGTAGGTGAATTTTGTAATGTTAATATAAAAAATAGCGAAATATGTAATATATCTTGGAAAAATATACAATTTTTATGGAAACAATATATAGAAAATGAAAAAATTCCTAATATAATGTTTAATAATTGTTTAAAAACACATTTAAGTAAACAATTAAAGTATGATTCAGAATTAGATGTATTTTTAGATTGTACTAGTCCATTTTTACCGAATGTGAGTAAATTTATTAAATTCTGGGGTGAAAATATTGATACTACTTGTCTTGATAATGATCAATTAGAATTAGATGAATTATGTTCATTAATTAATCATTATGAAAAAACAAATTTGAAAGAAAAAAAAATTATGGATTTAATAAAACATTTTTATCCAGATATATTGATTGAAGATAACAAATATGTATTATATATTAAGTGTAAACTATGGGATAAAAAGAAAGAAATAATAGATAGTTTAAAAAAATACAAAGAATTAACTAAACTTCATGAAGAAATGGATATTCCAGTTAATGAAGTTTATCAGTTATATAGTCAATCAAAAAATAAGTTTATAGCTAGTAAACAATATTTTGAAAAATTTATTAAAGATGAATCAGAATTGTACATAACTGAGGATAATTTAATTAAAATTAAATCATTTGAGAATATTTTTTAATATTCTGAGTCAGAATTTTTGCCACGTCAGTATCATATAAAAATAAATTAAAATAACTTAAATATTTTAGGAATAATAATATATAATGAAACTATTGAGTTTTCTTTTATTCCCTTTCACTTGTAGTGCTTTTGCAAAAATTCCACACGCTCTACCATCTAAAATTATTAAACCTATAATTGCTGGTTCAACTGAACCACTTCCAACTTTTGATCCATTAAATTTTTCATCTGATGAAACTAAAACTCAGTTTTTAAGAGAAGCTGAATTAAAACATGGTCGCTTAGCTATGTTATCATCATCTATTATGACTGTTTCTGAGTTAATTACAAACGAACCATCAGTTCATAATTTCCAATCATTTCCTAATATGGTGCAACTAGGATTAGTAAGCAGTATGTTTGTTTCAGAATTTACTTCTATGTTAAAAGGTTGGAAAAATCCCTATACAAATGCATTTGAGTTAAAAGAAGATTATCAACCAGGTGATTTTGGATTTAATATCATAAAAGATTTTGATACACCTGAGTCAATTGAAAAAATGAATAAAGAATTAAATAACGGTAGACTTGCTATGATTGGTGTATTAGGAATGATTTGTCAAGAATTAGCAACAGATAAATCTATTTTTAATTAGTTTAAATACATAATAATTAGTTTAAATACATAATAATAATACTATTATTATTATTATTATGCCATTTTCAGATGTATTAGATACATTAAGGTTAAATTTATTATTGAATTTAAAAACAGGAAACCCTTATCACGATATGATTTTATCAGCAATATTAACAGGATTAATTACTCTTTTATTCAGTCATTTTCATAATATACTTGATGTAATTACAGTAAAAAAAATTAGTGAAACTTATAGAAGTATTTTTTCTAGTAGAATTACCATAGATGGAAAAAGAACATTTAGAACAGGATATCATTGTAGATATAATAATATTTGGAGTAAACGATTTGATGCATTATGGGATTATATTAATGTAAATACACAATACAAAGGTATAAATTCATTAAAGGAAATGATGGGTGCTATAGATCCTTATGATGAACATCTAGAAGAAAAACGAAATAATATTAATAATGATATTTTTGTTATTGATCAAAATTACAAACCATTTTTATTTGATAAAAATAAAAATATATATGCTTTTGTAAAAACACATGATAATAGTGATGAATCTGAAAAAATGATTGAAGTTCAGGGTAAAGTTGAAACTATTAGTATTGAATTATTCTCGTATACTCTTCCAATTAAAGAGTTAAAAAATTATATTGATAACATTACCTTAAATTACATTAAAAAAATAGAAGATTCTAGAAACAATAAAATATTCTTATATCAATTACAAAAACAAAAAGGAGAAGACAAAGATTCAAGTGGTCTTTCATGGCATGAAAGTATTTTTAAAAGTAATAGACAATTTGATAATATATATTTTGATGGTAAAGATTCTTTGATAAAGAAAATTGATTTTTTTATTAATAACAAAGAATGGTATGAAAAAGAAGGTCACCCATATACATTAGGTATTGGATTATCTGGGCCTCCAGGAACCGGTAAAACATCTGTGATAAAAAGCATTGCAAATAAAACAAAAAGACATTTAATAGAAATTCCATTAAATAATATCAAAAGCGAAAGTGATTTTTTTCACTATTATTTTGAAAATACATATAATAGAAATAATAAATCAAATTCTCTAGATTTTGATAAAAAAATTATTGTACTAGAAGATGTAGATTGTATGAGTGATATAATATTAGATAGAGAAAATAGAAATGACAATAATAATATCACTAATAATAACCAAAATTATGAAATGTTAGAATCTTTGGTTAATGCTGTAAGCTACAAAAGTGATAATGAAAATAATAAGAATAAAAATGACACCTTAAATTTGTTTCAAAAAGATAAACAAATGTCATTATCATTTATATTAAATTTACTAGATGGATTAAATGAAAATCATGGTAGAATTTTAATCATAACAAGCAATTATTATGATAAAATTGATAAAGCGCTAATCAGGCCTGGTAGAATTGATATTAAAGTTAATATGACAAAAGCTAGTGTTAATACTATAAAGACAATGTATCAACACTATTTTAATTCAAATATACCTTCTAAATATATTTCTAAATTAAAAAATGATATGATTAGTCCTGCTGAAATAGTAAATATTTACAGAGGTTGTGACGGTGACACAAATTTATTTATAAAAAATATTATTACCAAATGTTCCTAAATAATTTATTAAATTTTATTAATACATTATTTATCGTTTAGCCTTTTTTTATCTTCTCCTTCTAGATTTTTTTCCTGAAGTATTACCAAATTTACCACTCCCTTTAGGTTGTAAATGACCTTTAAGATGTCTTTGAGATTTTGCAAGATTACTTTTTTTAACGGATACAATTCTTCCTCGTGACATCTTAAGTTGACCTTTAGTTAAACCTCCTGGGGTCTTATATGCGGTTCCATGCATAACTTGCGCACGAGAACCTTCTAACATTGGGTATGTTTTACCATTAATATGGTATTTACCATCGGATCCTTTGTCATGTCTTTTTACCATTATAAAAACTATGGAGAAAAAAATATTTCTAAATATATACTACGCATTTAATTAAAACTATTTCTTATTGGTTGACCATATCCTCTTGGAGCTCCTGCCCTAGAACCAAATTGATTTATAGGTGCATATTGTTTAACCCATCTAGCACCTCTAACATATTGTTGAACATTTACTGCAGTTGTTATTTGGGTTGCTCTTGTCATTCCGGTAATAATCATATTTCCACTTGATCCTGGTAGTGTTTTAGTATAATTATTACAATTACGCGTTTTTGTACCACATATATTTATTGGACCTCCTGTACTATTATATATGGGAGGAGGGGGAGGAGTGGGAGGATGTTGATTAAAAAACTCAACTGTTGGAGTATAGTCTGGTGGTGATCCAAAACTACTTATATTACCATAAGTATTTATCATTTCGTTTGCATCCTTAAACATCTCATTATAGGCTGTAACCTTCAATGTATTCCAATACCTAATATATTGGTCAAAAACACTAGCACCACTAAACATACCTTCCATCGTAGTAACATTACTAGTATCCCAATCACCTATATCTTTATTGAATGCAGTTGCGTTTTGAAACATTAAATACATCGTAGTAACTTTACCAGTATCCCATGAACCTATATCCTGATTGAATGCAGAAGCAATGCGAAACATAAATTCCATGTTAGTAACATTACTAGTATTCCATGAACCTATATCCTGATTGAATGCAGTTGCATCTTCAAACATACCCCCCATATCTATAACATTACCAGTATCCCATGAACCTATATATTGATTGAATGTAGAAGCACTAGTAAACATAAGTCTCATGGAAGTAACATTACCAGTATCCCATGAACCTATATTTTGGTTGAACATAGAAGCATTATTAAACATAAATACCATCTTAGTAACATTACCAGTATCCCATGAACTTATATTTTGGTTGAAAGATGAATCATTATAAAACATATAAGACATATTAGTAACATTACCAGTATTCCAATCACCTATATCACTATTAAAAGATGAATCATAAAACATACCTTCCATCGTAGTGACTCCTCCTGTATTCCATTCATTTAAAGGTAAATCAAATCTAGCATTTTGAAACATATATGACGTATTTTCAAGACAATCAGTGTTCCATGAGTTAATATCTTTATTAAATATTGTGTCTTTAAACATACCTACCATTGATTCTACATTACTTACACTCCATCCACTAATGTCTTGATTAAATGCAGAAGCACCACTAAACATATACTCCATATTCATAACATTACTTACATCCCATGCTGAAATATCGTCATTAAAAGTATCTCTATTAAAAAAAACATAAGACATATCAGTAACAATACTAGTATCCCAAATTTCAATATTTCCGTAATATGGAAATGTATAAGGGTCAATGAAAATACTATTTTGAGAATTATCAAACCAATCAGTAACAACAATATTTAATGATGCATCTGTTATTGGTGTTATAGGATCATACACGTTAATATTTAAAATAAAGTTATCGCTAATGCCTACATTATTTTCACCATAAAATGTGAAAATAAAATTTCCAACATCTACACTAGAAGTATTAATTGTAATAGTTCCATTATTACTAATATTTACAAAAGTTAAAGAAGATAATTGTGTAAATGATGTAGCAGTTCCAATTATATTTGTAGTTAAACTAATTACACTATCTTGTGGTAAACTTATAGTTGAATTATTCAAATATATTACTGACCCATCAGTAATAGAAACTATAACAGGTGGCTTAAAGAAAGTTATGAATATTACTCCATCTCCACCAGAACCTCCATTATTATACCAATATTGCCACTGGTTACTAAACGGGGAATCATTTATTCCCGCTTGTCCTGCTCCTCCTCCTCCCGCACCATATGTAATTGCATCTCCTCCTGATGCATCTGTTAATGTTCCAGTTGAACCAACTGCTCCCCCTATACCATTTAATCCTGCTTGACCACCATTATTACTTGTTTGAGGTTGAATCCACTGTTCAGTACTACTATCATACTGAGGTGATGTTGAAGCATCTCCTCCTCCTCCACCTCCCCCAAAAGAAACATTATAAGAATCATAAATTTCTATTGTTTGGATTGGTGTTGAATTACTACCTGCTGTAGGGGAGTTGGCCGGTGAACTATCATTATTTACTCCAATTCCACCATTTCCTCCAGAACAATCATTAATTGCTATTATATCAGGATTAGAAGGATAAGTTAAGCTTCCAACTGTTCCTCCTTGAGGAGGAGGACCATATACTGTCCATAAAGAAGGAGCGCCTCCTCCTCCTCCAGCAACTATATTTCCATAGGGAGTAGTAAATGTAGAATTACCACCATCAGCACCATCTACTCCTGTTATTGCTGGTGTTGTTGACCCTACTCCTCCTATACCACCGGATCCCATAGTATAAGTATATGTTGAGGAAATATCTTGTAAAACGAATTTACCAAATCCCGCTCCTCCTCCTCCTGATCCAGATCCCCATGATGGAGTAGCAGGATCACCCGCACCATTTTGACCGGAACTAGCACCACCGCCTCCTCCACCAGATATTACTAAATTAACACTAATATCAGTATTAGTTGTCGTTAATAATGGTGTAAATGTTAAAGTTCCTGAAGATCCAGCGGTTAATGAAAAACTAATAAAATCATCTATTTCATAATAATTACTATATTGAGTAGTAGTTGTAAAATAATAAGAACTATTATTAGACATATTAATATATATAAATATATTCCTTTTAAAAAATAAAATTGAAACTATTTAAATATTAAAAAATAAATGTAATAAATACATTATGGCGAATTCTAATTCACTTTCTAAATACCAAAAATTAACAGACAAAGAACATATTTTAAAAAAACCTGATACATATATTGGGTCCATTGAAAATACTGAACATGATGATTATATTTTCAATGACGATAAAATCATTCAAAAACAATTTGAATATATTCCTGGATTATATAAATTATTTGATGAAGGTATAGTAAATTGTCGTGATCATGTAATAAGACAGAATCAAGCTCTAAAAGATAATATAGCAAATGCATTACCAGTATGTAATATAGAAATATCAATAGATGAAGACGGTACAATTCACATGTATAATGATGGTAATGGTATTGATGTAGCTCAACACCCAGAGTATAATTTATGGATTCCCGAAATGATATTTGGACATCTTCGCACATCAACTAATTATGACGAAAAGAAAAAGGAAAAGATAGTTGGTGGGAAAAATGGTTTTGGATTTAAATTAGTATTAATTTGGTCAACCTGGGGCAAAGTAGAAACAGTAGATCATGTGAGAGGTTTAAAATATATCCAAGAATTTAAAAATAATTTAAATGATATCACTAAACCAAGTATTACAAAATGTAAAAATAAACCATATACGAAAGTATCATTTAAACCAGATTATAATAGACTAGGAATTGATGGTCTATCTCAAGATATGATTAGTTTATTGCAAAAAAGAGTGTATGATATTTCTGCAGTAACAGATAAAAGTATAAAGGTAAAATTTAACGGAAAACTAGTACCATGTAAAAATTTTGAACAGTATATTGATTTATATGTTGGAACAAAAAATGACACAAAGCGTGTTTATGAAAAAAGTAATGACCGATGGGAATATGCGATATGTTTAGCTCCGAAAGAAGAATTTCAACAAATAAGTTTTGTAAACGGAATTAATACATCAAGAGGAGGAAAACATGTAGAATATATAATGAATCAGGTAATTAGAAAGTTATGTATCTATATAAAAAATAAAAAGAAGGTAGATGTAAAACCAAACACAATTAAAGAACAATTAATGTTATTTTTAAGATGTGATATTGATAATCCATCATTTAATAGCCAGACTAAGGATGAGTTAGGTACTGCAATTACAAAATTTGGTTCTTCGTGTACTGTAAGTGATGGTTTTGTAGAAAAGATAGCCAAGATGGGTGTGATGAATGCAGCATGTGCATTAACAGAAGTAAAAGAGAATAAAGCTGCAAAAAAGACAGATGGTTCAAAAAGTAAAAGTATTAGAGGTATTCCAAAATTAATAGATGCAAATTTTGCAGGGACAGTGAAATCCAAAAATTGTATGTTAATTTTGTGTGAGGGAGATTCAGCAAAAGCAGGTATTGTATCAGGATTGAGTAAGGAAGATAGAAATACAATTGGTGTGTATCCAATGAAGGGTAAAATATTTAATACACGAGGAGAAACCCTAAAAAAAATTAGTGAAAACAAAGAAATTGTAGAACTAAAACAAATAATGGGTTTAGAAGTTGGAAAAAAATATGATAAAGATTCTGTTGAAAAGAATCTAAGATATGGATCTATATTATTCATGACGGATCAAGATTTAGATGGATCTCATATTAAAGGTCTAGGTTTGAATTTATTTCAAGATCAATGGAATTCGTTATCTTGTTTACCAAACTTTTTAGGATTTATGAATACACCAATTTTAAAAGCAAAAAAAGGTTCAAAAGAATTATTGTTTTATAATGACGGTGAATATAATATTTGGAAAAATGATGACAATGAAGATAATAAAGGATGGAATATAAAATATTACAAAGGGTTAGGTACAAGTACAAGTAAAGAATTTAAAGAATACTTTGCACATAAAAAGCTTGTATATTTTAATCATGAAGGTGAAAATAGTGATAATGTAATTGATATGATATTTAATAAGAAACGATCAGAAGAAAGAAAAACATGGCTATCAAATTATGATAGTAATGATTATTTAGATACGAATGAATCAGTAGTATCATATAATGATTTTATAAACAAAGAGTTGATTCATTTTTCAAAATATGATTGTGAAAGATCTATTCCAAATTTAATGGATGGATTAAAAATAAGTCAAAGAAAAATCCTATTTAGTGCTTTTAAAAAGAAACTAGATAAAGAATTGAAGGTAGCTCAGTTTAGTGGATATGTATCTGAACAATCAGGATATCATCATGGTGAAGCAAGTTTAAATGCTGCAATTGTTGGTATGGCTCAAGATTTTGTAGGAAGTAATAATATAAATTTACTTCTTCCAAATGGACAATTTGGAACGAGACTCCAAGGAGGAAAAGATTCTGCGAGTGAAAGATATATCTTTACACAATTGAATAAAATTACAAGATTAATTTTTAGAAAAGAAGATGATCTAGTATTGGATTATTTAGATGATGATGGTTTATCAGTAGAGCCTAAATTTTATGTTCCGATCATTCCAATGATTCTAGTAAATGGTGCAAAGGGTATAGGTACAGGATTCAGTACTGATATTCTTAGTTATAACCCAATTGATATAATTAATTACATAGATGCAACATTAAAATTAGAAACAAAAGAAAATAAATTTATTCCATTTTATAAAAATTTTAAAGGTTCATGTCAAGAACTAGATAATAATAAATATATCACAAAAGGAAAATATGTTAAGCTATCTGCTAACAAAATTAGAGTTGAAGAACTACCGATTGGTTTTTGGACAGAAGACTTTAAAGTACATATTGAAAAAATGATGGAAGGAGATAAAGAAAAGAAAAAGAAGGGAATAATTAAAGATTATAATGATATGAGTACGGATAAAGTCGTAAATATTGAAATAATATTTAATGAAAATATTGATGAAACTATGTCTACAGAGACAGGGTATAATGTAGTAGAAAAATTGTTAAAATTATACAGTAGTCATAGTACTAATAATATGCATTTGTTTAATGATACAGAGAAATTAAGTAAATATTATAGTGAAGTAGATATTATTAATGCATACATACCAGTAAGACTAACCTACTATAAAAAAAGAAAGGATGCTATGATAGAATCATTAGAAAAGGAGCTAGTATTACTATCAAACAAAGAAAAATATATTATTGAAAATTTAAAAGGGACTATTGATCTTCGCAATAAAAAAAAGATTGAGATATTAACTATGTTAGAAAGTAAGGAGTATGATAAAATAGAAAATGATAATGAATATAAATATCTATTAAAATTACCAATGGATAGCGTTACAGAAGAAAATGCGTCAAAAATAAAATCAGACACAAATAAAAAGAAATCAGATCTAGAAGAATTAAAAAATACATCAATTCAGAAAATGTGGATTGATGAATTAAATGAATTAAAAAATATGCTTAACAAAAAATAGATAAATATTAAAATCCGAATTTAGGTTCTAAAGTAGGATTTTTAACAAATTCAGGCATAGGTTTTTCAATAGGAGTGTACATAGTACTAACATCTTTTCTATATGTAACATAACCTGTAGCATCACTAAGTAATTGAGGAACACAATAATCAATGACTAAATCATTTAGTTCTCTTATTTGACCTGTAATATCATTTGGTTTATTAACAGAACTTTGTAAAAAGGTACTTCTCATAATAATTTTTAATGTATCACAATTTTGAGGACCAATAATATATTGTTTATTAGATTTTTTATATACTCCTGCTCTAATAGCATTTTGAATAATTTGAATATTTTCTTTACTAAAGAAAGCATTAGATAGTGTAGATTCAGTAAAATTACCAGTCATAGCTCCATGAAAAGTAGAGCACTGGTTATCTAGTGTAATTTTATCATATAAAGCAAATTGATCCATATTAGGACCTAATATATCTACTCTTCCATTTGTGGATGTACAATTCATTATAATATTCCAAAAGAAAAAATAATATAAATTTAATTTATATAATGGCAGCTGGTTTTCAAAAAATTGTATTAACTGTAGCAATAGTTATATTTATACTATTAATAATATTTATTGGTTCTGTATTGTACAAGAATAAATATTCTTCTGCGTTTCCACCTGTAATTGCAAGTTGTCCAGATTATTGGATTGATAAAGAAATGACAGTGACAGGAGCTGAAGATTCAAATACTCAACAAAATTGCTATAATGTTAAAAATTTAGGAAATCCATCTTGTTCTAAAGAGATGGATTTCACAGGAGATTTTTGGCAAGGCGATGATGGCGATTGTAAAAAATACCAATGGGCTAAAGGTTGTGATTTAACATGGGATGGTATAACAAATAATACATCTATATGTGATTCTTCATAATTAAATTTAACATTTTCTCACTTAAATATAATTATGACTATTTTTCAATATCTACCTGATGATTGTTTATATATTATAAAACAATATTTACCTAGCAAATTTAAAGTTATTTTAGAAAAAAATAATTTAGTTGAATACATATATTCTTTTTTACCATTAAAAGATAAAATGCTAATTAATAAAAAATATTATTACCAAATTCAATCTCAAATTATAATACCTTATGAAAAAGAAGATAAATTAATGATTGATTTGGTAAAAAAAAATTCTATGATAGGAGTTGAAAAATATGTAACTAAAGAGAAAATAGAGAGATTAACAAAAAATAAAAAATATTACTATGGAAATCAAGTTTTTTTTAATTTGTTTTCTCTCCTTCAACATATTTCTATACATTACAAATATAATAGGATAAAGGAATATTTGAAAACATTATTAGTTAATAAGAAGTTAAATAAATATAAATATAAAAACAAAGTATATAAAAATATAGTATGGAAATAATTGATTTAAATAAAGTTCTTAATAGAAAAAAAATGTGTGATCAAATAAAATCATTTATAACTGAATTTGATTTGAACAAACATGATTTAACATTTAAAAGAGGAATTTATATTTATGGAAATCCAGGAACGGGTAAAACTCAATTTGTAGAGAATTTATTAAAAGATATAAACTACGACATAATAAAATATGATGCAGGTGATATTAGAAATAAATCTATTATTGACACAATAACTAAACACAATATGTCAGATAAGAATGTTCTTAGTTTATTACAAAAAAAAAATAAGAAAATAGCAATAGTTATGGATGAAATTGATGGAATGAATAATGGTGATAAAGGTGGTATCAATTCATTAATAAAATTAATAAGACCAAAAAAGACAAAAAAACAGAAATTAGAAGAAATTACATTAAATCCTATTATTTGTATTGGAAACTATCATATTGATAAAAAAATTAAAGAATTAATGAAAGTATGTTACAGTTACGAAATTAAAAATCCATCTAATAAAGAAATAGAATCTCTATTAAATAAAATTATGCCTTCTATTACTAGTAATATAAGAAATACTTTGGTGGGATATATTCAAGGAGACTTAAGAAAATTAGATTCAATAATAAGTATATATAATAAACAAAATTTATTATTAAATAAAGAAATTATTGAAAATATTTTTCAACCTAAAACATACAATGAAGATAGTAAAAAAATTACTGAGAATTTGATTAATAATAATTTCCCAATAAACTCACACAACACAATAATGAATGAGACTGATAGAACTATTGTTGGACTATTATGGCATGAAAATATTGTAGATTGTTTATCAAAAATACCGAATTCAGAATCTTTCCCTTTTTATAATAAAATACTAGAAAATATTTGTTTCGCTGACTATATTGATAGAATTACATTCCAAAAACAAATATGGCAATTTAATGAAATGAGTTCATTAATTAAAACATTCTATAATAATAAATTATTTCATGAAGAGTTTCCAAAGAAAAAAAAATTTAATCCACCTGAAATAAGATTTACAAAAGTATTGACAAAATATAGTACAGAATATAATAATTATATGTTTATACAAGGATTATGTTTTTCATTAAATATGGATCAAAAAGATTTATTTGCTTTTTTTATAAATTTAAGAGAGAATAAAAGAGAAGAAGAAATTTACAATGAACTTGATAATTACGAAATAAATAAACTGGATATAAATAGAATGTATAGATATATTGATAAACATTCTATAGATATAACTCAAATTACTTGTGACGATACATCATCAACTATCAGTGATATATAATAAAATAATAATAATATTTATAAATTATTATTATTTATAAATATTATTTCTCTACTTTTTGTGTTTTCTTTTTGTTTTCTTTTTATTATTTGTCTTCTTTTTATTTTTTTTTATTGTTCTTTTTATTCTTTTTCCACCAACTGGGGTAGTATTTGATTTTTTAACTACTATCTTATTTAAGAAGTTTGTTATATTTTGTAATTCCTTATTGTTAATAGAGATATTTGGATCATAGAAAAATCTTCCATTTTCAATATCTATTAAACATCCATCAATAGATTGGTATTTATTACCAAATTCATCCACATCCATGTATTCATTACCAAATTCATCAATATTTTCAGTTGATAATGTCTCTTGAATAGATTTAATATCATTATTAGTTGCCTTATCAATCAATATTTTTTCCTTTATAGGTGTATCTGGATATGATGTATCATCTCCATCATTATTAGTTGCCTTATCAATCAATATTTTTTCCTTTATAGGTGTATCTGGATATGATGTATCATCTCCATCATTACCATCACTATACCCATAATCCTTAGATTTACTTGATTTACTTGATTTACTTGATTTTTTAATATATTTATTTTTCTCTTCATCAGATTGTGAATTAAGACAAGTTTCATCACTATAACATTCAAACTTTGCATCTGATAACTTTTTTATTTCACTATTAATTTCATCAAAAGTTCTACATTGAACATAATTCGTACCAATGTAATTATTAGTATCTATAGCAAGTTTTACTGCAGCTTTGAGTTCTTCTTGTGACCCTTTATCCCAATTATCAGGTACTGTTAATGTTTGAAGTTCTTTATTTAATTTATTAACATCTCCTTGAGTTTCTTTAAATGCTGGCCAGATACCTACAAGACCTAGTGTGTAATACAATCTAGAATAATCTTGTCTACATTTAGGCATTGATTTACCACTTGATCTTCCTGTCAATCCTTTAAATGTAGCTAGTGCTAACTCATCTAATCTAAATGTAGAACAGAATGTTATATTTACAGTACCATTAAAATAAGTATTATATGGTGACATATTTGTATTATATAAATTATTATACATACCATTACCAGGTGAAGTAATTTCGTCATTATCATATTCAATTGGTTGATCAGGATATGATTGTTCATCAGAAATTGGTTCATTGTTTGTGTTTCCCTCATCAGAATTATAATAATCATCATTATTACCTGTAAAAACATGTTCTTCTGGTATATCTGTTCTATAATTTGTAGTATCTAATACAGGAACTGAAGGTTCATCAACATAGGCCAATATATCAATTATATCATTTTTTTTTTAAATTT
>Ga0129324_10000681_pt1 | contig 23829 bp, 15 predicted proteins | sample CPBDNA_7_FD_96879 | JGI IMG/M metagenome (GOLD analysis project Ga0129324, IMG submission 96879) | Freshwater to marine salinity gradient microbial communities from Chesapeake Bay, USA - CPBay_Spr_15_0.2_DNA | ecosystem: Environmental > Aquatic > Marine > Coastal | place: USA: Chesapeake Bay... | reverse complement strand
CCGCTGCCAAAATTAATAATGGCTGCGCCGCTTGAGCTTATCGTTGTACCGGCGGTAATAAATACGTCTTGAGCGTTGGAAAAACTCATTAAAAATAAAGTAATCCAAACGCTGCTAAAAAGGCGGTAATGTAATTTCATAAGTTAGGTGGTGTAAATAGGTGTTAAATAAGAATAAATCATCGGTTGCTCAATTAAATTGCTGGTGTTTTTTTTCGTCAGAATACTGATACCTAAATCGGTCAAGCAACATGGTAGCTTTTATAAACCTATTAAGCTCAATACATAATAGCATCAAAAATTGTATTAAATAAAATTAAAATTTGTGGGTTGTAACGAGGTTATTACAAATGATAAACAATGCCTACAAAATGGCTGCTACTTGAAATTGCTTCGATTCAAGAACAATAATACTATGAAATCGACAAGTTTTTAAAAAGTAATAAGATCGAAATACCTTATTTTTGAGTTTTGTACTACTATTTGCAAGTTTATACCATTTTAAAAAAGAGGTATACTGATAGAATAACTAAATTTGCTTGATAAAAACCTAACCCTCCCCTAAGTTGAATTATTCGGAAATTATTTTTTATACCAGTGCGTTATTAGGATTTGTAACTGTTTTTTTAATAGGCAATCGTTACAAAAATAACCGTCAGACCAATTTATACTTAGTTGTTATTTTTGCAACCTCCTCCATTCGTTTTTTATTTTATGCCCTAGGAGACTTTTCTTTGGATACTGATTATTTAAGACAATTAGATTTATTTATTATTGTAAGCACCTCTCCTTTAGTGTTTTTGTATTTCAAAAAATTGGTAGCTTCTAAACGTTACAACCCAAAAGAGAATTTTTTACATGTATTAGCCGCCATTGTTTTATTCGCAATCATCAATAGTATAGTCACTTATTATCCAAACACAATAGTGCTAAAAAGTCGAATACTAGTTTTGGTTGTTTTTAATCTATTCTATGCCGTAAAATCCTATTTTTTACTTCATAAATCGGTTTGGAAAAGAAAAAGCAACCTATTGATGATTAACCAACAAAATGTGTGGGTAAAAAAATGGACCTATATATTATTTGGATTTTTTATCTTAGTAATAATCCGATTTACTTTATTTTTCCTTGTAAAGAGCGATGGGTTATGGTACCAACACGATAGCAATTTCTTATGGGTTACCGCATTAATGTGGATTGTACTTTATTTAAAAGTATTGTATTCACCTGAATTTTTATACGGCTATGATTTGTTTCAAAATAAAATCAAAGAATACAAAAAATATAAAATTGTTTTTGATACTATATGGATTTTAAAAAGCGTAGCAGCTCCTACAAATTTTCAGGATAATGTTTTAAAAGAAAAAATAGACCTAGAAATTGATAATTATATAATTCAAATTGAGCATTTAGCTTTAGCTATTCCTTTAATTTTCACAGAATCATTTAAATTAAAGGACTTGTCAGACAAACTCAATATTCCTAAAAGTCATGTGATTTATGTGTTTAAATACCACGCAAAAATAAGTTTTAACGACTTTAAAAAAATTGTGAGGATTCAAAATGCAATTGGCCTAATAGAGAAGGGTTTTTTAAAAATGAATACCTTAGAGGCTTTGGCTATTGAAATTGGATTTTCATCGTATAGTGCTTTTTTCAAAAGTTTTAAATCAGTTACAGGAGTTTCTCCAAAAGAATATTATCATACGGTGTAAATAAAACTGACTTAATGATATCAATCCTTGCTAGTTTTCAAAGCCTCCGAAGGCCTTTGGGAATCCAACGAGGCAGTAGTTGACTCTTTGCAAGTAGATGATAGATTCCTTTTGTTTATGTAGACTTCCCCAGTTTAAACCTATTAGTTCATCTAAGTATATAGTTTTCACATTTTAAAACAGCTTAATTTTCTCTTCATTTTGTTCTTTAAAAACCTTAATATGTTTCAATTACACTTTTAAAAATAAAATAGTTGAGACGGTATTTCGGATTTTCGGGTAATAAAAAAACCTAACATCTTAATAATTAAGTTGTTAGGTTTTTACTTAGTCGGGGTGGCAGGATTCGAACCTGCGACCTCCTGCTCCCAAAGCAGGCGCGATGACCGGGCTACGCTACACCCCGATTTTTTTTTACATCAGTTCGGGAACTGATGACTTTAGCTTTAAAATTAATACTTTTAAAAGTATTAAAAGGCTTAAGTTGCGGAGAGACAGGGACTCGAACCCTGGCGACGGTTACCCGTCGACAGTTTAGCAAACTGCTCCATTACCACTCTGGCACCTCTCCTAAATTTTAAAGAACTAGCTCCATTTCTGAAAGCGGTTGCAAAGGTAAGCGAACTTTAGATTTTCACAAATAAAAATGAATGTTTTTTCAATAAATTATTCAGGGTATTCTATGCGTAAATGATATATACTAGCTAACTTCTTTTTAATCACAGCTTTAATTGTTTCTATCTGTTTAAAGGTGATATTTGCGTTGAGAAACTGGCCACTTTCCACCTGCCCTTCAATAATTTTATTTACTAAATTATCTATCTTTACTGAGGTTGGATTCTTAATGCTTTTGGTAGCTGCCTCTACACTATCGGCTATCATCAGTATGGCCGTTTCTTGACTAAAAGGCTTTGGACCCGGATACCGAAAGTTATCTTTGGCAACTTCCGGATGATGTTCCTTGGCTTTGGTATAAAAATAATACACCAAACTATCGCCATGATGGGTTCTTATAAAATCGATGATGCGGTCTGGCAAGTTGTATTTACGGGCAATCTCTATTCCCTTAAGGGTATGATCAATGATAATTCTCGCACTGTCTTCTGGATCTAAATCATTATGTGGATTAATACCACTACCTTGATTTTCTGTAAAATAGGTGGGATTAGACATTTTACCGACATCGTGATAAAGTGCTCCAACACGCACTAACATGGCGTTTGCCCCTATTTCATTTGCTACAGTTTCTGCGATATTAGCAACGTTTAAAGAATGATGAAATGTTCCAGGAGCCTTATTAGATAATGCTTTCAAAAGTTTGGAGTTGGTATCACTCAACTCTAAAAGTGACACATCACTTACCAATCCAAAAATCTTCTCATAAATATAAATCAATGGCCAAACAAAAAGCATCGCTAATCCACAGAGCACAAAGTAACCTAATCGACTCCAATCCAACCCAATAACTCCTCCTTGATTAATAGCATAAAAAGCAAAATACGATAGAAAATAGATCCCTATTATTTGGGCTACGGTAAGAAATAGATTTGCTCTCTTGTAGATTTCATTATTGGAAAGAACCGTCACAATACCAGCCATCATTTGCAAAAACAAATACTCGTCACTATTAGGGACAATAAAACTTAAAATAAAAATAGCAATCACATGAGTAAATAAACCTAATCTCGCATCAAAAAAGGCTTTTAATATTAAAGGTAAAATACATACGGGGACAACATAAATGTACTGAACATCAATAGTAACAACGGTCGCGGTTAAAACAACCACTACTTGAATGTTAAAAAATATAAAGAATAGCTTTCGGAAGTTCTCAAAAACAGACGTTCTATACCTCCGTAAAAATAAGATCAACATGGTGTAAGCCATACCGACAAGCACGATATAACCACCGAGCTTCCAATTATACTGAGACTCTGTCCATGTTTGAGATTTATAGGTGTTATTGAGTGTCTGGAGTATTTGCAGTTGCTCCCCTTCAACAATCTCACCTTGAGCGATAATTCTGGCTCCTTGTGAAACTACACCTCGAGTGGTTAGAATCTTATTTAACTCCTCTTGAATTGCTAATTCTGTTAATTGCTTGTCATAAGTAATATTGGGTTGTATCACCTCTAAAAACTCAGCTAATAACTCACTTCTATTAATACCAACCTCCTTTAAGCGCTGTACTCGATCATTTATAAGCCTACCTAAATCTTCTGGCTTGTAAAGGTCATCATAAATAGCAGCTTTTAATTCGTTGTTCAATTCTATTAAAATAGGCTGGCTTTGATTTAATTCCAGCGGTAATTCTAGATAGCCAACTTTATAAATCTCATAGAGTATGTTGTTCCATTCAGCTTCTATGCTTTTAAAATCTTGCTCAGGGAGGTCCTCTTTAGAGGGTATCAAGTATTTATTAGCCCAATTGGTGCGCACCTTTTTTTCAATAGTTGAATCAATTTTAAAATAATACGGCGCTTCATCTGAAACACGTTGCCTCTCTTTTAAAAGAGCTGCTTCACTTTTCTCTATTGGAAAAGAAAAAGGGGCGTACAAAGTTTCATAATCCCAGGGCTCTCCTTGCTGGTAATCGTATTTAAAGCGATTATTATTAGGGAATATGTAAACGGTTAATGCGGTGCAAAAGCACAACAAAAATACTCGGTAAATAATATTTTGATAATTATACAAACTATTCATGTCATACAGTATACCACAAATTAACAACTATACTTTTAAAATACCAGTATATTAATGATAAACAATTGATTGATGTATTGCCAGAACTCTATGAATTGCTTGTTAAATTCATTATTTTTGCAAGGTAAATTAGAAACATGAAAAAAGTAGTTATTGTATCTTATGCTAGAACACCAATAGGTAGTTTTATGGGTAGCTTATCGTCTGTTCCAGCGACACGATTAGGAGCCATAGCTATTAAAGCCGCTTTAGATAAAATTTCGTTGGATCCAAATCATGTTGATGAGGTATTGATGGGTAACGTCGTACAAGCTGGCACTGGACAAGCTCCAGCAAGACAAGCTGCTATCGGAGCAGGAATAAGCGATCGCACCCCTGCTACCACTATAAATAAAGTATGTGCTAGTGGAATGAAAACCATAATGATGGCTGCACAATCTATAGCACTAGGCGATAACCATATCGTTGTTGCTGGCGGAATGGAAAACATGAGCATGATTCCTCATTATGTTCAAATGAGGACTGGACAGAAGTTTGGTCCATCTACTTTAATAGATGGAATGCAAAAAGATGGTCTTGTTGATGCTTACAGTCAGGAAGCCATGGGAACTTGTGCAGACCTGTGTGCTACAGATCACCATTTTACAAGAGAAGATCAAGACAACTTTGCCATTCAATCCTATCAACGTTCAAAAGCCGCATGGGAAAATGGTAAATTTAAAAATGAAGTAGTCCCAGTTGCTATTCCTCAAAAAAGAGGGGATGATGTAATTGTTTCTATTGATGAGGAGTTTACCAATGTACACCTAGAAAAGATCCCTGCTCTTAGACCTGCATTTTCAAAAAACGGAACTGTAACTGCTGCAAATGCCTCTACCATTAACGACGGTGCTGCAGCTTTAGTGTTAATGAGCGAGGAAAAAGCTCAGGAGCTAGGTTTAGTAACACTTGCAACCATCATAGGTTATGCCGATGCCGCTCAAGAACCTAAGTATTTTACTACCTCACCTTCTTTAGCATTACCTCAAGCGCTTAAAAAAGCTGGGATTAATTTAGGAGATGTTGATTACTTTGAGTTTAATGAAGCTTTTGCCGTAGTAGGTCTTGCCAATATGAAAATTCTAGGCCTTGAAGATAAAAATGTGAACGTTTATGGAGGTGCCGTATCATTAGGCCATCCATTAGGATGTAGCGGAGCAAGGATTGTAACCACTCTTTTGAGTGTACTACAACAAGAAAATGGAACTATAGGAGCAGCTACCATTTGCAATGGTGGTGGTGGTGCTAGTGCTATAATTTTACAATCTAATTAAGTTACATGAGATACGGTATCTGTCCGATTTCTATCGCTCCTTTAAGGTCTGAAACTAGTGACGCAAGTGAAATGCGGTCTCAGGTACTCTACGGAGAACTATTTAAAATTGTAGAAAGCAGAAAAAAGTGGTCTAAAATAAGGCTGGCTCATGATAATTATGAAGGCTGGATCGACAACAAACAGTTCCAAGAGATTGAAGCAGAAGAGTATCACCACCTATTAAAACAAGACCACTATTACGCTAAAGATTTAATAGCGCATCTCACTCATAAAGATCATACATTGAGTACGATAACCATTGGAGCTCAAGTGAGTTCTTCTAATTTTCTACACGACTTGTTCCCTATTGATAGCGCTAAAATTAATCTTAATAAATCTCAACTTATAAATAACGCATTGTTATTTTTAAACACCCCTTATTTGTGGGGCGGTCGAACCCCTCTAGGAATAGATTGCAGTGGTTTTACACAACTTATTTATAGATTAAACGGTTTTGACCTCTTAAGAGATGCTAATGAACAAGCTACACAAGGTGAAGCTCTTAGTTTTATAGAAGAATCTGAACCAGGTGATTTAGCTTTCTTTGACAATCCCGAAGGAAGGATCACTCACGTGGGCATCATTATGAGTGATAATTATATTATACATGCTCACGGCAAAGTACGTATGGACCGACTGGATCAAAGTGGCATCTTCCATTTAGAAAAAAATATACATACTCATAAACTGAGAGTGATCAAGAAAATCATTTGATTAAAAAAAGCTCTTAAAAGTATTATCTAAGAACTTTTTAACGATGCTTTCGCGAAAGCGAGACACCGACATCTGTAATTTATGTATATTACAATTTGGCTTTCATTTCCGCCACCTTGTCGCTCATATTAAACACACCGTATAAACTGATTAAGGTGTTGATAGTTAGTGTATTTTCTGCCTCTATTGAAAGCGCTTTTTCATAACAAGCAATTGCTTTCTTGTACAATTCTAATTGATCCTGAGCAGAAGTTGCTTCTAAATTTCCTTTCTCTATATAGGAAAGTCCTAAATTTGCTTGTGCAACAAAATTAATAGGCTCCAACCCAATGCTCGTCTCGTAATAGTTGATTGCTTGATCATAATCTTTTGTTTTGAGTGCAGCAAGCGCAAGTTTATCATAAACCTTAGGATCTTTTACTTCTTCGGTAAGACTTTTAGTGGCTGCCTTATATTCTTCTATCATTTCTAAGATCAAATATATATCTGCCAATGCAAACTTTAAGGACTGATCGTTAGAAAAATCTTTTAAAGCCTTCTCCAATACAGATGTTGCTCGAGCTTCATTCCCGTCATTTTTATGCATCCAAACTAAGTTCGTTACCATACTACCTACCTGAGAGGAAGTTCTATCCTCCATTGGGTTGGCATGCGACCCAGAAGTAATGGCTAAGTCACGTAATATTTTACTAGGAAAACCCTCCTGTTGACCAGTTGATTTATTCAACGCGAGGTAAGCCACCTGTTCACCTGTATATTTTTTATCCAGCAAATTTTGATACTTTTCTTTTGCTATTTCAAATTTACCTGCTTGATAAGCCATATTAGCCGCATCAAAGTACATTCCCATATTAGAAGGGTCCTTATCAGATAAATAACTGACCATAGTAAAGGCTGCCTCGATATCATTAGATTGAAGCTTTTCGTTAGCAAGACTAAACAATCGTATTTTTGCGTTACTTTGTAATACGGCTATGAGATCCTTTTCATCGTATCCTAATTTCTCTGCTTTTTCAATCAAGTTAAAAGATTCATAAACATCCTGCTCCGATGCATTGCTCTCACCCGAAATACCTACTAAAGTGACTGCTTTGTAAAAAGAATAAGCCCCTTCATACTCCGGTTCTAAAGTGCTTTCATCTATGGAATTAAATAATTCTATAGCTTTTGAACTATCATTTGCCTTTATTGCCTTTTCGATTTTTTTCATTTCTTTTTTCTGGGCCATAGCTATACAAGCTACAGCCAGAAAAAGTAGTGTTAATTTAGTTTTCATACTATGAATTTTATTATTCTTCACTATCATCATTTACCACATTTGCCTCAGTGTCTTGAGCTTCAGAAACTACATCATCCTCAGATGCTACTACTTCCTCTTCCTCTCTGACAACTTTAGCTACCGCTGCAATAGAATCATTTCCTTTTAGATTAATCAAACGCACTCCTTGCGTTGCGCGTCCCATTACTCTCAAGTCTGATACATTCATACGTATAGCAACTCCAGATTTATTAATTATCATCAACCCATCTTCGTTGCTTACATTCTTTAAGGCTACAAGACCACCAGTTTTCTCGGTAACTGAAATGGTTTTTACACCTTTTCCTCCACGATTGGTCTCTCTGTAATCGTCAAGACTAGAACGTTTTCCATATCCTTTTTCTGAAACAACAAGAATATTAGAATCCATATCGTTAACCGCAACCATTCCTATGACCTCATCATCGTCATGAGACAATGTAATTCCACGCACTCCACTAGCATTTCTACCCATAGGACGTGTTTTAGATTCATCAAAACGGATGGCTTTACCACTTCTAAGGCCTAACATCACATGACTGTCTCCGGTAGTGAGTTTTGCTTCTAGAAGCGTATCTCCATCTCTGACAGTGATGGCATTGATACCGTTGGATCTAGGTCTAGAGTATTGTTCTAGAGATGTTTTCTTAACCACACCTTTCTTGGTACACATAATTACAAAATGACTATTGATATAGTCTTCGTCCTTAATGTCTTGCGTACAAATAACCGATTTCACCTGATCATCCTGCTCTATATTGATCAAGTTTTGAATAGCGCGACCTTTAGAAGTTTTACTTCCTTCTGGAATTTCGTACACACGCATCCAAAAACATTTTCCTTTTTCGGTAAAGAATAGCATGTACTGGTGGTTCGTTCCTACAAACAGATCTACTAGGAAGTCTTCATCTCTTGTAGTACTTGCCTTCTGTCCTACTCCACCGCGATTTTGGGTTTTGTATTCGGTAAGGCTGGTTCTTTTTATATAACCTGCATGCGAAATAGTAATTACTACCTGTTCATCTGGGATCATATCTTCTATACTCAGGTCCCCACCGGCATATTCAATTTTAGAGCGACGTTCATCACCAAATTTCTCTCTTACCTCGACAAGTTCCTCTTTAATGATTTGCATGCGACGTTCTTTCTTTTCAAGAATGTCTTTTAAATCGGTTATGGTCGCCATCAACTCACTGTACTCGGTACGCAATTTATCTTGTTCCAGCCCAGTAAGCTGTCTCAATCGCATTTCAACTATCGCACGAGCTTGTATTTCTGAAAGATCAAAACGCTCTATTAATTTTTCACGGGCTTCTTCACCATTACTACTGGACCTTATCAAAGCAATCACCTCATCGATGTTATCACTTGCAATAATCAATCCCTCTAATATATGAGCTCGTTCTTCTGCCTTGCGCAGTTCATATACGGTTCTTCTAACCACTACATCATGTCGGTGTTCTACAAAGTGATGGATCATTTCCTTTACATTGAGCAACTGTGGACGTCCCTTTACCAATGCAATGTTATTGACACTAAAACTAGATTGAAGTGCGGTATGCTTGTAGAGTTTATTAATCACGATATTAGGAATAGCATCGCGTTTAAGAACATAAACTATGCGCATTCCATTTCTATCAGACTCATCTCTAATAGAAGCAATCCCTTCTAATTTTTTATCATTAATAAGATCAGCAGTTTTCTTTATCATATCAGCCTTGTTGACCTGATAAGGCAACTCATCTACTATGATACATTCGCGACCCTTAACTTCCTCAACCCTCACCCTTCCGCGTATTTTCACGCGTCCACGTCCAGTATGAAAAGCTTCTTTCACTCCATCATAGCCGTAAATAATTCCTCCAGTAGGAAAATCAGGAGCTTTGATATGGGTAATCAATTCTTCGATTTCAATATCATTATTCTCGATATAGGCTATAGTACCATCTACTACTTCTGTCAAGTTGTGTGGCGGCATATTAGTAGCCATTCCCACCGCTATACCGCTGGCACCATTTACGAGAAGATTAGGGATTTTGGTAGGAAGAACCGTAGGCTCTGATAAGGTGTCATCAAAGTTCAGTTGTGTATCTACTGTTTCTTTGTCAATATCAGCAAGCATCTCTTCAGATATCTTGCGCATTTTCGCCTCTGTATAACGCATTGCTGCAGGTGGATCTCCATCCACACTACCGAAGTTACCTTGACCGTCTACCATCATGTAACGCAATGACCACTCTTGAGCCATACGTACCATGGTATCGTAAACAGAAGTATCTCCATGCGGGTGATACTTTCCAAGCACCTCTCCGACGATTCTTGCACTTTTCTTGTAACCTCTGTTAGAGAGTACTCCCAATTCATACATTCCAAAAAGAACGCGTCTATGTACTGGTTTTAGTCCGTCTCGCACATCTGGCAGTGCACGTGACACTATGACTGACATCGAGTAATCGATGTATGCTGACTTCATTTCATCCTCGATATTTATCGGGATTAACTTTTCTCCATCTGCCATGTAAATCAGATTATATTATTAGTTAATTTAACAACTAGCAATTTAAGTAAATCCCTAGTTTTAATAAGGCTTTGATACACCTTATGAACTGTTTTTATTAACACTTTTAATCCCTTCCTGTGGATAAGTTTTATGCCTTTACAAATGGAGGGAATTAAGCGGTAACATTAGGCTTTCGCGAAAGCTAAAAAAGTATTAACCCTTTTTTATAATACGGAATGCTTTTTGAAAGAATAAATTCAATACATTTAAACGAAAGAAGCAATATGGACGATAATTTTTCACCAAGAGTAAAAGACGTCATCGCCTATAGCAAGGAAGAGGCGTTGCGATTAGGGCATGATTTTATAGGTACAGAACATTTAATGTTAGGATTACTGCGTGATGGTGACGGTAAGGCGATAGAGATTTTAACTAACTTATCGGTAGACTTGGATAGTTTGCGTCGCAAAGTTGAAATACTCAGCCCAGCAAACCCTAATATCTCCAGCGCTATCAATGAAAAGAAGAATTTGCATTTAACCAGACAGGCAGAACGGGCACTTAAAACTACTTTTCTAGAAGCCAAACTTTTTCAGAGTACTTCTATAAATACGGCACACCTTTTATTGTGTATTTTACGCAATGAAAATGATCCTACTACAAAGCTTCTAAACAAGCTTAAAGTCGATTACGACAATGTCAAGGACGAGTTTAAAATGATCCTATCCCAAGAAGATGGTTATGTAGAAGATGTAAGTGCACAATCTTTTAGTGATGATGATGCTGGAGAGGAAATGCAAGATGGGAGTAAAGAAAATCTATTCTCTCCAAGCGGGGATAAAAAGGGTAACAAAAAATCTAAAACTCCTGTTCTTGACAATTTTGGCCGTGACTTAACTAAAATGGCCGAAGATGATAAGTTAGACCCTGTAGTTGGTCGTGCAGAAGAAATACAACGCGTATCTCAAATTTTAAGTCGACGCAAGAAGAACAACCCTTTGTTAATAGGAGAGCCTGGAGTTGGTAAAAGTGCTATAGCCGAAGGTCTTGCTTTAAGGATTATTCAGAAAAAAGTATCTCGTATTCTTTTTGACAAAAGAGTGATCACCCTAGACCTAGCCAGTCTAGTAGCCGGCACTAAATACAGGGGGCAGTTTGAAGAACGCATGAAAGCAGTAATGAATGAATTGGAGAAGAATGAGGACATCATTCTTTTTATAGATGAAATTCATACCATTGTAGGAGCCGGCGGGGCTGCTGGTTCCTTAGATGCCTCAAACATGTTCAAACCCGCGCTCGCTCGTGGAGAGATTCAATGTATAGGAGCCACAACACTTGATGAGTACCGAAATAGTATTGAAAAAGATGGTGCCTTAGAAAGACGTTTTCAAAAGGTTATGGTAGAACCTACTTCAGTAGAAGAAACCATTATAATCTTGAACAACATCAAAGGTAAGTATGAAGAACACCATAATGTTGCGTACACTCCTGAAGCCATCAATGCTTGTGTAAAGCTTACCAATCGTTATATGACAGATCGTTTTTTACCAGACAAAGCCATTGATGCACTAGACGAAGCTGGATCTCGCATTCACATCAACAATATAGAAGTTCCTGACCAAATCGTTGAAATAGAAAGACAACTAGAGGAAGTTAAAGAAGAGAAGAATAACGTCGTTAAAAAGCAGAAATATGAACAAGCTGCAAAATTGCGCGATGATGAGAAAAAATTAGAACTACAACTTGCTGAAGCGCAAACAGCCTGGGAAGAAGCTTCTAAACTTCATAAAGATACGGTAACAGAAGAAAATGTCGCTGAAGTAGTGAGCATGATGACAGGAATACCTGTAAATCGCATCGCTACTAAGGAAATGAAAAAACTGAGCAACCTTAATGAATCTATAGGAGATCTGGTGATAGGTCAAGAAAAAGCCGTAAAACAAGTAGTAAAAGCCATACAACGCAATAGAGCTGGATTAAAAGACCCTAACAAACCCATTGGTTCATTTATTTTCTTGGGACAAACTGGTGTTGGTAAAACACAGCTAGCAAAAGTTCTTGCTAGCGAGCTTTTTGATTCTGAAAATTCGCTTATTCGTATTGATATGAGTGAGTACATGGAGAAATTTGCTATCTCTAGATTAATAGGTGCACCTCCAGGCTATGTAGGTTACGAAGAAGGTGGCCAACTTACTGAAAAAGTAAGACGCAAACCATATGCTGTTATCTTGCTAGATGAAATTGAAAAAGCACATCCAGATGTATTCAATATGTTACTTCAAGTACTGGATGATGGATTCTTAACCGACAGCTTAGGAAGAAAAATTGATTTTAGAAACACCATTATTATCATGACCTCTAATGTAGGAGCTCGTAAATTGAAGGATTTTGGCTCTGGAGTCGGATTTGGTACCGCAGCCCGTAAATTAGCTGAAAGCGACAATGCGAGTAGTGTTATACAGGCAGCTTTAAAAAAGACATTTGCACCTGAATTCTTAAACAGAATTGATGATGTTATTGTTTTTAACGCCTTAGAACGAGAAGATATCTATAAAATTATCGATATTGAATTGGCAAAGCTTTTTGCTCGTATTAAAGATTTAGGGTACGAATTAACCCTAAGTGATGAAGCTAAAAATTACATAGTAGATAAAGGTTTTGACAAAGAATATGGTGCCAGACCTCTTAAACGTGCTATTCAAAAGTACATCGAAGATACTCTTGCTGAAGAGATCGTGAATAGTCAAATGCAAGAAGGCGATTCCATATTCATGGATTTTGATAAAGAAAATGATAAGCTGGTCGTAAAGATTGTTAAGCCAAGCGCCGAACAGTCGGCAGAATAACCTTACCGACGACAGCTAGTACTACCAACGCATCTTAGAAATTAATCTCTAAGATGCGTTTTTATTTTTACAGGAAGAATACAGCTGATGCTTGAAACAACAAGCAAGCAGTTTTTTAGAAGTAACAGAAGCTTTTTGGCTGTTATTAAAGATGAAAGCCATCTAGAAACTAATGCAACACCTCCATATCTAACTCCGTCGACGCTATGATTTCTTTGGCGAGTTGTATGTCGGTATACATCACCCGATCATTTTCAAATGGTGCTATACCACTACGCACTATGGAAATAATAGATTTTAAGAAGCTAGACGTCTGTTTGGTATGAAACTCAAGTGCTTGTGAACTAGTTAATAACTCTATCGCAAGTACCGTTTTTATATTATCAATAATCTTAAATGATTTAGTAGCTGCATTTGCTCCCATACTTACGTGATCTTCTTGACCATTAGAACTAACGATGCTATCGGTTGAGGAAGGATTTGCTAGGTGTTTATTCTGGCTAACTATACTTGCAGCGGTGTATTGCAAGATCATCATACCGCTATTTAGACCTGCATTTCTGGATAAAAAAGGTGGTAAATTGCGAGTTCCACTCATCAATTGAAATATTCTTCGTTCACTGATACTGCCTATTTCACTCATAGCTATTGATAAAAAATCCAAAGCTAAAGCTAGCGGCTGTCCATGGAAATTTCCCCCAGAAATAATAGCGTCTGATTCGGGAAACACATTTGGATTATCTGTTACCGAATTGCATTCGGTCAAGATAGTTTTAATAAAATAATCTAGTGCATCCTTGGAGGCACCGTGCACTTGTGGCGTGCATCTAAAGCTGTACGGGTCTTGTACGTTCAGTTTTTCGTCTGCAGCTATTTCACTATCGTCTAATAATTCCCTGAATAAAGCAGCGCTTGTTAACTGCCCTTTGTGAGGTCTAATAAAATGAATACGCTCATCAAATGGAGACATATTACAAGAAAATCCATCTAAAGATAACGCAGCCGTAATATGAGACCAGTACCATAACTTTCTAGATTCCAAAGCAAGGTATACTCCATAAGCAAGCATGAACTGAGTGCCATTAATCAAGGCCAAACCTTCCTTAGATTGTAATTGTAATGATTCCCAACCCTTAATATTATTGATTTGTTCACCAGTGTATCGCTTTCCTTTGTACACAACCTCCCCTAAACCTATAAGCGGTAATGCTAAATGTGCTAGCGGCGCTAGATCTCCGGACGCCCCTAACGAACCTTGCTCATAGATGACTGGATAAATTCCGTGATTATAAAAATCTATTAAACGCTGCACCACAGCCACACTCACCCCACTATGTCCGTAACACAAACTTTGAATCTTTAGAAATAACATCCACTTGACAATCTTTTCAGGAACCTCTTCACCTGTCCCGCAAGCGTGAGACATGATTAAATTATGCTGTAATTGAGTTAAGTGACTGCGATCTATTGAAGTATGGCATAAAGAACCAAAACCAGTATTAATGCCATAAGTAGGCGTACTGTTAGCACTACCAAAATTCTTATCTAAATAATCCCGGCATGCTTGAACAGCATGAAGCGAACTTTCTGATAGCTGTAGTTCAGTAACATTTTGAGAAATATGATTTAAATCTTTTAAACTTAATCTTTTGGAAGAAATTTTGTGTGTCATTTATAGGCTGTTTAGACCTGGTAATATTAAACAAAAAGATTGCGCTTTCATAGCAATTCTTATTCTTATCCCTAAGAATATAAACGCATTCACTTGTGGATACTGGTATAAGCTTCCGTATTAAAAAAGCAGTTGTACCTTATTATGTCTAGTAGTTCTTATCATTCCTTCCTGCTACAAGATTATAAGAAGGCACCTAAAAGAAAGGGGTTTTGGTGAGGGAAGTTAAGAAGGTACGGCTTTTAAAAACTCAATAGCCTTTATATTGAAATTTTCTGGTTGCTCTACGTTAACAACATGCCCGCAATTCTCTACTACATACAAAGAAGATTGTACGTGTTCTTTTACCACCCTTCTAATAGAAGGCAAAAACAAATGGTCTTGAGCTCCCATAACATATAAAGTCGGGATTTGAATGTCTTTTGCTCTAAATAAACGCAATAGAGGATTAATTTCTGCTGTTAATTTAAACCACCTGATGAACTCTTTTCGGTATAATTTTTTTGCCTCGTTTGCAAAAAGAATTCTAGATTCTTTGTGGTTTTTCTTTGGCATAATAATAAATGCAAACAACTTATAGAGCAACATATAAGGAACTACCGATTTAAAAATAGAACCTAAACGCATTAAAATCTGAGAACGAACATTTAATTTTAAAATGGCTCCTCCCATTACCATACTTTCCACAAGGTCTTGTCTTTTTTCAGCCAAATTACGAATCAAAATAGTCCCTAAAGAAATACCAATAAAATGAGATTTTTTAATTTTTAAATGCTCCAAAACTTCAATAATATCATCTGTGATCACATCAAAAGTATAAATTTCATTAAAGGTGTCTTTGAGTATTGGCTTGCTATTACCGTGCCCTCTGAGGTCGAGTACTAAGACGTTGAACTCCTTTTTAAAAGCTCTTATTTGACGAAACCAAATAGAACTGCTCCCACCAGCGCCATGCACAAAGCTGACCCACTTGGTGGTGTTTTCATTTAAATATGTGTAATGATGTAGCATAGGATCTATCGCAAATATACTCGTATAGCACTTACAATTTAAAGTTACAAGAGTAAAAGATCCATTTCAAAAGTACCACCCACAAATAAAGCTTATTGATCTTAATTATTGATATGCCTAAATTTTGTTTTAACACTTCAACTAATCACATCCTGTATCACATTTAAATAGAAGAAACTCTATATAATAAGTATGGTTATTGCTGCTGATCTATTGGATTTTTTAAAAGGTCAAGGATGCTGGGGCCTATATAATTGGAAATTACAGAGGCTTTTAACCCTTCATAAGCGTATGTTTGAGCAGCGAGATCACCACTAGCTCCATGAATATAAACAGAGAAAATAGCTGCTGAAATTGGATCATATCCTTGGGCTAGAAAAGAAGCAAGGATACCACTTAACACATCTCCACTACCCGCGGTAGCCATACCAGGATTTCCCGTATCATTAATGTAACTACCGGATGGTGAGATAATCATCGAGTGTGCACCTTTCAGGACAAGGATGACACCATGCTTCTTAGAAAATTCTTGAGCGTTCCTTATCCGTTCATAACTGTGATTCCATGGTCCAATAAGCTGTCGTAACTCACCATCATGAGGAGTTAGAATAGAATCTTTGGGAAGTGATGTTACTAGTTCAGGGTGTTGGGATAGGATCACTATACCGTCTGCATCTATTATTATCGGGGTGGTTTGCTCTTGTATCGCTTTCGCGAAAGCGGAAACCGTATCTTTCTCTGTCCCTATTCCCGGACCTATACACAAAACATAATCCTTCAAATCGTGATTAAAATCTGTAATAAATTCATCTCCTTTGCTCTGCAAAGTCATCACTTCTGGTAAGGAAGTCTGCAACATATAATTCCCTTCTTCTGGAATATATGCAGTTACCTTTCCTGCTCCAGAGTTAATAGCAGCACCAGCGCAAAGAACCGCTGCGCCCATTTTACCTTTACTGCCAGCAAAAGTAAGTACGTGACCATAATCGCCTTTATAAGTAAATTTCTCTCGAGTCTTGTACCTATTTTGAGCTGCTTCTCGGTCTATTAATTCTGCTAGAGGAGCAACTCCCATCAGGTATGCTGGGTCTAAGCCTATATTAACAACCTCAAAACTACCTACATAGCTTCCTGTTTCTGGAAGAAAAAAAGATAGTTTAGGTGTTTGAAACGTAAAGGTGTGATCTGCTTTTAGAATAGCATCGCCTGGATCATGAGCTTTATTTGCGTATAACCCACTAGGCATATCTATTGCGACTTTTAAAGCATTTGAGTCATTTAAATAGTGAACCAAATCGGCCACCCAACCCTCCAGGACCCGGTTGAGTCCAGTTCCAAAGATGGCGTCTATAACAATGTCTTGAGCTGTTATTTCTGGAAAATCCTCTTTACAACTCAATAAAATGGGCCAATCCTTGGCCACCTCTTTAATCCGGTTGTAATTGATAAGAAAATTAGGCGACCTTTTTGTACTGCAATTGGTAATATAAACAATTACTTGATAGCCGTGATTTATAAGGTGTCTGGCGATCACGAGACCATCACCCCCATTATTGCCACTACCACAAAATAGTTTCACCAGTACTGCATCAGCTTTTAATCGCTGATGAATTCTTTCAAAAACAAGTGTTCCAGCTCGTTCCATCAAATCAACACTAGTTAGGTGCTGTTTGCTAATCGTAGACTGATCAGCCTCTGCCAGTTGTTCTGCGCTTAAAATCTTCAATAGGTCTCTTTTAGGTAAGCAATTTAATTAAATCTCAGCAATACCTCTTTATCAGATTTGTGAATTAGTTGGCAATTTGCAGCACCTAAAAACTAGGTAGTTTTAATAGGAAAACTTTACATTTGACTTTATAAAATTAATACATGAAAAATACTGCACTTACCTCTATTCATGAATCATTAGGAGCAAAAATGGTACCCTTTGCCGGCTTTAACATGCCTGTTCAATACGAAGGGGTGAATATAGAACACCAAAACGTCAGAGAACATGTAGGTGTTTTTGATGTTTCTCATATGGGAGAATTTTTGATCAGTGGTCCTAATTCTTTAGAGTTGGTTCAAAGAGTTTCTTCCAACGATGCTTCAAAACTCACTGTAGGAGGAGCTCAATATGCGTACTTACCTAACGAAACTGGGGGTATAGTAGATGATATGCTGGTTTATAAAATAAAAGAAGACGAGTATCTTCTGGTGGTCAACGCTTCTAATATTGATAAAGACTGGGCTCATATTTCTAAGCATAACACCATGAATGCCGATATAAAAAACCTGTCTGATGATTACTCCCTACTTGCCATTCAAGGCCCTAAAGCGGTGGAAGCGATGCAATCTTTAACATCTGTAGATTTAAGTGCTATAAAATTCTATCATTTTGAGGTGGCAGATTTTGCCGGTATCGATCATGTTATCATTAGTGCCACTGGTTATACTGGATCTGGCGGTTTTGAAATCTACTGTAAAAATAGTGAGGCTGAACACATCTGGAAAAAAGTATTTGAAGCAGGAGCTAGTTTTGGAATAAAACCTGCTGGACTTGCCGCTAGAGATACCTTACGGCTAGAAATGGGGTACTGCCTTTACGGGAATGACATTGATGAAACCACTTCTCCCTTTGAAGCAGGACTGGGTTGGGTAACTAAATTCACCAAGCCATTTGTTAATTATGAGCAGCTACAAAATCATAAAGAAAATGGCGTTGATCGCAAGCTAGTTGCCTTTGAAATGAATGACCGCGCGATACCTCGCGGTGGTTACGAAATAAAAGACAGCAGCCATAAAGATATAGGTATAGTTACTAGTGGAACGATGTCTCCTTCTATGGGAGTAGGAATCGGAATGGGATATGTGCCTGCGGTTGCAGCAACTCCAGGAAGTAACATTTACATTCAAATTAGAAAAAAATTAGTTCCTGCAACTGTGGTAACATTACCTTTTTATAAAAAGTAAACAGATTCATTTTTGAATAGAATTTTAATTTTAGGAGGTAGCGGTTTTATAGGTAATGCCCTTTATAAAGAACTAGCACCATTCTTTGATGTGCATGCTACTTTTAAAACAGATCATGCTCGTTTTGAAAAAAATAAACATTTCCATCAGTTTGATTACGATCTTGAACCTCTCGATATACTTTTAAATAACCTCAAGCCTAAGTTTATAGTAACTGCCTTAAGAGGAAATGTGACTAGTCTGGTGCGTTTACATTTTGAACTTTCAAAATACATAGAAAAGAATGACTGCAAGCTTATCTTTCTATCCAGTGCAAATGTCTTTGATCGGTTCACCAATTACCCTAGTTACGAATACGACAAAACACTATCTGAAAGTAGTTATGGAAGGTTTAAAATTAAAATTGAAAACGAATTACTGCGCAAACCTAGTGCTAAATATGTGATTTGCCGTATTCCTATGATTTATGGAGCAAGATCTCCCCGAGTTCATGAAATAAAAGCGCTTCTTAACTTAAATAAGGCAATAGATGTTTTTCCCAATGTGGTAATCAATGCTACTCACATTAACAAATTAGTACAACAACTGCATTATATTATCAATAGAAGAAGACGTGGTGTTTTTCATCTAGGCAGTAATGACCTGATACATCACATAGATTTAGTAAAAGATATTTGCCTGCAGTTAGGCCATCCTCAGCCTTTATTAAAACAGATTTTCGACTCCAATCAAGACCGATATCTCGCGGTCTTGCCCAAAGACAATATGCTGCCTAAACATTTACAACTCTATGTGGAAGAGGTGGTAAAAAGTAGTGTCTTGATTTAGAGGAATGTGCGTGAGGCTTTCGCTAAAGCGAGATCGTATGACACTGTGTTATTTTGACCGGTAAAGCACCAGATTTAAAATAACTAAAGCATCGCAAGCCACTTATCCCCCCGAAATTTCTCCAAATAGAAAAACACGCCTAGTAACTCATAGCAACTACCATGGTATCCGCATCAAGTGCCGAAATTAATTTCCAAAGTTGAAATTATAAAATACTGCTTATTCTAATTTGTGAGCTTGCTCACAAATCAACCTGCCTACTGCCAACTAAAGACTGAGACTAAAAATTAAGGGATATACCGATCACTCCCCCAATTAGGTGGTCGCTTTTCTAAAAAGGCTGCTCTTCCTTCTTTTGCCTCGTCGGTCATGTAGATCAATCGAGTCATTTCTCCAGCAAATACCTGTTGACCTACCATTCCGTCATCAGTCGCGTTTAATGCAAATTTTGCCATTTTTATAGCTATAGGAGATTTCTTAAGGATTTCTTGCCCCCAATCGTATGCGGTTTGATCCAGTTCATCATGAGGTACAACCGCATTCACCATTCCCATTTCCATAGCTTCTTGAGCAGAATAAGTACGACCTAAAAAGAAAATCTCTCGTGCCTTTTTCTGACCTACCATTTTTGCGAGATAAGCACTTCCATAACCAGCATCTACACTGGCTACATCGGTATCTGTTTGTTTAAATACGCCATGTTCTTTGCTCGCTATAGTCATATCACAAACCACATGTAAACTGTGCCCTCCACCTACTGCCCAACCTGGCACGGCACAAATAACCACTTTAGGCATAAAGCGTATCATGCGTTGTACTTCAAGAATATTAAGGCGTCCAGTTCCAGAAGCGTCTTTATAACCATCGTGACCACGAGCATTTTGATCTCCTCCGCTACAAAAAGCCCAGCCTCCATCTTTCTTTGAAGGCCCTTCACCGGTCAGTACGACTACCCCTATAGAAAGATCTTCTTGTGCGTCATAAAATGCTTTGATGAGTTCGCTGACTGTTTTAGGCCTAAAGGCATTGCGCACCTCAGGCCTGTTGAATGCGATACGGGCGATACCATTACATTTTTTATAGGTGATATCTTCAAATTCTATGGCAGTTTTCCAAGGTATGGACATAAGATCAGTTTTGTGACAAATATAAGATCTATCCTATTCATACCACACTCTCGCCACTGGAATCATAGAAACATAACCGCCTTGCATGTTCAATCATTTGGCATGGTGTTCTTTCTTGTTATCTTTAAAAACTGGAATAGGAACTGTTTCTACGTTGATGATTTTTGAGTTGTTGTTTTTGCGCACCCATTCACTCACGCGTTACGTATCCACCTTAGTAGCTTTATACTTATTCCTTTTCTAGAAACTTTTATGTACTACTTGAGGCTCAAAGTCTATATAATTGATTGGATTTGTTATCGTAAATTAGTGGTAATAAGATGGTATTTGTTAAGCTTTCGCGAAAGCGAGATCACATCAACTCAAAATTAGTGTTCCTGTTTTTGAAATAGTTATATAGGTATTGAATATTTTAGGTATAGCATTGGTTACCATAACGTTGATATCTAATTCGTGATTTTTAGAACTGAAAAATGATTCCAATCGAACCAGATTGTTCTCCTGTTCTCTTTTGTTTAAGAAAATCATGTTAATCTTCTACAAGAAAAGATATCAAGTTGTAACTTTGCTCCATGAGTCAAAAGAAAAAGCCAGATTACGTAGTTTATGACGAAGAAACAGGCACCTATAATGCCGCACTTCTTCCCTACTCTAGTGGGGTATCGGCTCCTAAAATCACTACTCCAGATATCACCTCATGGAAACAGACCAATATCAATAAGGTCAATCACGAGATCAAATCCCAATTTGACCAACTTAAAGCGCAATACGACGCGATGCTTAAAAAATACGAGGATAACCAGCTTGTATATGGAGCAAAATTCTCTTTTGAACCTATCGTTGGTGCAACCTATCATTTATACCAAGGAACTAAAGATGCACTTCCTTTCCTATCTGTTATATCTCCAGAGGAGTGTTCTTGGGATTTTATTGGTACGTACAGGCTTACATCTGAAAAATTATGGGAAGAAATAGGAACATAAGTGATCGTACAAACGCGACAATCTTTTTGATCTTTCCTCTTTTTCAACAACCTACAGGTTCTTTTCAAATCGCTTTTGTCAGCTTTTTCTAAGTACAGCTAACCTGGTGCAACTGCACTTCTAATCAGGCGAAACCTACAAGAATAATCGTTACATCATGTGTGGCCGACTTAAAAAACACCTCAAAGAACTCCCCTGTATTTGATATTTAGCACCCTTAAGACCATATCATTGAAATGATTCTTTGGAGTAAATTCGATAGAACTATTTACGGGGTGGGCTGTAACAATTCAAGAGAATAATGGTCTTTTAATTGTCATCTCAAAATAAAACACAATGAAAACTTCAATAGGATTTTTAAACGGAAATCAAGAAACCAGCAACAGAACCAGTAACGCCATTACTTTTTCAGATATCTGGAACTCCAGACGTCGTTACAAATAAATTAATTATTTATTCCAAAAATTTAAATCATGAAAACATCCATAAAGATTTTAGACCTGAACTCTGATTTTCCAATGCTTTCTAGAAATCGTTCTACAGATGAGAACCTTCCTTTCAATGAAGACATGGAAGCCACTAGAACATTCTTTTTATGCTAAGAGCACTCGCGTTTTTTCAAATAAGTAGCTAGTTGAATTAGCCTTCTATCCTACTCCATTCTAAAAACACGTTAATTGAATCAGCATCAAAAACAGATAAATCCCTTAGTGAACGCTAAGGGATTTATTATGTTATTATTGTTTTGTGACTGTCAAATATTTACTTTTAAATGAAATAACAGATCATGAAACGATTTCCTCCACTATTACTATTCATTATGCTGTGTGCCAGTTGTAAGAATAGCTCCAATTCTACAGAAGATCTGGCGGTTAATCAGGGATTAGAGGATGCTCCTTCTGCAAACTTTAAAAGTGATCAACAAGTTCCTTCTGTACAAAACATTCCTCTTATAGAAGATCAAAAAGACTATACCTTAACCCCAATTGTAAAGGACCTTACTAATCCATGGGGCATGACTTGGTTGCCTAATGGCGATTTGATCTATACCGAAAAGGAAGGGAAATTGTACCGTTTTGACGGGAAGAAATCACATGAAATATCCGGAGTGCCCGAAGTGTATTTACGAGGTCAAGGTGGCTTACTCGATGTCACAATACATCCGCATTTTATAGAAAACAACCACCTCTATATTTCTTATGCCAGCATGGAAGGTGAAGGTTCGGGTGGAAATACCGCAATTGCAAGAGCCCTTTTAAAACACGATGAGTTGATCGATTTTAAAGTACTCTACAAAGCAACTCCCAATACAAAAAAAGGGCAACATTTTGGCAGTCGATTTGCATGGGACTCTGAAGGATACCTCTATTTTTCTATTGGTGAACGCGGAGAACGAGATATCAACCCACAAGATTTGAAGCGAGATGGTGGTAAAATCTATAGGATACATGACGATGGACGTATTCCAACAGATAATCCTTTTGTAGATGTTCCTGAAGCTAAAACCGCTGCTTTCACTTATGGAAACAGGAATCCGCAGGGGATGACGGTTCACCCAAAGACTGGTGAAATCATCGCTCATGAACACGGCCCTCAAGGTGGTGACGAAATTAACTTTATAAAACCTGGACGCAACTACGGATGGCCAGTCATCAGTTACGGTGAGAATTATGGAGGCGGTGAGTTTGCAGAAAGTACTTCCAAAGTAGGAATGGAACAACCTTTCTATTATTGGGTGCCGAGTATAGCGCCAAGTGGTTTTGCTATTCTTGATAATGCTGCTTACGGAGACTGGAATGGCAACTATTTAGTAGGCTCCTTAAAGTTCCAATACCTAGAAATGCTCTATGTGATGGATCAAGGGGTTATTAAAAGAGAAAAACTAGTCGACGGTTTGGGCCGATTGCGTAACGTGAAAATAGGACCTGACGGCTTGATTTATATTGCTGTGGAAGGCAAAGGGGTTTTTAGAATAGATCGGTAGTTGTTGCGTTTATGGAAGGTGGAATGTGCAAGGTGGAATGTGGAATGTGGAATGTGGAATGTGGAATGTGGAATGTGGAATGTGGAATGTGGAATGTGGAATGTGGAATGTGGAATGTGGAATGTGGAATGTGGAATGTGGAAT
>Ga0129324_10000677_pt1 | contig 23998 bp, 30 predicted proteins | sample CPBDNA_7_FD_96879 | JGI IMG/M metagenome (GOLD analysis project Ga0129324, IMG submission 96879) | Freshwater to marine salinity gradient microbial communities from Chesapeake Bay, USA - CPBay_Spr_15_0.2_DNA | ecosystem: Environmental > Aquatic > Marine > Coastal | place: USA: Chesapeake Bay... | reverse complement strand
GAAAGAGCAGGGCTTGTAAAGTTTCTTAAGGAACATATAGCTGTAGCTCAGATTGCAGGAGAACCTGTATACCTACATGAAATGGAGAACGCACTCTCAGTCCTTACAAGCATAGAGAAGTAGCATGGTATACTGTAAGAGTCGCAAGGCATTTCGCTACCTTATGACAACCAGAAAGGACGGTGATCTTTTCTAACCGTCAGGCTTACCCCCTGACATGGGGAGGATTAAAAACCCTCCCCTTTTACATGCTATACTATAGGTTAATGATATTGACTCTCCACATAGGCAGCCGTTACGGATTTTCGTAGCGGTTGTTCTTTACATAGGAGGCTGTAATGGCACAGAACAAACAAGAGCTTCTGCGCCAGAAACGGCTCGGAAGAATTGCAGAACTACTTGAGAAAAACAAGATTGATGTTGACGAGATTGGTCGCATCAACAAGGTTACTCTCAAGGACTATCAAATGGGTTCCAAGGATGAGCAAGGTAACCCACAAGTTACCGACCTCGAATCCGCCAGCATTGTCTTTTCCCCGAAATGGGAAGATGGTGCTACGTGGGACCCTGTAACCCAGGCGAAGCCTGTTGCAATCCGCCACGTCAAGCTCCGGAAGACGAAGCCGAAACGTGCGAAGGTTGCAGTCATACTGCCCGACCCCCAGATTGGGTATCGGCACTACATGGATACGGGCGAACTCGACCCGTTCCATGACGAGAAAGCAATGAACGTTGCGCTCCAGGTTGTGAAAGACCTTCAGCCTGACCTCATTGTGAACCTCGGCGACTTCCTCGACTTCCCTGCATTTGGGAAGTACGAGCAGGAAGCTGCATTCGCACAGACTACCCAGCACGCTATCGACCGTGGCTATCGGTTTCTCGCAGAACAGCGTGCATACGCTCCTGACGCTGAAATCATTGTCATGGAAGGGAATCATGATCGTAGACTTGATGCTGCTATCAAACGCAACTTCATGTCCTCTATCGGACTCAAGCGTGCCTGTGGGAATATGCCTGTACTCTCTGTTCCATTCCTGCTTCGCTTCGATGAACTCGGTGTGAAGTACGTGGACGGTTATCCAGCGGCTCGCTACTGGATTAACGACCGCCTGGCGGTTGAACATGGGTACCGTATCAACTCTGCTGGTTCAACGGCTCGCAAGGTTGCTATGGATGAGGGTGTGTCTGTAATCTTCGGACACGTTCACCGTCTGGAATCCCACTACCGCACTATGGATGTTCGTGGGAAACCACGTATGGTCATGGGTGCAACTCCAGGATGCCTGTGTCGTATCGATGGTGCAGTGCCGTCTGCAAAAGGCTCTACTGATATGTACGGGAGACCCGTCAAGAAGTATGAGAACTGGCAGAATGGCATTGCTGTTGTCGAATACGGCAAAGAAGCATTCTCCTATAATGATGTGTTTATCAATCCTCTGGATGGGTACTCACTCTGGCTCGGTGGCAAAGTCTACCGTGCCAACTAATCAAGGGCCCCGCAAATGGGGCTCTTTTTTCATGGTATATTTATTAAAAGTGCAGTCTAAATTAAACAGTTTTATAGAAGCGTGGGTAAACATACTCATTGGCTTTGCTATAAACCTATTCCTCCAAATCGTTGTATTTAAGTTCTTGGGGATAGATGCAGACATCTCACAAAACCTACAAATAGCAATAATCTTTACTGTTGTTTCTCTTACACGTTCCTACGTGATACGAAGATGGTTCAATAAACACACTGCAAAGGGTGTATAATATATACGGAGCTCGTTGAAAGGAGGTATCATGAACGTAGTTCAAAAGGTCTCCGAGCATCTAAACATCTCGGAGTACACCGTATTCAGCTTAGCGGCTGATGCGTACGAGGGTTCGGAGTTCGTCTCCGTTCCTGAAAACTTCAAACTGTACCAGCGTTACAGGTGCATACCTGTGTATGTACTCAACTACGCTCGGCAAATCTTGAAAGGAGATTGCCATGCCGATTAAGTTCAAACTACTCATCGCAGTGCTGGTGTTAGCGTGGGGCATGTTTTGTCCTGCTCAAGCACAGCAGCCAACTGGTCAAGTTCGTGGTGGCCTGGTGTGCCGCCAAATTGAAGCGGCTATGGAAATTGGTAACGCTTACGAATCTGGAAATCTGGAGGCCGTAGTTCGGCCACACCTGGGAGATGCGTGTATTATTCTCCCTCCAGTTGCCGTTATCCAGGTAACACTTCTCCGTCTGGTTCGTTACTATGAAGGAGCCGAAGGCACGAAGTACCTGGTCGAGTTCACTGACGGCCAAGACGTGTACTATATGTTCGTCAATCGGAGACCACCGTTCCATGATGCCTGACCAAACCTAATCCCCCTGTCTTGCGATGGGGGGATATTCTTGTGGTACTATAAACAAGGCAAACTCCTGTGTACTTACCAGTACGAATTTCGCTTGTGTTATTCTTTTTTAAAGTCGATACCTCCAACCACGAGTACACTCAAAACTCCCCACGCGCTGGGGAGTTGCCATTTATGGTATGATTTTTATATATGAAACCAAAACTTTTTGTTGAGATTTATAAGCACAGCACACTTGAGAATGTACCAGAGGAGAAGCGGGGAATCATAGACGAGCAAGTCCGAATTGCTGAGGAATGGTTTGAGAAGTACACCCCTTTGGACGTTCGTTTTGTTATTACTCCATTCGACGACCCCCTTTTACTCAGATACCTTTTCACAAATAAAAACAACCAATTTGGTCCTGATTTCTGGGGAGTGAAGGCTCTCGATGTCCTTAAGAAATACCTAAAACCGAAGTATTACCATGCTGCAGCAGTGCTGTACAACCTCCAAGGTCTCCCGGAGTGGGAGCAGGCAAACGGTTCGGTTCAGAACTATGCATGGATCCAGAAGAATGAATGGGTGAACGGAACCCCTACTATAGAGCTTTCATTCTCTCCTCATAACCTCGATGATTGTGCGCGGAAGCTGACACATGAGCTTATTCACGTGGCACATGCACTCGCGAAGGAAGCGGGAATCGTAACCAACGATACGATGGATTGGTACGACGACGAGGGACAGTTGAATCTCGAGAAGTACCCATCAGGGAACCGTGCTCGTAATCTCCGGGAGCTCGAGGCTCATTGGGGTGCCATATCTAAGGTGCCAGAGTCACGTGGCATTATCGCCATCATCATTCAGTTTCTTAAGTCATTTGGTGTTAAACCCGAGGACTCATTCGGAGCCGACTACGCAGACGAGTACCCGGTACCGGAGGTGCCGAAGATCGTGTTACCGAACCCAGTCCCGGAGAAGCCGAAGGAACAACGTCTTATTAAATGGGCTGAGGCAATTAAACAGCACGAGGGCTGGTTCGCCGGATCTCGTAGCCAACGCAATAACAATCCTGGGAACTTTAGATACACCCCTTATATTGGGAGTCTCGGAGCTCTGAAAGGAGACAAGGACAACTATGCTATTTTCCCTGATTACGGGACAGGTTGGAATGCATTACTACAGTTCCTCCGGGATGCAGCAAATCAACTTCTTATTCCATACCGAAAAGCACCTCAAACACTCTCTGGATTCTTCTCGGTATATGCTCCGAGTACAGATAACAATGACCCTGACCGGTATGCCAAGGTGGTTGCCAACTATATAGGACTAGGGACAACAGTAGACACTAATCTCTCTTCCCTACTGCTATAGTCATACCTATTTCACGGGCCCGTTCCCTGGTAATTGACTTACGCTCACTAATCTCCTTTTCATGGAGCCAGTCATTTACTCGTATCATAAAGAACTCAGTGATACGCTCACCGAAGGCAATGACAACCCAGCCGTGTCCTATAACGAGCTCACAATCATATGGCTTATACCCGATAGAATCATCGGGTATTTTGTAATAACTTCCTCTCCCTTCAACTTGTAGGAGAGTTTGTACTTGGCGCTCAACAACCGCATTGAAGGCGATAGACTCCTTGGTAGTTCTCTTTAACTCCCATGCCTGAGAACACTCTGGCTTTGGTTGAGCCAGCACCCAGTGCTTAAATAGAATTTGGAACGAAGCTTCTCTTTTCTTCATAAGAGGGTTTCGTGCAATGTATGTAGACTATATCACGTTTTCTTGTGCGTATATTGCTTCGCTAAAGTTTTGCTTCTTTTTAATAGACTCCCATACTGCTTGATCAGCACCACCCTCTGTAAAGAGGTGTATGTATAGGTTGGGTTTCATCGCGTTAATTCGTAGGAATCTCCCACGTGCTTGCTCATATTTTACAAATGAATACGAGAGAGATGCGAAGACTATTACAGAGAAACTCGGGAGTTCGTACCCCTCAGCACATTCGCTGTTGATGAGAACAACACACCGCTTGCTCTCCTCTGCTAATCGCATGACTTCCTCGGGATCCTTGGTGTCTCCTCGAATAATGAACACAGGGATTTTCTTGCTCTCAAGTAATTCCTTAAGGAGATCAATATGCTTGGTATATCGTGTAAATACAGCCAACTTATCATTTGCCGAAGCAAGTTCTAGGATTGTGGCGTTCTTTTCTGCCTCATATACCGCAGAAGCTGTGAATTCGTTCCCTATCTCGATTCCTTGGGCTATCTGGTGGTACTTACCAAATCGTACCAAAGGATTGGTCTCACGCTCTAGTACGGCCTTCTGGGCCTTCTTCTGTTCCCTGCTCTGCTTCATTGTCTCGAATACGTCAGTTTGCTCCGGCATATCAACGCAGGTATCTAGGCGTACTACGTTACCAATACTCTCAACGACTTCGGCAATTTCACTCTCGATACCTTCTCTGGGTTCCCAGATGACACGCTGTCCGAGGTACCGCTCCCTGAAGTACTTATTTCGGAATTCCATCCACTTCCATGGTGCTCCTAGAATCTTACCTAAAGAATATACACTCCATGGTGTTGAGGTATATGGGGTTCCTGTAAGAAGCCAGATATTCGTAACCCCATATGCCTTAATGTAAGCCACCAGTGCCTTATGAAGGAGTGATTTATAGTTACCAAAACCAAGGTGAGCCTCATCTATTATGATTGATTCATACTTACCAATTATTGTGTAATCTCGTCTGAATGTCTCCTTTGTTATTACGAGGTGCTCCTGTGGTAGCCACTCCGTAGCTTGATTGACCCACTTCTTAAGTACTCGCTTCGGACATACGATGAGTGTTGTGGCTTTTGATTTCTTAGCGAGTGCCAGGGCTCCATATGTTTTACCAGTACCGGTCCCCCATGCGAAGAGCATACGTGATGGGTTTATATCCAAGATATCCTGTTGGTGTTTGTGCAGTGTTATTCCCATATTATATTGATTCAAATAGATTATCTGCTGCTATTGCGGCCTCATCTTGTGCTACTTTCGATGCTTCCCAAGCTGCGTCAGCTTCATCTTGTTCATATGCTTCATCTGCGGATTCACCATCATCATAGAGAGTCTCATCAGTGGTTTTAATATCGTTGAACTTCCTCATAATGTCCTGATTCTCTTCAGAGAGTATCCATTTGTCCTTAGCACCATCCTTCACACGCTTCACAAGCCCCAGTGCGTTGAGTTGTGATAGCCAGCCACGAATAACATCAGTCTGATAGTTAAGCTTCATAGCGAGCCCCTCAGTAATCACTCCCTGGCTGTACCGTGTTAGATACTGCAGAGCAATCCGTCGCTTAATGGGAATAGAGTCGAATGCCAGCTTATAAAGGATCTTTAGCTCTCCAGGAAGAAGTTTCCCTTTCTGCTCCGGGAGCACGTCCCCGTCATTTTGTCGTATAAAAAGAAGACCCGAAGCAATAGCCAAGAGCTGCTTAATCATTCGTGTTGGCATCTCCTTACTCGGTACGAACTTCACGGCACCGGTCCGGAAGTCTTCAACCACTCCAGAACGAGCTTTGGTACAGAAGTCAGCTACCGCTTTAATATCATCCTGACTTTCTTCATCGAGAGTAACAGTGGCGTCTGAGAGACCTTGCTTTGCGTTATAGAGATACGTTTGGAAGTACAGTGAGAGTTCTTCGTACTGGTGCTTCTTGCTTATCGTATGGTCTTGCTCTGCCTTAAGAACAAAGTCGATGAGCTTTAACCGATCCGGCTGCTCCATCGAATACATAATAAATCGGTCTCCCATAACAGAGAGGCTCTCCAAGTGCTCGTACACGGCTTCGGTAACTCCAGCAATAACTCCAATCTTCCCCTTCCATCCAATATTGTCTCCGGTACCAGTGTGTTTATCGTACTTACCATCGTAGATTTCACGGAACTGGGCCATGATCATTTCCTTTGCTTCCCGTCTCTTTGATAGGATCGTTGTGAAGTCCTTCATAATCATCAGTCCCCCAACAGGAATACGGTGGAGGAGAGATGATTCCTTATCGTTACGCTTGAATCCAGAAGCGAATGTGTTTTCGGTAACGTCAGAAATAGCAGTAACTGTGTCCACTTCCCCACCGTCAATCCGGAGCCCGTCTATCGTTCCGATGATATGGGATTTACCTCCTGAAGAGGCTGACACAATCATGAGCCATACCGGGTCCAAGGGCATTTGGTTAGCAAGAACTGTTGCGGCAACAAGTCGAATAATGTTTTTATCTCCAAGAAGCATTTGCTCCTCGAACTTCGCTTGCACGTCTTTAAATGTAATTTTTTTACTTGTCATTTTGTGCAATGTCTTCGAATGGTTTATCGTCGGGGCTCCCTCCAGCTTTTATATAATCTCCTTGCAGGCGTGCAAGCCTATTCAGTAGAAGGTCGAAGTACTTTCTATCGTGTGGCCCTGCGTTTGTCATCATTATGATGGTGTTCTGAATCAACTTCATTATCTGCCCTTTTGTTCTTTTGTGTTTTGCCATATTACTGTAGGTCGTTTACTGCTTTTTTAAAGTCGCACCCCATTTTGTCCATGTAGATGTCTATTGAGTCGTATCGCTTCCTGCAACTCCCAAAGCAGTACGCGTGGTTATCTTTGTAGACGTGGAGACTCCCTGTTTTCTCTTTATGGAAGGGGCAAATCGCTACTCCCTGTGGACTGACTTTTATAATGTTCTTGATTGGGTACTCTAAGGCTCTTTTCTTCTGCTCCTCCATGGAGCCGGATATTAACGATGGCTTCTTTCTTTTTACTGCTTTTTGAGGACGTACCTCATTCAGGTGTTCTAATATTACATCATATTGCTCAAACAGCTTTGTTCCATCTTGACTGAACGATTTCCTCCGAAGCTCTCTAAGTCCTGTCATAATAAACGGAATGTCACTCTCTTGTTCGTGGGCGATTGGAACGGGCTCGTATGCAAGTCCTGAATTACGGCTCCACTGCTCGTTAATATCAGAACCGAAAGCAGGATCAAGAGCACAAATCGTTGATGGTCTACCGAGCTTTAACGCCGTTTTGATGGCTCCTCTGGCACCAGCACTATCTGCATCATAGCAAATGTACACAGTGCGTCCCTCGAGGTGCTTGTTCCAGTCCGTATTCCAGGTCCCCGCTCCCCCGGTGCTCGATACACAAGGGTGTCCGAGAACATGCATAGTCAGTGCGTCTATTTCCCCTTCAACAATATACACATACTCACTATTAAGGTTAAGAGAGTTAAGTCCGAAGAGTGCAGACTTTGATCCTGAGTCATATGTGTACTTCGGCCCATTGTCAGTTCGCCATGGTGCCTTACGGTATTTATTAAAGAGCACCTTATTGTGCTCATCCATAATAGGGATAATGAGCTTGTCATCATCGTAGTTTATCTTTGCGGCAAGAAGAACATCGCGCGTAAGTTTACGCTCCTCCATAAGATATGATTTCCAGTCGTTGGTACGGTTCATATTTGTGGCGGCATGACATACCACCACTATATGAGTCCTACTCTGCTGCTGGTGCCTCTACTGGGGCCTCTGCTTCGGGAGCTGCTTCTACAGCCTCTTCCGCTACGGGTGCCTCAGCTGGAGCGTCCTCCACTACAGGTGCATCGTTCTGAATTTCTTCTGACATATTGATGTACATCTTATCTTATAAATTCTTTTTGATGAGTGCGGTTGTCCACATTCACCGCAACGTTTTGTTGCGCTATTGAGTATACACTGCTAGTATGGAAGTACCAACCTTGAAGTTGTGGATATGAAAAAAAAGACACATAACGAATTAGAACCATATCTGTTTAAGAGCCGTGATGCACTTATCTGGCTCTTGGAACAAGAAGGGATTAAGCTAACTCAAATTGGTCGCATTTTTAATATGCACACTTCAAATGTGTCCCGTGCCATTGCACGTAAGGCTGTTGGTTGGAAGCCTGCGCACGAGACACTCTTTAAAAACCTAGTTAAAAAATAATATGGAAGAAAATAAAGTTGACGATGTATTCGCAGGTGATGATGTAGTAGAAGCAAGTGATGAATTGTTTAAGTTTGATGCTCCAGGGAAAGAAATTTCTGGACTCCTTATGACTCATAAGAATCAGACAATGGATAATGGTCCGGCTGATTTCTACACCGTTCTCACAAACAAGGGAGAGGTAACATTTATTGCTACCCCCTCTCTTCACGAGAAGCTTTCAAAGTTCAAGCTTAAGGAGTTTCTTGTGAAGGTTGTGTTCGAGGAGGCACGACCAAGTAAGGGAAACAAGCAACCATTCAAAGTGTTCTCAGTACGAGCAACACCATCAAGTGAAGCGAAGCTTGCCGCAATGGGAATTGTTGAGTTTGGTGCCGCTGAGGCAGCTGAATAATGAACGTATATGAACTTAGGAAAACTATTCTCGAAGCTGTTCCGGCAGAATCAATCGAGTCGGCGCACACGGAAAGAGAACACAAATACAGAAGAGGAGACAACCTCTATACTTCTGTCACTACAAAAATCGGGATCATCGAAAAACCCTACCTCAAGCAGTGGGCTGTTAATCAAGGAGTTGACCATGCAATTAGAGGTCTCTCGGAGATTGACGTCATCTCAAAAGAAGATGTTAGCCGAGTACTTGAGGACAGCCGTACTCGACATCGAGATGTTCTTAAGCGGGCTGGTGAACTCGGGACAGAAATCCACCTATACCTTGAGCACTACCTCGATGCCATCATTGACGGAGATCAAAAGAGTGATGGAGGAATTAGAGAAGTTGTATCCTTCTACGAAGGAACAGACCCCAACATTATCTCCGCTCTCAGGTCAGCCGATGAATTTTTCGCAGAGCACAAGCTCATCCCGGTTCTCTCGGAGTTCAAAGTCTGGAACGACACCCACCAAATCGCAGGAACCTGCGACGCCCTCTTCATCAAAGAGGAAGTCTACAAAGGTAGGGAAGGGAAAAAAGACTGCGAACACCATTTCGAAGAAGACTGTAATAACGAAAAAGTCAGCTTCTGTCTCAACTGCGGCAGGCAAGTCGAGTCGAAAATCATCATCGCGGACTGGAAAAGCAGCAACAGCATCCAAAAAGACGACTACGCGTGGCAAATCGCAGCGTACAAGTACGCCCTTGAAAAAGCGACGGGGATCAAAGTAGACGAATCTTGGATCATTAGGTTCTCTAAGGAGAAGAAGGAGTACCAGGTACTAAGAGTTACCGATCATCGTCAGGCGATGCGTGAGTTTGCAATGATTAGCAAGCTTGATGATATGCTCCGGAGCCGGGGCAAGGAGAAATTACTAGAAAATATAGTACAGCCATTGGTTATTAAGATATGATTTTCTCTAAAGGAATGAATAATATTCTTCGAAAGACCCCAAACACTATCCATGGTATCTCAAATAAAGAAGGCATTGAATTTGCAGCTGCATTTTATTCCGAGGAGATGGATGATGTATTTGCATTAGGTGTTTCTAAGGGAGATAAAACAAGTGTTGTGTTTTGGGAATACCTCAAGGAGCAATGTGTGGTGGGGTGTCTAAACGCAATGGAGTCTGCGGGGCTTAAGAACAAAGGCGGTGTACTGTGGGTATTAAACATCTAAGTATGGACGAAGAAATTAAAAACAAATTCAAAGAGTACGAGGAGCTTAAGATCAAAGCAAAGTCAATTGAAGAACGACTTAATGATCTCAAGCCGCTCCTTGTTGATTCAATTCCAGAAGATACCTCAATAGAGGCTTCCTTTGGTAAGTTCTCTCTTAAGAGACGAACAGAGTGGAAGTATACGGACAACACACTGCGTATGCAGACTGAACTCAAGGAAATTCAGAAGGTCGAACAGCAAACCGGAGAAGCAGAAGCTACTCTTGGAGAGCCTTATATTCAGTACACGGTGAAGAAGTAATTATGGATAGCAATAACGTAAAAATACAGTTTAGTCAGGAAGGAGAGATTCAACTCTACGGAGGAGAAGATCATGAAAATAGAGCCATGTTACTTCTGCTTGAACAATATATTGAAAATAAAGTAAACCAGTTAAAGCCACCAATAGGTAAGTGTGTCCACGAGTGGATCCCGACAGGAAGATATTTAACATGGGGTGGTGGGGAACGGGTTGAAATGGATTTTGTTTGTTTAGGTTGTAAAAAATTTATTACAGAGAACTTTACTAAACTAAAGGATAAAAAATCATGATTGACTACGAACTAGCAAAGGAGTTAAAAGATGTGGGGTTTCCTCAAAAAGGAAAAGGAGAAACTTTTCAGCTTAATTGGGCGGAAACAACAACTGCCAGTGGTAATACAGCTTACATCCCAACCCTCTCAGAGCTTATAGAGGCGTGTGGAGAAGGGTTCACCAAACTCTTAAGATGTAGAGTAATACAAATTGATACCGAGGGTGTCACTTATATGTTCAGGGCTATTGATTTTAATGGTTTATCAACTGAGCTTTATAGAACCCCAGAAGAAGCAGTAGCACGTTTATGCTTGGCACTTAACAAGAAATAGATATGAAATGGCTTGAAACAATAGTTGGTCTAATGGAAGGAATAGGCGCATACTTAATTTGGGTACACGGGGGTCCTTGGTTGTTAGGTGGAATAATTTTACTATTCCTTTCATACTCAATAATGCTTGAACATTCAATTAATTGGCATAATAGGAATAAAAACTATGGATAATATATTACTAGAACTTTCTCCAAGACAAAGCGGAAAAACAACAAGAATGATTGAGTGGCTTAAGGGAAATTCAAATAGGATTTTGCTAACATACAATGAGGCAGAAGCAATACGACTCAGAAGAGAAAATAAAGACTTAGTTTCTCAATTTATGAGTTGGGGAGATTATATGAGTAAACAAAAACAATTATCTAGGGACCATGAAGTCTCAATAGATAACATGGAATGTATTATTAGGATCATGGTTAATCACCCAATAGTACGAATGTCTATGAGTGTTGGTGATGGTGTAGTTGTAGAAAAACATGAAAAATAAAGTACTAATAGCAGTACCAAGCCAGACCGGGTGGGTGCACACGAAGCTCATACAGAGCATTATGGCGCAGATGGAGGGGAATAAGTTCGCCTTTATAACCGGAGCCAGTCCCGTAGCTAAGGCCCGTAACGACATCGTGGAGACGTTCCTAGGTACGGACTGTACTCATCTATGGATGGTGGACAACGATACTATCCCGCCAAAGGATGCATTGGAGCAGCTCCTTGCAGCAAATGCTCCAGTTGCTACAGGGATCACGAACATCATGAACCATGACGGAACCGTTCCTAATATCTTCAAGCAAGACAAGGACGGGCTCACGCTCCCGTACGAGGACTTCGCGGGTGAACCTCATTACTTTGAAGTTGATGCGTGTGGTGCCTCATGTCTCCTTATACGACGTGATGTACTGGCAAAGATGGATAAGCCTTGGTTTGCTGAGATGTGGGGACAGGACGGGAAGCACGTTACTGAGGACATCTTCTTCTGTAACTCAATGAGAGATCAGGATATACCCATTACTGTTGCTAAGAAGGTCTTGTGTCAACACGCAAAGACAGTCTTAATTTAATATAAAAACGCCCCCAGAGATGAGGGCGTTTTTACGTATATGACTACTAGACCACAGAGTGACACAGCAAAAAACAAACAGGCTGGTGACGTGTAGGAAAACTCCTACACCCTGTAAGTATACCTTATTTCTTAGCCTTTTTAGGGGCAACTTGGTAGATACCAAATGAAGCGAACATTGCGATACCAGCATCTACAGCAATAGGAATAAGTCCCACGTCCAAGATACCATCTCCAAGCATTGCTGCTCCGAGTGATGCTCCTACTGCGAAGACAGCGGCCAAGAATCGTACAATAAGCTTACGATCTGCAGCTTTCTTTGCGATTACTTTGTCCTTTGTAATAGCTGTCAGTCCCCAAGTGAGAACAGAAACTATAATAGTGGTTAGTGATTGCATAATATTTAGTTAACTAATAACCCATGTGTATTCTAGCACTATTCTGCAGGCTCCTCGTCTTCTTTTTTAATATCTTCCACTAGATCTTCTTCTGTAATAGGGAATGAACGTGCATCCATGGCGAGCTCTCCTGTTATTTGTTCAGCTGATTTCTTCCCTTTAGAGAGTTTTTCCTTAAGAGAATTATAATCCTCTTGTAGGAGCCCGGTGATAGCACCGTCCTCATACCGAGAATTCACAACAACAGTGCGTCCGTCCTTGAGTTTTACTACCTCTCCCATCTCCTTTTCAATGGTCGGAGCCGGCTCCTCTACTGTTGGGGCTTCCGGTTCCTCTACAGGCTCCTCTGCTGCAGGAACCTCAGTACCCGGAGCCGGTGCAGCAGCTGCTTCCTCTCCCGCTTCGGCTCCATCTTTAAGTAGCATCTTCACAAAGTCAGATGATTTGTCCTGGATTTGGCCAATTCTATCAACGAGTGATCCTGCTTTTTTGGAGATATCCCCTCTTAGTTTTTCTGTAAGACTTGGCATATTATTATTTATGTGCTATAGATAAGATAATGTCACAAAAGATAATAGCACTGATCAGTCTCACTCCAATGCTTATCCTCATTTCTATGTCTCTCAACTTTGCAGGAGAAAACAATGACATGTGGGGGTTTGTATTATTTTTTATATTTTTCTGCATACCGTATTTCATGTGGGTGTATGAGGCTACTACCTAAATTTTTGAACCTCTTTCCAGACACTATTATTAAGTAGTGCATTAGGACCATCTGAGAGACTTATAACAGTCTTCCGGAGTTCTTCTCCTTGGAGACCATCGAGTAATGTAATAACAACTTCAGCTCTTGTTATAAGCTTAGCATCATTCACAATACGTTCTACTGCCTTTGACTTCTCTTCGTCTGAGGCATTTTCATATACAGGAAGTTGATACAGAGCACTTAATCCATTATTCACACGTTGCCCGGTTCTCTTCCACAGCACAGTGTTCTCCCCTGGAGATAGAGAATCATACCCATTTTTATTTCCAAGAAGAGTAGGGGACACTTTATATCCAGCTTCGAATAGCCGTCGTAGTTCCTTTGTAACAGGAGTCTCAGTGTCTTTACTCGGCCGTAGAGGGTTAATCATTGTCTCAAGAGGGTTCGCCTTAGCCTCTCGTTCTCGTCCAAGAATATCAACATCAGGTTCAAGTTCCTGCCTAAGTCCAGGTATCCTAGACTTAACTCGAGATCCTATATACGTAAGATCTATAAGATCCGTTTTGGGTTCGTTTTGCGTCCTTCTTTCTTTAGGATCTGTTGATCGGGCTACATCTGAAACGATTGTTGGGACAAACGAACCTGCCAAGCTCCCTAACAAACTATCTCCATACCTTTCAGGATCATTAAACGCCTCAGAGAAAGCATTCACATTTGTCAGGAATGTCTGCTCCATAAATGACTTAGCACTACCGAAACCAGCTTTTATAAATGCACCTGTAGGACTTCCCTCTCCTCTCATTGCACGCTCAAAATGTGCACCGACCAAAAGGAGGTTTCCAGCGGGACCAAATACAATAGGAGTTATCCAGTTCTTCCCTGCCTTAATAGTATTAGCCAATCGTCCCTCTGATATTTGAAGTTCCCGTTCCCGCTCCGTGTCTGGGTACTCAAGGTTTACCAGCCCGGCTTCGCTTAGCTTGTATCCAATATAAGCAGCTGCAGTTCCTGTCATTCCTCTCGCAATTCCTTCACTAAACTGTCGTTGATTGAACTTTCCTTTCCCTATGTTCTTAATAATAGTGCTTACTGCTCCAACCGGAGAGTAATCAAGGATACGCATTGCTACAGCTGAAGGTGTACGGTTGAAAGGAATAAGAAACTCACCCAATCCAGGGATCTCACGGAAAAACTGTCCAATTTTTGCCAGGTGTGTACGATTCTGGAACACTGTCCCGAGAGCATCAGCTGTTCCTACTCGTATCATTTCTTCTGTAGGATTCTCTACAAGGAAGTGTCCGTAATCACGAAGTTCCTTTCCTTTAAATCCTCTATTAAGACCCTGTGCGAGTGCTTGGTCATGAAGAGATCGTGCAAGTGCTCCATAATAAAATGGCTGATCCTGAGAACCAATAAATCTGAAGATACTGTCTGTATATATTTGGAAAGCTTTAGCTACTTTTCCTTTCCCAAAGGAAATCCTATGATAATCCAGTTTTGCTCCAATGTTTCTCTCATCAAATCCGGTCTTAAGATAATTTACACCTTTTCCAAATCCCTCTTTAATTCCACCCGGTACTCCAGAAGTAGTAAATGCCTTCGTCCTTTTGCCTGTAAACAAAGAAGCAACACTATCAATTAGAGTGGCAGGAAGATCCTTTAATACCTCCAAGCCAAAATGTGCTGTGTTCGCTCCGAGGTTAAGACCTGTTGTCTTGAGACCTGTAAGGAGACCTGCCTTCCATACAGTTGTTATCTTCTTCATGAGCGGTGTTGGTACAAGGTCTTGCACGAAGTTCTGTAATTTTTGTAGCCGTTCCGCTTTTGCCGGACCATCTGTCATTGTTTTAATCTCACCCATCTCCGTTAGAATGTGCTGTGTATTCTTCCCCGAAAGTTTCGGAATTTGCTTTGTTGGATTCAACTCATTGTATTTATTAATCTCACGCACAGCAAAACGAACCTGCCCTTCAGGTGTTGCTCTCCCAAGAATGGAAGCTGCTTGAATTGAGCGTCCTAAGTCAGTAAGTTTTGGGGCAATTGTATTAGCAATCTCTGCTTGCTTATCGGCAAGAGCTGCACGTGTAACATCATCGGTTGCCTTAGCAAAGTCATCTCCAAGCTTCTTCATAAGCTCTGAGGCGGTCGCTACGGCTACGTCATCGCTTCCTGATAGTGCAATTCGTTCTGCAGTCGCAAGGTCCTTACTGATGAGATTTCGAGCTGTGATAGCCAAATTATCAGTTGAGCGAGAGATGTATTGCCCAGCAACGCGAGACACACGAGCAGATTCAGGAAAAGCTTCTTTAACACTTGTAATAAAACCACGCTCCTTTAGGGAACTTACAGCACCTTTGAACTGCTCAGCAGTCTTAACATTTTTAAGCTCCGGAGCAATCTTCTTAATAACATCCTCTGTGAGGTTTTCTGAACGACGAAGGAATTGACTGATATTTCTTACACTGTCTGTCTTAAGAATCCCTTCAACAATGTCAGGAGCAAAACCTGCGATAGCTTTAACTGCCTGCTTCGCAGGCTTACCTCCAGGAATAAGATCAATGGCACCCATGGCAAATCCAACCGGTGCTGCAAACCGACTACCTTTAGGAATACCAAGTTCTTCTCCAACAGATTCTGGAGAGATCGGATCTGCAGTACCGTAAATAGCTTGCTGTATTCTTCCACTTGGCTTAAGAGCACTTGAGGGTGATTCTTTTTGTATATCTTCAAAACTACGAGTTGGATCGAGTGTTGATTGAATACGCCGCCCAAAGTTAACAAGCCCTGCCCCAGTTCCTGCATACGCTCGCATGCTTCCTTGACCAACTTCTCTAAGAAAATTTAAATTACCCTTAACGTCAGGAACATTAAGACCAACTTGTTGTTTTAGGTTTTTTTGTAATGCTTCTGAAAATGCCATAATTAGCTTTCATCTAAATCGCCAAGTCTATTACCTCCCTCAGCCGGAGCCGCTGCCGTTTCCAGATCTGCTCCACCCTTGAAATCCTCAAGGCTTCCTCCCACACTACTTCCAAGTACTGTGTTTTTGTACTCATCCCACATACCTTGTAGAACCTCTGGAAGTAAGCTGGCCTGTCCCCCAAAGTCTCCAAATCCTTCCTCTTCTACTGTCTCCTTAAACCAGGTTGGTGGAATCTCCTCATTAAATCCAATATTATAAAGCTCCTCTCGTATCTTTTCCTGAGCTGTTGTTGTGAAATCATCAATATTTGAGAACCCGTCTAGGATCTGCAATGTCTTTGACGACACAGGTGTCCCATTGAAAAAGCCTGCAACCTTGCCAGTGTCCTTATCTTTTGTCCTATAGATACTATCAAGGACACTTCTCTGTGCAGAATTAAGAGATGCTCGAAGTTCTTCATCGTATCCATTCTGCGCAATATAATCAGTAACAGCAGAAACCTCCTCATCATTGAGGCCTGAACCAAGCATCTTAGCCCAGTTTGAATTTGATAGTTTAAATGCACCAGATGATGCTGTTGGTGGTTTTGATTTTGTAAGGAATGTATTGATATCCTCTATACTCACAGCACCCTCAAGCTCTCCGAAGATCTCTTGTGGGTCTGTAATACCTTCTTGAATCTTATTGTAAATTGAAATCTGGTTAGCTGACTTAACAGCCTCTTTCTGCTCTTTTTCGAAAAGCTTAGATGAGTTATCGAAGAACTCCTGAGCACGCTTATCTATCTCGTCATCAATATCACGAACTTCTGCAACCTTCATTTGAGCAAGCTGGAACTGTTTGTCATCAACAGCACTGTTTGCTTCATTAATAGCAGCCGCACGTTTGCTTTCAAGTGCAGTCATCTCAGCCCTATGTGTTGATGCGAGGTTGAGTACCACCCCCATACCGCTCCCTGAAGCTCCGAGATAGCCACCAAGACGAGCAAGAGTGGCTGATGTAGTACCGGTTTCCCGCTTCTGTGCCCCTTGTGTATCATTACGAGCCACATCAAATCCCTGGTTAATACTGGCAATTGTTGCTTGCCTCTGTACCTCAAGTGCTGCAGCCCGATCCTCTATAATCTGAAGACCAGAAGTATCAACAGGACGAATAGGTGGAACCGTAACCTTGCTCCCGGTACCGCTCCCGGCCTTATTATCTTCTGATGAAGTGATCCCTTGACCAGGAACATCTTCATCGAGTGAATTAGCCTGTTCTTGAACAAACTGCTGTGACTTACTTGCAATAGCACGCTCTGCATCGCTTACTTGTCCCGAGAAAAACCTAACACCATCTGGTGTAGTGTACCTTCGGTTTGTTGGATTAAACGCAGCAGAAACATCTTCAGCAGCTTTGGTCTGAGGTATTGTATTGGGTTTTGGAGAAGGCTTCCCTCCAGCGTTTCCAACAGAAAAGGCGTCCGCAACCTTAGCGGCTGCAGCGTCCTGTTCTGGTGTATTTGGTTTTGGGATTGTTGGTTCAGGCATGATTAAGCAAATTCAGTGTTTTCAATAACAAGACCACCAGATGAGGCTCCTGCGGCTCCACCTGTTCCTCCTGAAGAACTGACGTTTAGACCACCTCCAGCACCTCCTCCCCCGGCTCCCGCGCCTCCAGCTGCAGAACCACTGGCTCCTGGACTTGAGTCAGCACCTCCTCCTGCTCCTCCAGCTCCTGAGATAGCTCCTGCTCCTCCTCCACCATCACCTCCACTTCCACTGGGTACTCCTCCTGTCGGACCAGCCCCACCATTCCCACCGACTCCTCCCGCACTGTTAATCGTTCCTGTATTTGCTGTAAGTGTTTCATATAAAACAACGCACATTCCAGCTGCTCCTCCTCCACCACCTCCGGCTCCTCCACGACTATCGGCGTTAGAATCAGTTCCATTGGTACCAGCTTCACCTGCTACAGAAATACCAAGTGCAGTAGTAAAGTTCCACGCACCTCCACACTCAATAATAAGACCTCCTCCACCATTTCCTCCAGCTCCTCCTGTAATACCTGCAGAGGTTGGACCTCCTCCTCCTCCTCCGGCTCCTGAACCAGCTGCAACCCAAATATTCTTTCGATATGTAAGATTGGTTGTTGTGTACATTCGCGTACCAGGCAGTCCATAAATAACACCTCCTGCTCCTCCAGCACCTCCTCCTGAACCTCCTGCAACCCCAAGAACACCAAAGTGGTCAGTTGCATCAATAACAGATGTTGATGGAGAACCACTCACACCATTATTATCTGTTGCCCCTCCTGCTCCTCCAGCTGCTCCTAACCCAGAAGCATCAATCATTGGAGCTGTTGAAGAAGTAAGTGTTATGGCACCTTGTGATTTGATAACAACAATCGTTCCATTTGTATTAGGATTTGTGAATGTCAGAGAACCTGTTCCTGTAATTGAAATACTTGTGTAATTCAAGGTAACGACCGCAGCATTACTTAAATCAATATTTGTTGCTCCTGAAGTAAGTGCGAGGGCACCGTCTGAACCGTCTCCCCCAAATTTCATAAATGAAGTATCAATCTTTCCGTTTGCCTTTGTGCGGACAATCGAACTGGCAGTGTCAACAATCGCAGTATCATCATTTGTTACATACTTATTAGAAGCAGATGGTGTTCCACTTGTACCCGCAAGCGCGTCCTGCTGGTCCTCAGTAATTCTTTGGTCAAAACGTGGGTCGAAGTACAGCTCGGTTGTAGCCTTTGCAATACCAACTGTTACCTCGGTTGTACCAGGTGTATTTGAAATTCCTCCTGCGGTATTTGAGGCATACATCACCTCCCCCTCAGTAAGCCCTGTCTGATTTGTATCTACTCCACGAAGCATAACTCCACCAGTAATGGCATTACCATCCGTTCCTGCACCTTGTGCGATTGCCATGAGAACGTTATTTACTGTTGCAGGAGTATCTGCATCACAAAGCTCCCACCTGTTTGAAGTTACTGTATCAAGGTAAATAAGGTCTCCCGCTGCAATAGTATCTCCAGCAGTACCAGGCACAATCACGTTAATCGTTGTAAGGGTTCCAAGCACAGCAGCGTCCACGTACGCCTTACGTGCAAGGTCTCCGTTTGCAACAGGGTCTCCGGCACTTGTCGCAGGAAGTGAACTAAATGTCTTTACTCCAGCAATGGTTTGTGCAGAAAGGATATCGACATAATGCATGAGCAATTGAGGAACACTCGTTCCAAGAGAAATGATTGTATCTCCCTTTCCCCATGTAAGCTTATTTGCAGCAACTTCAGTGGTTAGATCGCCTGTAAACTTAAGTCCACGAAGTGTGATCGTAATAGAAGTAGAAGCGATTGTAGAAGGGTCGAACTCTATAATCTCCATAAGAGTCGAATTTGAATCACGCAGTACTGCGTATGCTTTAGTACCAAAATCCGCTGAAGTCAGGGCGCTTCCATCCCATCCGAGAATGTCACTAATCTTAAAAGATGATGCTGATCCATCAATACTCTCAGCGAGAGTTTTATCAGGAACTGTTGTAGGGAATATTGTTGCCATAATTACTTATATACTATCATTAAATGCTTTTAATACGAGTTGTGTTAACAGACACAGACTCCTTCATAATAAGACCAAATCGGGTAATTTCGTGATCCAAATCGATACCACTCGAAGATACTCCCATTGAGAAGAAGTTTCCGTATTGGAATGGGAAGTACACCCTAAACATAAAGTGTCGACGCCCATCTGAATCGGGATCAGAAAACGTTGCAGCAAGAGGGTCAATTGCAAGAGGACTACCACCTAATGATGCTTGAAGAACTGTTCCATCTTTAAACGCCTCCTCTGATGAATCAAAATTAAAGTTAAGGAAGGCCCCAGTTGAGAAGTCCTTCCAACCTTTAATAGTGAACTGTGTACCTCCTCGAATATATCCCTCAACAATGAGTCCAGACATGGCCTGAAGGTTTGACTTTGAGGCAGTAAGGTTCATGAAGTGTGTACGAGCATCAAAGGCGATTGGATATTTCGTCGTACCCTCAACGTCAGAGTGCTCATAGAACAACTGATATACGTTTGAATCAATTGATGACCCAAAGTAGTACTTGCCCCCAAATTCCTCCAGGTCATTTGCAGCAATGTCCCAGATACCCTCAAATGAATCATCATCACGGTTGTACACAAGAAGAGCATCATTTGCAGTAGCAGTAGGACTTGATTTGATAGGGAAATATATTTTATTAGCAACTTCAATTCCTCGACCAACATCGTCAAGGCCAGCTGCATCAAGATATCGCTTAATCTTATTTCCAATATTAAGAGTCTCAGGACGGATGTCCTTTGTTTTTACACGCCCAATTGATGTAAGGGCATTTCCTCCTGTAAAGAAGTAGAGGTCATCACGTCCGATTGTAACTTTCCCAATAGAGCCAATCCCTGACTTTAGGGGGTCACGCACTGCGAGATCGTTTGCATCCTGCGAATACTTAACAGATTCGATGTAGTACTTCTTAAGAATGTACGCAGCATCTTCTTGCGTTTTAACGTCAGTGATATCTCCTCCTCCATAAGGAGTTCCAATAAGATCTCCTTCTCCTGCTACTCGTGTTGCTGCGAATGAGAAATCAAAAGGATCATTAATCTTTGAGACAAAGTAGCTCCCCGCTGAAGAGTAACCTTGTAAAGCTCCACCAGAATCACGCGCGAGAGCAGAACGCACATTACCCACCACTGTTCGCCCAAGATAATTCGCGAGTCTATTTCCTCGAGGAGCAGCTGGATACTCTGTAGGAACAAGTGTCACAGGAGTATTATCTGCAGCTGCATGTGCTGAAGAAACAGTAAAGGTTGTTGAAGTTGGAATTGCGCTATATGCAATAGTTGTACCCCCATAAATAATCGTTCCACTAGCAGGAAATGCCAGTTTACGAATTTCAAAAGTAGGAGTACCCGTAAGCCCTGCTATTGCATCAAAAGTTATCTGACTTGAAGTGTTAGCAGTGATCTTTGATATCTTCCCAATAGAGGACCCATCTGTAATGAGGACATAAAAGTTAATCCACATGCTTGCCGCCCATGGCGTTCCAGAGACATCAAGAGTAGTGGTAGAAGAAGACGCAGCGGTTTTAGACTCATAAACATCAACAACAAGTGTTGAGTCAACAGTTACAGCTGTCTCAGCCCCACTGAGAGCCCCGTTAAGCAACGTAACTGCTCCAGTCCACCCAAAGTATGGCTCATGCCTATTACATCCAGCTACGAAGTCCTCATTGCTTGTATTTACCAAAGAGGTTACAAACCCAAATTCTTTATTTAAAGTGAAGCTATCCTTCAAACGAAACCATCCAGCTGTTGCATTGTTTTTTGAATAAACCTCAAGTTCATCATCATAAGGCTTTATTAAAAGTTCGTCCTGGCCAAATGACTTACGAAAATTATAGAGTCCTTTTACAGGAGCTCCATTAGTGTTTTTTGTACCAAGGAGAAGTGTTCCTGGTCGTGGTGCAAGTCCTCCACGATCAGTTACTTGAGCATTCTTCATTACACGAAGAGATCCTACAGGAGATTTTGTAGTATCTTCAAGAGCATAAAACCCTTTCCCAAAGTTTTCTATATCAACGACATTGTCTTTCATATGCGTTAATTATAATTATAGTAACTACTAATCACTGTTTTTACTTCGCTTGGAGACTTTGCTTGATAATTTGTTCGCGCAAGTTTATATGCGTCTGAGAGTCGTTTGATTTGAGAGTCAGGAAGGTCGGCCTCCCCTGCGGCAAGCACACGGGCTTTTTTTACAATTAGATCAAACTCATCAGTATCGGCAACAATAAGATCACTGTCATCTGTTGAGTTTTCAATATAAGCTCCCGCAGATGTTTGCCAACCGAACTTTGAGTAGTACGCAACGTCATAGTACTTTCCTTTCTTCGCAGTAAGCCAGTTAAAGGCATAGTCAGCTTCTGTAACCTTGCTCGCATCCTTCGTCATGTACAAAGCTGCATAGTTTATGTTATTTGCATCAGGACTTAACACAGTTTGTGAAGGTGAGGCCAGATCAAATCTTAGAAGATTCTGTCCTGCTACGAAAGCCGTTCCGTCATTTCGAACTGTAACAGTAAATTCATAATAATTACTTGAATCAGTTCCAAGATGTAAAATGTAATTCGTGATATTTGTTGGATCAGTTATTCGTGCGTAAGTGAACACAGAAGCTACGTGCAAAATAAACTCTGACAAGTCTATTGAGTCAAGATCCGATGTTTGTATTCCAGCAGTTGTACCTCCTGCTGCACTTATTGAAAACTCAACAGACCCAGAACCTTTCACGTATCGGTCAGAGTCAGTGGCAACATTTGTGGCATCTCCAAACGCAGTCCACGTTTGTCCGTTTGCTGAAATGCTTGTAATTGGATTTATAGAAACCTCACTATCCGAAACGTCAGAATTAATAAGAAGTACCCGCACTCCATTGAAATCATTTATAGAAATATCTCCCCTCCGTGGATTACGTAAAAATTGTTCAGAAGGGACAAACTCAAATTCTCCATCTTCTCGTGCTGCCTGCGGAGGAATATCAATGATGCTATATGCCTGCAAATCACTCGGGCATGCGTACTCAAAAATACCATTAAAAAGATTTGGTGTTAGTACTGCTTTTCTCCTCCGAGACCTAAGATCAATCTCAGTACCAACCTCACGCATTGCCTCATTACACAAATCGTCAGCACTAATAAGTAGCCCAGATTTACCCTGTATTTGAGCGTTGAAACGTGTCTTTAGGTTTGCACGAGTATAGATGAATGACATACTTTATATCTTAGCACAAGCTTCGCCATTCTCTACTGCTTTATCCCTCAACCCTTCAAAAAGATCTTCTTTATGTAGAGCTCCTTTTGCTTCTGCTTGTCGATAGAAAGCCTCGTAATATTCTGCGTCGGTTACTACAGATGCATTAAGTCTAGGAATCTCTCCAATACGCACCTGTGCAAAAACATACTGTTCTAATACCTGTCCTTTTTGATCAAAAATCAAAGCCTTCTCTTCAAGAGCAATAGTTTTCTCTTGTACGGCAAGATCCACTTGCTCTTGCATGACGGCAACAGTGCTTCCACTTGCAAGTATTACTCCTGTTATAACTCCTGCTGTTACCTTTGTTGTTTCTTCATCCATATTATTTTCTTGAGCTACCGTTTCTAATAAGAGCTTCTATAACCGCTTGTACTTTTTGCAATACAAAGTTTACTGCATCCCATTCAGGCACATGCTTCCTCATACGAATGGCATGAAGATTACCAAGTATTGAATACAGTTCTGAGAATATCAAAAGACCCAACACTGATTGTGCAAGGAATGTGAGGTCTACTCCTGCTCCTTTTCCAGCCCATGCCACAAGAAGTGGCACAAGAATAATAATACCCTTAGAGCTAACACCTGCGGCAAGCCTGAATGACCTGAAAGACCTACAACCGTCTATAACCATAGACTTCACAATGCCTACCAAGGTATCCACAACCATGAACACTGCCAGCACAACAAAGCTCTCAAGTGAGAGTCCTATTAAGATAGCTGGTATGAATCCCAGGTGTTTCAGTATTGTTATTTCTAGTGGTTGTTCTAGTGTCATACTACTTTCGCCAACACGCCTTACCAGTAATCACCTGCCCTGCTTCGAGCATCTTTACCTTACTCTCAAGAGCATCAAGCCTTCGTAGAATCTCGTCATCACGATTTGCAAGCTCCTGAATTGCCTGCACTATCATCCAAAGGTTAGGAAGCTCCACACTGAGGAATCCTCCTTGCTCTGAAACAATCTCAGGGTGTACCTGCTGTACCTCCTGTGCGATAACTCCCACACGCCTATCCCCTGAAGCAATAACTTCATAGTCTCGGATAGTAATATCCTTAAACCACGCTAGAGCAGAGTCTGCGTTCTTTATATCAGTCTTGAGCCTGGCATCAGAGCTACACGTTACGGTTACACCTCCTGACTCTGGATTGTAGAGACAGTTTCCATCGGTGTCGTAGAGCTGGAAGATGTTGCCATCTATAGAATCTTCCACTGCAAGCTGCACTGTTGGCGTTG
>Ga0129324_10000674_pt1 | contig 24042 bp, 22 predicted proteins | sample CPBDNA_7_FD_96879 | JGI IMG/M metagenome (GOLD analysis project Ga0129324, IMG submission 96879) | Freshwater to marine salinity gradient microbial communities from Chesapeake Bay, USA - CPBay_Spr_15_0.2_DNA | ecosystem: Environmental > Aquatic > Marine > Coastal | place: USA: Chesapeake Bay... | reverse complement strand
GCAAGTGACTTTCCGCTCAGATTTACGCAATGTTGCCATCATTGCCCACGTTGACCATGGCAAAACCACCCTTGTGGACGCCATGTTGTGGCAATCCGGAGCCTTCCGCGAGAACCAAGATGTAAACGACCGGGTCATGGACTCGATGGACCTTGAGCGCGAAAAAGGCATCACGATTTTGGCCAAGAACACTTCCGTTCGTTATATGGGGCCATCTGCACCAGCCGAAGGCATGACTTTCAACATTATTGACACCCCTGGTCACGCTGACTTTGGTGGCGAAGTTGAGCGCGGATTAGAGATGGTCGACGGTGTCGTACTGCTCGTTGATGCATCCGAAGGGCCGTTGCCTCAAACCCGATTCGTACTGCGCAAAGCACTACAAAAGAATTTGCCAGTTGTTCTTGTAATCAACAAGGTCGACCGACCTGACTCACGGATCGCTGAAGTAGTCGACGAAGCCTATGAACTTTTTCTCGATCTTGATGCCAATGAGTCCCAGATCGAATTCCCTATCGTGTACACCAGCGCTAAGGCTGGCCGTGCATCCTTGACTCGTCCGGCTGACGGTGGAATGCCAGAGGAAGAAGATCTCGAGCCACTTTTCCGCACGCTGGTCGAGACGATTCCTGCGCCGACATACACCGAAGGTGCACCGTTGCAGGCTCATGTGACCAACTTGGATGCATCCCCTTATCTGGGTCGCTTGGCACTATGCCGCGTTCATCAAGGCACGATCAACAAGGGACAGCAGGTTGCTTGGATTCAGTCTGACGGAACTGTTAATCGAATGCGCGTCGTTGAACTTCTGATGACCGAAGCACTTACCCGAGTTCCAGCAGACAGCGCCGGCCCCGGTGACATCATTGCGGTTGCGGGTTTTCCTGACATCACTATCGGCGACACTTTGGCAGATCCGGAAAACCCCATTGCTTTGCCCGTGATCACCGTTGACGAACCCTCGATCTCGATGACAATCGGTATCAATACATCTCCACTCGCTGGTCGTAGCGGTGGAAATAAGTTGACCGCGAACATGGTGAAAGAGCGCTTGCAGGCTGAAACAATCGGTAACGTCTCGATTCGTGTTCTGCCCACCGAGCGTCCGGACACGTGGGAAGTCCAAGGTCGCGGCGAACTTCAACTTGCGATCCTCGTCGAAATGATGAAGCGGGAAGGATTCGAATTGACCGTGGGCAAGCCCCAGGTTGTCACCCGCGTAATTGATGGAAAGCTGCATGAGCCCGTTGAGCGTCTCTCCGTTGATATCCCTGAGGACTACCTTGGCGTTGTCACTCAACTCATGGCACTGCGCAAGGGTCGAATGGATCAAATGATCAACCACGGAACAGGCTGGGTTCGCATGGACTATTTGGTCCCTGCTCGAGGACTGATTGGTTTCCGGACTGAATTCCTCACTGAAACTCGTGGAACTGGTCTCCTGCACCATGTTTTTGACAAGTACGAGCCATGGTTTGGTGAATTACGCACCCGTCCCACCGGATCACTTGTTGCCGACCGAACCGGTCCTACCACCGGCTTTGCCCTTGCGAACCTGCAGGAGCGTGGCACGATGTTCGTGGGCCCAGGTACCGATGTCTATGAAGGAATGGTCGTTGGAGTCAACTCCCGCAGTGACGACATGGACGTGAACCCCACGAAGGAAAAGAAACTGACCAACATGCGTCAGTCTTCAGCCGATGTCTTGGTTCCGTTGATTCCCCACAAGCAACTCTCCCTCGAACAGGCACTTGAGTTCTGTCGTGAAGACGAATGCGTTGAAGTTGCGCCTTCAGCCGTGCGGATTCGCAAGGTGATTTTGGATGCGGGCGAGCGCCAGCGTTCTGGTCGCAAAGCAAAGGCCTAGTTCGACTATTTACTGCAGATGCTCCTGAAAGAATTCTAATTCGGTGAGCATCAAGTTCTCCGCAATGATTTCTTGCGGGGTCATGTGGGTAACTCCAGAGAGTGGGAGTAGGGAGTGGGTTTTGCCCGCGGCGAGAAGGGCACCTGAAAGCCTGAGTGAATTGGCAACGAGAACGTTGTCATCGGCTAATCCATGAATAATTAATAGTGGTCGCTCTAATTTATGTGCTCGGTTAATCAATGACGCTGCTTCATAACCTTTCGGATTCTGCGCGGGTAAACCGAGATAGCGTTCTGTGTAAGCCGTGTCGTACAAGGCCCAGTCGGTTACGGGAGCACCCGCAATTCCAGCGTGAAAAATATCGGGTCGTTCAATCGTGGCGAGCGCTGCAAGGTATCCACCAAATGACCAACCGTGGATGCCGACTCGAGCAAGATCAAGATCAGGGTGCTTCGTGCCAAGTTCGGTGAGTGCGTCCACTTGATCTTGAACAACCTTGATCGCGAGATCAGTTGAAATGCTGTACTCAAAGTCGGGCCCGTGGCCTGGGGTTCCGCGATTATCGGTGATCACGAGGGCGAACCCCTGATTCGCCAACCATTGATCCGAGCAAAAAGAAAGTCCCGATGCAATCACACGTGCATGATGCGGACCGCCGTACGGAGCGCAAATAACAGGGACCTTTGTTCCTGCCACATGATTTTCGGGCCAAATAATTGCACTCTTGAGATTGTTCTTCGCGGTTGTTTCCACCGTAATCTTAGGAGTCACCAGGGGAGACTCCGCATTGTTGGCAAACGTGAATTGGGGTGATTCAGGGTCATTGACGTTGTAGATGGAGTAGTTGGCCTTAGTCATTTCAAAATCAGAATGAGCAAGGACAATCAGGTCGCCCTCGCGGACACCGGAGTTCAATGACGCACTCTTTTCACGAGGTGAGAGTTGACCTTGTTTTATGGAGTAAATGTGCTGATTGGTCGTTTCGCTTTGCCCCGCGTAGGTGATGTCACCATCAGTGGAGAGGACGCCGGTGACCTGTATACCCGCGGGGCTGATCGCTTCCCCATCCACGCATAGTCGAAACACGTTGTTGAGTGGCCGGATCTCAATTAGCTGCCCGGCATCGTTGAGAGTGGGAACTCCGGGGGCCACGGTGTGCCATGGCTTTTCAATTCTTGTTTGGAATGAAGTTGGCATTGAACCGCTAAGGGTGAAAATTTCCAAGTTTTGTTGATTGCGTGAGAGAACACAAAAAGTGGGTGCGGAGCCAGATGTACTGACGGAAACCAGATAAGGGTGGGTGTCTTTATTCCAATGGATTTCTTGGATGGCTCCTTCGAGATTTACTCGGTACAGAGAAACTTCGGCATTAGCGGTACCAGCGAATGGATATCGGTGTTCACGCGCGGGCTTGAGCGGATTAGCGGGGTCTGCAATCCAAGCGATGGCAACTGCGTTTTCATCGACTCGCTCAACGAGAAGACTCCGTGAATCCTTTTCCCACCAGTAGCCGCGCACTCGCTCAAGTTCCTCGGCTGCTGCAAAATCCGCGAGTCCCCAAGAAACATTCCCCTCGCCTTCAGTAGGGCCACAGAGCCGGTTCACTTTTCTTGAATTCACATCAACAGTAAAAAGTGCACCATCTTGGACAAAGGCAATGTGATTCCCGTCCTGGCTCATGCGGGGATCAATGCATCCACCACCGGTATTTATTGGTTGTGGAATCTCGATCGCTTCACCGGCCCGCTGTGGCAAGCGCTGTAAGTAGAGTTCGCCATCGAGTGCATAGGTAATTCTTGTAAAGTTTTTATCAGTGGAGTAGGCCGTCACCCCTTCGGTGACCTCCCGCATGCGTTCCCTTCTCGCCAATTCTTCTGCCGGAATGTCTCCACCGACGGAAAGTTGCGCGGAATTGACCAAACAACGTTCACTCCAACCGGACTGAAATTTTTCAGCGAGCCAAATATCTGTGATTGCGGTTCTTCCCGTGGCATTACGCAGGAACAGAACTAGCTCGCCTGTGGGTTTTAAGGAAAAACTGCGGGGTGCCCCGAGGCGGAAACTGCGGGTTGCTGCCTTCTGCCGAGGAAATGACTCAATCATGTGCGAACTATGCCGTACAGCAGGTAGCCGGTAACCTGAGCAGGTGACTTCTGCAGCCAGACTTCTGATTGTCCACGCCCACCCCGACGACGAATCAATCGGAACCGGAGCGACCATGGCCAAGTACGTCTCCCAAGGTGCTTCGGTGACTTTGGTCACCTGCACTTTGGGCGAGGAGGGCGAAGTGTTAGTTCCTGATCTAGCCCATTTGGCGGCGGATCAGACAGATTCCTTGGGGGAGCACCGCATCAGTGAATTAAGTGATGCAATGGCACTCCTAGGTGTCACTGATTTTCGGTTTTTGGGTGGCGCCGGTAAATATCGCGACTCCGGCATGATGGGTGTGGAGAGCAATAATCGTCCAGACTGTTTCTGGAAGGCGGATCTACTTGAGGCAGCAACCGATTTAGTTGCAATCATTCGCGAAGTGCGACCACAGGTCGTGGTGACCTACGACGACTTCGGTGGATACGGGCACCCTGACCACATTCAGGCCCATCGGGTCACCACATATGCGATTGCACTGGCTGAAAGCCCAAGTTTCAAACCTGAATTGGGGCAGGCGTGGACTGTGTCGAAGATCTACTGGACCGCGTTCCCCAAAAGCCGGATCGTCGCAGGAATCGCCAAACTAAAGGAAATCGGCGACCAGAGTGAATTTGCATCCATGGATCCAGAGGACATTCCATTTGCAGTAGACGACTCGATCATTACGACGGTCATCGATGGTTCAGGGTTCACACAGGCAAAATTTGACGCACTCACCGCTCATAAAACACAGGTCACAACCGACAGTGGGTTCTTCGCACTTTCCAATAATTTAGGGCTCGAAATCTTCACGGAAGAACATTTCCGGCTCGTTCGGGGTGATCTGCCGCAGTCAGGTAAGGAAGTCGATTTATTTGAAGGCCTCACCCTTGTCTGATCCACTTCGGCGGGTCCTGATCTTGACGGGCTTTGTCCTGATGGGTTTCGCGATCGGGGTAGCAGGGGCATTCATTCAGGCACAACGAGTGATCCTTGTCATAGGTGATTTTGTGATTGTGATTCCGTGGGGAACAGCCCTAATGCTTGTCGCCATTATTCTCACAACCAGACTGGCAACGATTGCCTCGGGAACCCGTTGGGCTGGCTGGCTCTTTTTCACCTGCTGGTTGGCTGCCACCGTGCTGCTTTCGGCTGACTCTCCCTCGGGAGATCTGGCAATCAGTTCAGGTGCTCGTCAAATGGTTTATCTCTTTGGGGGAATTGTCCTGGGTACTGCTGCCGCAACCCTGCCCGTTGATTTTCGGATTCGAAAGGGAACCAAAAGGGCACCGCAGCCGTCAGTTTTTGTGCAGTAGAGAAAAATCTAAGATCAATTTGCATGCATGTCGCATTCGAGGTGATCTGGGTGAAGTGTTTACCATAGAGACCGCGTATTAAAAAGTCTTAAATGAGTCAATTGTCATTAACCATAATGTGAAGCCAACGGTAGTGGAGATTTCGTCTTGAGTGAGCAGACATCAATACCTGCGACTTCTCGGCGCACTCTTGTTCTGGTGGGGGTTGGAATAGCGGCTGTGCTCGCCGTTTTCTTGGGCATCTATGTGGCGACCAGTGACTCGGTGCGGCCCGGAACGTCTGTTTCGGGGGTTGCCATCGGTGGGATGAGCCCTGAGGCAGCAATTAATGTGCTGGATGAGTCCGTAGGAACAAAAGTCAATCGGAAACTCGAGATTTCAGTTGGGGACCAAGTTTTTGAGTTACGTCCTCGTGCGGCCGGGATAACACTTGATTCTCAAGCAACCGTGGAGCAAGCAACAAACTCAGGTTTTAACCCGATCCGGGTGATTACTGACTTAATTGGATCTCGAGATATTGAACCGGTCATTGCAGTTGATCAGGATGCACTCGTGGAATCAGTTGCTTCAATCGCTGATGTTGTAAACCTCACTCCCATTGAACCTAAACTGGCTGTAACCAAAAACAAAATCACTTTGACGCAAGGGACCGACGGTCTTGACGTTGACCGTGAAGCCCTTGGCGCCCAACTTGTTTCCGCAGTTACCCAAGACCGTTCTACGATTGTGGCTCCACTGAATGTCACGCCGCCGAGAGTCTCTGCCGCTGATGCTCTCAGTGCAGAGAAGCTTGCCGAGCAAGCAGTGGCAAACCCCGTCAATGTTTCTGTCGGTGAAATAACTGCGACCATAGCCCCAGAGACCATAGCTCGAGCTTTGTCATTTACTACACAGGGAAGTCAATTGTCACCCGAGCTTGACGGGGCAATCCTTCATGCATCAATTGCTAACCAGTTGAAGCGCGCTGAGCAACCTGGTCGCAATGCGAGTTTTAAAATTGTCGGTGGCAAGCCAGTTGTTGTTCCTTCGGTTGTAGGGAGCGGGGTCTCTGACGGAGAGTTGGCAACGGCTGTACTGGGAGTTTTGTCGGCCACGCAAAACGATCGAACTGTTTCAGTCCCGTTGGGGACCCGCGATCCCGAGCTCACAACTTCTGCCGCGCAGCAATTAGGTATTAACGACAAACTCTCCAGTTTCACGCAAAATTTTGTCTATGCGCCATATCGGGTCACCAACATTGGGCAAGCGGCAAAGTATGTAAATGACACAATCCTGATGCCCGGTGAAACCTTTTCGATGAATGACACGATCAAAGAACGCACCGTCAAAAATGGTTACACCGTCGGGACAATTATTGGCCCAGGCGGCGTATTTGAAGATGCCCTCGGTGGAGGCGTCTCCGCAGCCACAACCGCGGTGTGGACGGCGGCGTTCTTTGCTGGCATGGAACGAACAGACACTAGAGCCCATTCACTGTATATCTCTCGTTACCAGCCTGGACTAGAAGCAACGGTTGCGTGGGGAATTTTTGATATGAAATTTACGAATGATTCCCCGAATGCGGTGCTAATCAAGACGAAAATGACAAATAGTTCAATGAAGGTGACCTTTTGGGGGACCCGCCAATACGACTCAATTGAAGCTGACTTCGGCGAACGAATCAATATTAAGCAACCCAAAAAGATAGTGATGACTAACAAGCAGTGCTCACCTCAGGCGGGAATTGAAGGTTTCACCATCACCGTTGATCGGGTTTTCATTAAAAATGGCGAAGAGGTTATTCGGGAACCCATGACCACGGTCTACAACGCGGGTCCTAACGTCGTGTGCAAGAAGAAGAAGCCGAAACCCGACATACTTGATCCAGAAGACACTGAGTTCGACAACAGTAGCCCCAGCCCGACCGCCTCGGAAAGTTCCTCGGCTAGACCCAAGCCAGACAAACCTAAAAAACCGACAAACTAATTACACAAATTACTGCTTTTTCGGTTCGAGGTGCGCGCCGTCACCGGTATCCACAATTGTGAATCCGCAGGCAGCAATTTGATCACGTAACTTGTCGCTGAGCGCCCAATCTTTTTCACCTCGCGCTGCGTTGCGTTGCTCAAGAAGTTCGGAAACTTCTTCTGGGATTTGCATTGATGGGTTGAGATCTTTACCCACGTCACGTACAAGATCTAATCCGAAAAGTGAATCAAGATGGGCGAAAATTTCGAACTTGGCCCCATCACTTATTTCACTACTCTTCTCCAAGGTGCGCAAGGAATTTACTGCCATCGGAGTGTTGAGATCCTGTGAAAAATACCCTGAAATTTCGTCAACGACGACTTGATCCATTGCTTGTGAATCGCTGTGAGACCAAATATTCACTTTGTGGCGCCAGCGGTCAAGGAGTTCCTGGGAAGATTCGATTACCTCCCACGTGAGATTCATTTGGCTGCGATATTTATGTTGCATAAATGCTAAGCGAAGTGCAAGTGGGTCGTATCCTCTATCAATAACGTCTTGCACAAGAACGACATTTCCTGAGGACTTACTCATTTTTCGGGATTCAAAAAGTAGATGTTCCGCATGGACCCAATGGCGCACCACTTCACGGGTACCCGATTCTCCCTCACCAGAAGTGGCCGAATTACTTTGCGCTCGCTCGTCCTCGTGGTGGGGGAATCGGAGGTCAATTCCTCCTGTGTGAATGTCAATGCTGTCCCCCAGCAAATCCAAACTCATTGCACTGCATTCGGTGTGCCAACCGGGGAAACCCCGACCCCAAGGAGTTTCCCAGGTGAGTTGCGTCCGATTCTCACCTGCTGACTTCCACAGGGCCCAGTCTGCATGAAACTTTTTCGCTGACTCATCTTCTTCGGCATCGAATTTGTGACCCGGGCGAAGCGAATCGAGTTTGTTGCCGCTCAATGCCCCATAGCTAGGAAAAGACTCAGCAGAAAAATAGACCGAGTTATCCGTTCCAATATAGGCATTTCCACTATCGATTAATTTGTGAATCAAGGTGATCATGGAGTCAATCGACTCGCTCGCCTTGGGGTAATGATCGGCAGGGTAGATATTGAGTCGGGACAGGTCTTGGTGAAATGCGTTTTCAAAGTGCCGGGCAATCTCTAGTGCGGATTTTCCCGTTTTTTCAGACTCGGCCAGCATTTTGTCCTGTGAGCCAGGAAGTGACTCGTTTTCATCTCCTAAACCGGTGTCATCGGCCATGTGCCCAACGTCAGTGATGTTTTGAACAACAATTGTTCGAAGACCCTCATAACGCAAAGTCCGGGCGATCAGGTCCGTCACCAGAAAGGTCCGCATATTTCCCACGTGAGCGTCCCGGTACACGGTTGGTCCACAGGCATAAATGCGTGCGATGTCGGGGTGGGTGGTTTCAACGGGATCAATCTCCCGGGTCATAGTGTTGTAGATCCGCACACCGTGAGCCTAGACGCTCTAGGCGCCAATGGGGTTTTCGGGACGCTAGGTGCGAACCGGGCGGGGAAGCGGTAAGTTATGACCCAACAACTTCCTTTGTTAACCCGGCGCAACGTACGTAACGTAAATGTACGCAACGTATCTGCGCCCTACTTTTTGGAGCGAACGTGACCTACGTCATCACCCTTCCCTGTGTAGACCTCAAAGACCGGTCTTGTATTGAAGAGTGCCCGGTGGATTGCATTTATGAAGGCGATCGCATGCTCTACATTCAGCCCGACGAATGTGTGGACTGTGGAGCTTGTGAACCGGTGTGCCCGGTTGAAGCGATTTACTACGAAGACGACGTACCCGAGGAGCATAAGGCGTTCACCGCGGCGAATGTGGACTTCTTCGTCGAACTGGGTTCACCAGGTGGCGCCGCGAAGCTTGGCGCACAAACATTTGATGCACCTTTGCTCGCCAGTATTGAAACTCAAATCCACGAAGACTAAAAATACGTCGGATGAGTGACACTCAGATTTCATTGCTGTGAATGCTGATCGTTGGGCGCAGTTACCGGACTTCCCGTGGGATACCCTCGCGCCGTTCGCTGAAATTGCCCGGTCGCACCCGCACGGCCTTATTGATCTCTCCGTGGGGACTCCGGTAGATCCAACACCCCAGGTCATTAGGCAGGCACTCGAGGCTGCCTCAGATTCACCCGGGTACCCCACGACGGCCGGAATCCCGCAACTTGCGACGGCCTTCACACATTGGGCGGTTGCAACCTTGGGTGCTCCTGCCAACATCGCCGTTTTGCCAACGATCGGTTCCAAGGAACTGGTCGCAGCGCTCCCCAATCTTCTTGGCCTGGGGGCCGGTGATTCAATCGTGATTCCTTCTATTGCCTACCCGACGTACCTGGTGGGTGGAATTGCCGCTGGCTGTGAAGTAATAGTCACGGATTCACCTGAGTTGTTAACCCAGCCCGTAGCCCTGTTGTGGCTCAACTCGCCATCAAATCCAACCGGTGAGGTTTTGGGTTTGGAGCGACTTCAGGAGCTGGTCCAATGGGGTCAAGCGCATGGAGTCGTGATTGCAAGTGACGAGTGTTACTTTGAGTTGGGCTGGGATGCTGAGCCCGTATCCATTTTGGACCAGCGAGTACACGGTGGGAATCTGACCGGGTTGCTTGCTGTTCACTCCCTATCAAAGAGATCCAATATGGCTGGTTATAGATCCGGGATGTTGGCGGGTGATCCTGACTTGGTGAACCGAATCCTGGGAATACGCAAACATTTAGGCATGATGCTTCCCACGTTTGTACAACATGCGGCCATCGCGGCCTACCAAGACGTCGCGCATGTACAGGAGCAAAAAGCGAGATATCACTCGCGAAGAGTGGCTCTTCGCAGCGCATTGACCGAAGCAGGGTTTGATATTCGTCACAGTGAGGCCGGTTTGTATCTGTGGGCGACCCAGGGTAACGACTGCTGGGAGAGTGTTTCTCAGCTCGCAAACCTTGGGATTTTGGTAACCCCGGGCGCTTTTTATGGGGATAAAGCCGAGAAATTTGTTCGCGTTGCCATGACGGCAACCGACGAAGCGGTCAACAATGCGGTTGCCCGTCTCGCCAACTTTGCCTAGGTGGATTTTCATTGGAAACATTCGGGCAGTACTCTTCGACAGTGACTGAAAACGTACTCAACTACCCGGGCGGAACGCTTGATCTGCCAGTCATTGATTCCACTGAAGGCGAGAATGGCCTCGGTATCAATGACCTGCTGAAGACTACGGGGAACGTCACCCTAGATCCGGGATTTGTGAACACCGCGGCCTGCACTTCTGCCGTCACCTTCATCAATGGCGACGAGGGCATCCTTCGGTACCGCGGCTACCCGATCGAACAGTTGGCTGAGAAATCCACCTTCTCTGAAACTTCGTATTTGCTGATTTACGGTGAGCTTCCTACCCCAGCTCAGTTGAGTGAATTCGAATCAACGATCACCCAGCACACCATGTTGCATGAAGACTTGCGTCGATTCTTTGACGGGTTCCCTCGTGACGCTCACCCCATGCCCGTCCTGTCTTCCGCGGTCTCGGCGTTGTCCACTTTCTACCAGGACTCGCTGGATCCATTTGACAAGGAGCAGGTCGAGATTTCAACGATTCGGCTTCTGGCCAAGATGCCCACAATCGCTGCCTACGCATACAAGAAATCTATTGGGCAGCCTTACCTCTACCCTGACAATTCATTGGGCTTTGTTGAAAACTTTCTCCGCATGACATTTGGGGTACCGGCTGAAGAATATGTTGCCAATCCGGTAATTGTGCGCGCGTTGGACCAATTATTCATTTTGCATGGTGACCACGAACAAAATTGCTCGACATCAACCGTGCGCCTTGTTGGTTCATCACATGCCAACCTCTTTGCAAGTGTCTCCGCCGGAATCATGGCGCTTTTCGGCCCACTGCACGGTGGCGCCAATCAGGCTGTGCTGGATATGCTCGGAGAGATTCATGACTCGGGTGAAGGCGTTGACGCTTTCATTGCAAAGGTCAAAGCTCGCGAGGATGGCGTGAAGCTCATGGGCTTTGGTCACCGCGTTTACAAGAATTACGATCCACGAGCTGCGATTGTGAAAAAGACGGCCTATGAAGTTCTTGAAGCACTCAACGTCAGTGACCCACTGTTGGACATTGCTTTGCAACTCGAAGCTGTTGCGCTAGTTGATCCGTACTTCATTGAGCGAAAGTTGTACCCGAATGTTGACTTCTACACCGGTTTGATTTACAAAGCCATGGGATTCCCAACCCGAATGTTTACGGTCTTGTTTGCATTGGGGCGCTTGCCGGGCTGGATCGCTCAGTGGCGGGAAATGATCGAGGATCCTGCTACCAAGATTGGTCGACCACGCCAGGTTTACATCGGAGAAACAGAGCGCAACTACCCAACGAACTAATTGCCGAACGAACTGGGTATTAGTGCAGGGCGGAGTTAAGGCCACCCCATGAACCGGTTCGGTTCACGGCTTCGATCCCACCCGTTACGGAATTTCTTCGAAACAGTAAATCGTGTGCACCCGAAAGTGCGCCGGCTTTAACAATCTCTCCATCGGGCAAAAGCACCTTGCTACCGGCTGTTACGTAGAGACCTGCCTCAACAACACACCTGTCACCGAGTGAAATTCCTATGCCTGCATTAGCGCCAATGAGACATTCACTGCCCACGGAGACAACTTCTTTCCCACCGCCGGAGAGAGTCCCCATGATGGATGCTCCACCACCAATGTCAGATCCCGCTCCCACGAGCACTCCAGCGGAGATACGACCTTCCACCATTGAAGTGCCGAGGGTTCCTGCGTTGAAGTTCACGAAGCCTTCGTGCATAACAACGGTTCCGGGAGCAAGGTGGGCGCCGAGTCTGACTCGATCCGCGTCGGCAATTCGAACATCACTGGGAGTGACGTAATCCACCATACGGGGGAATCGGTCCAGGCCGAAAATAGTCAGCTGATCACCGCGAGCACGGGTGCGCAATCGAACTTCACCGACTCGGGCCACTGGGATGGGTCCAAGATTTGTCCAGGCAACGAGCTCAAGTTTGCCAAAAATACCGTCCATGTTAATCGAACGAGGGGTCACCAAGCGGTGCGAGAGCAAGTGCAGGCGCAGATAGGCGTCGGCACCGTCTGAGGGGGGCGATGAAAGATTTGAGATCTCAGTGCGTATCCCGCGCACTGTTACATCTCTTAGTTCGTCATGGACAGCACCGGCATCGAGTCCGGGGACATCAGTGGGAATCGAGCCCAGTGTTGGGCTTGGGTACCAGACGTCAAGCAACATGTCCCCGCTATATGTTGCTAATCCAAGTCCACTTGCAGGTCCATTCAACAGATTTTCGCTCACGGCACTACCGTAGTGGCGTGAGTATCACTGGGCAGTTAGCGCCTTTGTCTTTAGATGCAGAATTACCCGTCCTCACAGCTGCTCTGATTGACATTCCCAGCGAGTCCCATGAAGAGAAACAGATTGCCAATCTGGTCGAACAAGCGTTGCGCGCCTATTCGCATCTGTCAGTTACCCGCATTGGTAACTCGGTGATTGCCACCAACCACGCGAACCGTGGTGATCGGATCGTGATCGCAGGCCATTTGGACACCGTGCCGGCTAATGCGAATATCCCTCACCATGTAACGCCAGAGCGGATTTACGGTTTAGGCGCCGCTGACATGAAAGGTGGTGTTGCGATTGCCTTACAGCTTGCGGCCACAGTGAAAGAGCCGGTGTGCGACGTCACCTTTATTTTCTATGAATCCGAAGAAGTGAGCTCAGAGTTCAACGGGCTTGAGAAAATATCGCAGATCGCCCCGGAGTTTTTGAGTGCTGACTTCGCTGTGCTCATGGAGCCCAGCAACGCCAACATTGAAGCGGGTTGCCAAGGGACGATTAGAGCCAATGTCACAACACGTGGCGAACGAGCTCACAGCGCGCGAAGTTGGATGGGCAAAAATGCGATTCATCAAGCGCGCGAGATTCTAGAAATCTTGGAAAACTACAGTCCTACTAGTCCGTTGATTGATGGTCTTATCTTTCGTGAAGGCTTAAACGCCGTTGCAATAACCGGAGGAATTGCCGGAAATGTGATTCCCGATCTCTGTTGCGTTACGGTCAATTACCGTTTTGCCCCCGATAGGTCAGTGGAAGAAGCAATTGCGCATGTGAACGAAGTCTTTGCGGGCTGGGAAGTGGAAATCACCGACCAAGCGTCAGGGGCACTTCCTGGACTGTCTCACCCTGCCGCACAAGCATTCCTCAAGGCTACGGGTGCGACAGTGGCACCGAAGTTTGGTTGGACCGATGTTGCCCGATTTTCATCAATGGGAACCCCCGCGGTCAATTACGGACCAGGGGATCCTTCAATTGCGCACAGTCAAAGCGAATTCGTGAATGTTGAGGAGTTGACCAGTGTGGCCGTAAATCTTCACCGTTGGTTAACAGAGCATGGTTCTTCCATCCGTGGTGGACTAGAGCCATGACATTTCTATTTGTGATCCTTGCGATCCTGCTTACTTCGGGAGCGGCAATGCTGATCACAGGACGGTTTACCCCAAGTGTTGGAATCGAGAACACGGGAGATTACAAACCCGATGCCCAAGGTTTTGATGTAACGGTCCGCGGATATCGCATGGACGAGGTTGATCAAAGAATCGCCGAGCTTGAAGGCCGGATCAACGAACTTGAATCGAGTCCCAATGAGCACTAAACGAATTCGCCGACTTGACTTGGATATTGTGATTAACTCACCGGTTCAAGAGGTTTTTGAAGCTTTTACAGCGTGGACCCAGCAGGATCGTTGGATGGTTGGCACCAGGGTGGAAATCCGCAAAGGTGACGGGGAGAGTGTGGGATCGGTGATTGCAGGTTGGAGCGGGATCGGGCCTGTGGGATTTTGGGACACCATGGAGATCACCCGCTGGGAGCCTCCTTACCGTGTTGATGTTCTCCACACGGGAAACTTGGTCAAGGGAACAGGAACCATGGAAGTTGTCTCCCTGCCGGGAAATACTTCACGTTTTATTTGGAGTGAAGATTTCGAGCTGCCATTAGGCGTTCTGGGTGCACTCGGCTGGCCAATTGGCAAGTTTCCATTACTGGCTGGAGTGAAGAAATCCCTAAAGGCGCTCAAGCGCGAAATTGAATCGGGCCGCCCCTTCTGAATTCGCGCCAATCAGAGGGCGCGTCGTCGGGGAAGGGGGTCATGCGGAATAATGGGCCTTTCGAACCGGGCATGCCCGGGTACCTGATGGGCGCAATGGCGCTGCAAAGACTTGGCTGGAAGGGGACACAATTATGGCCGCGATGAAGCCACGTACCGGAGACGGACCAATGGAGGTCACCAAAGAGGCTCGCAGTTACGTGATGCGGGTTCCCCTAGAGGGCGGTGGGCGTCTCGTTGTCGAGCTAAAAGCTGATGAAGCGAAAGAATTAGGCGCAAAACTCCTTGAAGTTTTTGCGTAATACAGTTAGTTAACCCCCGCCTCTAATCCCGGCTTCGCAGCGAAGCCAAGAAAAGTCCCTCACCCGCGGTGAGTAACGAAGGTAACCAATCATTATCGGAGCGCAATTCGGTAGCAATATCGCGCATTGCGATAGCTTCATAGTCGCGGACACTTGGATCAGCCATTCCCGTTGAAAATGCACCGTGGAAGATCACCAAGCCACCAATTCGTAGCAGTCGCTTCGCCTGATTGAGCATTGCAGGGTATTCCCCCGCCTCCGCGTCAATAAAAATGAGGTCGTAGGCGCCATCGGAGAACCGAGGCAGCACTTCAAGTGCCCGCCCGGCAATGAGTCTCATTCGGTTGGATTCAAAGCCAAGGCTCGTGAAGAGTTCCTTGGCATGACGTTGGTATTCAGCTTCAAGGTCAATGCTGGTGAGGACCCCACCGGCTTTCATGCCTTCAAGGAGAGCAGCGCCGGATATGCCGGTGCCGGTGCCCACTTCAATGATTGCTTGAGCCTGAATTGAGGTCGCGAGCAGCTCCAGCAAGGATGCAACCTGGGCACTGACACATTCGATCCCTAGATCGGCAGCACGCAATCGGGCGTCTCTCAGTTCACTTGCATGCTCGGCGTCAAACTCACCCAGATAAGTCTCGGTGTAGTCGGCGGCACTGTCGGTAATCGCTGAATAGGACATTTCACTCCTTGCAAGACTGGCATCTACTGATATGGATGCACTCAAGAGCCTAGCGGTAAGCCCTCGGCAATGAGCAATAGTGCGCGTTAGGCTTAAGTGGTGAGCGAATTTCCCCCGACTAACTTCGTAACACCCCCACTACAGCCTGAGCCTGCTCCGCGAAAATCGCAGCGGCGGGGGTTGGGTGTTTGGGGAACAGTTTTAGTTTCGGCCGTCACTGCCTTAATCGTTGGCGGTGTTGCAGGCCTTGGCGGATATTTGGTCGGATCCAATGGGGATACGAATGCAGATGGCCCAAGCAACGTGATCACCTTGCCGCAACTCGATGACGTTTCGAGAGCTGGAACAACCGATGTCGCGGCAATTGCGGAATCGGTATTGCCCAGTGTGGTATCGATTTTGATTGAGGCTGGAAACAACTCGGGCAGTGGTTCGGGTTTCATAGTTCAATCGGATGGTTTCATCCTTACGAATAACCATGTTGCTGCGCCGGCCGTCAATGGAGGGGAACTCACTGTCGTTTTTGAAAACGGCGAAAAAGCCGTTGCCAAGATTGTGGGTCGCAATTCTTCCTATGACCTTGCGGTACTCAAAGTCGACAAAACTGGATTGCCTGCCGCTGTGCTCGGTGACTCAAGTGCAGTGCGCGTTGGTGAGGTCGCAATTGCAATCGGTGCACCGCTGGGACTCAATGGCACAGTAACTTCCGGAATTATCAGTTCTCTGGATCGACCCGTGACTGCGGGTGGGCGTGGTGAACTTGCATTCATCAATGCAATTCAAACTGACGCCGCGATCAACCCAGGCAACTCGGGTGGCCCACTTCTTGACGGTAGCGGACGGGTCATTGGAATCAACTCGGCGATCGCGACGCTCGCGGGAACAATAGGTGGCGAGACTGGATCCATCGGGCTTGGTTTTGCCATCCCGATAAATTCTGCTAAAAGAATTGCCGAAGAGTTAATTTCAACGGGTGATTCGCAGACACCGATCATCGGTGTAGTTCTCAATACCGCCTACACCGGCGAGGGAGCCGAGATCAGCGAAATTACACCCGGTGGTCCGGCACAAGAAGCTGGTTTTCGGGTGGGTGACGTGATCACCGGATTCAATGGCCGCCAAGTTGCGGACTCAACCGAGTTGGTCGTTGCAATTCGTAGTTATGCGCCAGGCGAGCAGATAGAAATAACGGTCCGCCGAAATGGGCAAAGCTCAAATATAACCCTGACTTTGGGTTCCTCGACCACAATCGGTTAGTTCGAATGGTGAGAGGGGCTGTCAACCTCGCACAGCCCACCCGGCGTAATCTATTAGCGTGTTTGACATTGGGATCGGAGAGATGATCGCTCTCGGCGTGCTTGGACTCCTCATTTTTGGTCCCGAAAGGCTTCCCAAGGCTGCCGCTGATGCCACCAAGTGGTTACGCCAAATCCGCGAAATGGCGGGAAGTGCTCGCAAGGATCTTGCGCAATCATCGGGCGTGGACCTACAGGACACGATTAATACAGTGAAAAGTCTGGGTGAATATCACCCGCGAAACATTGCCACTTCATTGTTTTCCGATGACACTTCCTCGGAAAAAACCAAGCCTGAATCCGGAACCGACAAACCAGTTTTTGACCCTGACGCTACTTAACCCCCACGTAACTCCTACTTGACTCCTACTTGACTCCTAGCGACCCGCCGGTGTGATGTTCAGACTCATTCCGGCCAGCCCACGTGGCTTGGCGCTCATTTGCGTCGCAATCGAGGCGATTGACACTGCGGCATCAGATTCTGGGAATGCGCTCACCAATGGCTCGCCTTTGTCGCCACCTTCACGCAAACGAACGTCGAACGGAATATTTCCTAGTACCGGAACATTTGTTCCTAAGGTTTTGGTGAGTCCATCGGCTACGGCTTGACCGCCGCCGGCACCGAATAGATCAATTGGTTCACCGCAATGTGGGCAAGGGAACGAGCTCATATTTTCGATCACACCAAAAACTTTTTGGTTTGTCTGTGCGGCGAGAGTTCCGGAACGAATCGCAACGTCAGCCGCACCTTGTTGTGGAGTAGTAACAATTATCAACTCAGCTTGGGGTAGTAATTGTGCCGTTGAGAGTGCAATGTCCCCGGTGCCCGGTGGTAGGTCAAGGAGTAGAAAATCCAAGTCACCCCACCAAACATCGGTCAAAAATTGTTCCAGTGCTCGGTGGAGCATTGGTCCACGAAAGGCAACTGCCTGCTCAATCCCACCTGGTTTGAACGACAACATGGACATGACCCGTACGCCATTCCCTTGCGGAGGCATGATCAATCCATCCACCATCGTGGGTGGTGTCATTGCATTGAGAATTTTTGGAATTGAGTGGCCGTAAACATCGGCGTCAAGGAGTCCCACCGTGTAACCCTGTTCAACGAGGGAAACTGCCAGATTCGCGGTCACAGAAGACTTGCCCACTCCACCTTTTCCAGAAGCAATTGCAAATATTTTGGTGAGAGATCCCGGTTTGTTGAACGGTATTTCCTTTTCGGCCTTCCCGCGGAGGGTTTCGCGCATTTTTCCGCGTTGTTCTTCTGACATCACGTCGAGTTCAACCTGGACGTCACTTACTGCAGGAACCTGCATGACGGCATTAGTAACCCGCTCAATGATCGTGGTTTTCATCGGGCAACCTGCGACCGTGAGGAAAATCCCTACTTCAACCACACCGTCCCTGCGAAGTTGGACACTTTTCACCATTCCAAGATCGGTGATGGGCCGATTGATTTCCGGGTCATCAACTTTTGCAAGTGCTGCGTGAACAGCTTCGAGGTCGATACCGCTATTGGAGTCATCGGATTTATTCGGAGTGAAGGCCATGTTCCGATGCTATCGGGGGCGCAGGGTCGCGTTCCTGCGCGCTTTCAATTCGATCAAGGCGATCAACAATTTCTTCGAGTAGGTCTCGTAATTCACCGCGCAAATAGTCACGGGTTGCTAACTCACCCATTGCATCGCGGACGTCAGCAATTTCCCGAGCAAGATAGTCGCTGTCGGCGAGGATCCGTTCATTTCGGGTCCGGTCTTCTTGGAATTGCACTCGGTCTCGGTCAGTTTGTCGGTTTTGTGCCAGCAAGATGAGTGGCGCAGCATAGGAGGCCTGCAACGAGAGTAGGAAGGTCAGGAAAATAAATGGATAGATATCGGGTTTTAGATTGTCCGGGGCCAAGACGTTCCAACCGATCCAGGTAACTACTACCACCGTCATCCAAGCAATAAATGCCCAAGACCCGATATAGCGGGCAACCCGCTCAGACATTGCTCCAAAAAATTCAGGATCATAGGTTGGGCGCCGGGTGCGACCCCGCTCAAGTGGCTGGTCCAAGCGACGCTTACGACTTGGATCCATCGGTGAATTAGCCATTGCTCACCACCGAATCATCTGATTCCCAACCATCAGGTGCCTCACGCCAACCCTGGGGCAACATGTGGTCCACAAGGTCATCGAATGTAATAGCACCGACGAGTGAACCGTTCTCGTCAACTACAGGTAGTGCGACCAGGTTGTAATTTGCGAAACTTCGGGTTACAACGGAAAGAGGCGTATCTGGGCGCATTGGCTCTAGGGACGTATCCACGAGTGCGGACACTAAAGAGGATGGGGGTTCGCGTAGTAACCGTTGGAAGTGGCAAACACCCAAATACTTGCCCGTTGGAGTTTCAGTTGGTGCTCGGCAGACGTAGACCTGCGAGGCGAGTGCCGGTGAGAGGTCTGGGTTGCGAATTCGAGCTAGTGCATCGGCAACAGTCTCGTCAGGTGCCATAACGATTGGCTCACTTGTCATCATGCCGCCGGCAGAAAAGTCGTCGTAACTGAGTAGCCGCCGGATGTCATCGGCTTCGTCCGGCTCCATTCGGGTGAGAAGATCTTCAGCGCGCTCCGGTGCCAGTTCCGAAATCAAGTCGGCGGCGTCGTCCGGATCCATTTCCTCCAAAATATCTGCCGCTCTTTCGGCTTCAAGTGCCTCCAGGATCTCAACTCGATTCTGATCCGTCATTTCCTCGAGAACGTCAGCGAGTCGTTCATCGTCGAGTTCACGGGCGATTTCAGTTCGCCGCTTGGGCGTGAGTTCGTGCAACATAGACGCAACGTCAGCCGGACGCAGAGTCTCCATCGTTGCAAGTAATTGTTCGGCCGCTTGATCGGGAAGCGGGAGTGACATGTTTGTGACATCTTGCCAATCAACGATCATTTTCTCGCCTCGGCGACGGAACCCGGTTGTTGCTCGACGCACGAAAAGTTGGTTCACCAGCCATTCTCTGCTACGAGTCTGTTCAACGCTAACGTCAAGAATTGTCACGGGATCACCAGAAGCACGTAAGGTCACCGAGCGATCAAGTAATTCGGCGGTGACCAAGGTTTCATTTTTGCGCTGCTCAAACCGGCGAAGGTTCACCGTCCCCGTAACAATAATTTGACCTGAGTCAATCGTAGTTACCTTGGTCATGGGTACAAAAATTCGGCGGCGCGGGGGGACTTCAACAACTAGGCCGGTGAGTCGCGCGGGAAGGGTCCCGGTTCGCAACACGACAATGGCGTCACGCACCTTGCCCATTTGGTCACCATTTGGGTCAAATACGCCAATACCGTTAAGTCGGGCGAGGAAGACCTGCGGATTCGTGCTCACCTGCGCAGGGTACCGCTTAATGCTCTCACAAAAAAACATGTTGGGCTGAACGCGTGAGGATCGGGTCTATGGTGTTGGCTTCACCTGTGGGAGCAGCTTCGCAAAGTGGGAGCGATCGCGGATCGGTGAACTTAGGCCTGCCTCCTAAAGGTGATTTGATCGCCCTTGCGGTCGCGATCGTTTTTATCGCTCTCAGCGGCCCGGTAATCGCAGCAACGGCTGCACCGGTCCTAGCCATCGCCTTTTGGCGCTGCCTAATTGGTAGTGGCCTCACGGGGTTGTGGGTGGGTCTTCGGGAGCGAGACTCATTCCGATCCTTGACTCGTCGCGAGTGGCGACTCACCGCAATATCAGGGGTCTTTCTGGGGCTGCATTTTGCTACCTGGATTCCTTCTCTGGTTTTCACTTCTGTCGCCGCCTCAACAGCGCTAGTTGCAACCCAACCAATCTGGGCGGCTTTTATTGCTAGAGCTCGAGGCGTCCGGATTAATCGAGGTTCATGGATTGGGATTTGGATTGCCTTGTCCGGCGTTTTAGTCCTGACCGGAATTGATGTTCGCACTGACACCCGACACCTTATTGGCGATGCCCTTGCTTTGGCAGGAGCGATTTTTGCGGCCGCCTACGTCTCTGTCGGTGCTGAAGTGCGAAAAAGTGTTTCAACGGCAACCATGACGTTCCCGCTGTATGGAATAGCGGCGTTAACAATTTTGCCACTGATGTTTGTTTTTCAACAGGATTTGATTGGGTTTGAACTCGATGCCTGGCTCATGATTCTGGGAATCACGTTGGGCGCACAGCTGTTGGGTCACACGTTAATGAACAAGGTGCTGGCGAACTCATCTGCGACATTTGTTTCACTCGCAATTTTATTTGAAATGCCGGGGGCGGCGCTGGTTGCCGCAATTTGGTTGGGGCAAACTCCACCGATCGCGATCTATCCTGCGGCAGCACTGATCATTGCGGGTGTTGTGATAGTTATTAAGTCAAATCCGAAAAGTGAACTCCCGATGGAGACCTCACCGATTTAGCCGCACGAGATCAGTGATCCATCTTGGATCGAAGGATTTGGGAAAGCGGAACCAGAAGCACCGCAGCCAGGACAGCAATTGAAATTCCCCAGGTGATACCAACTCTGTCAGCAATTAGGCCCACCATGAAAGGCGCGAATACGAATCCAGCGCGAGAGATCCAACTAACAACTGTGATTGCCGTTTCAGGGTTGGTACCTTTCACAAAAGTGGCCGCATGCATCGCGGCTGGAAACAAGGTTGCAATGCCCAACCCAACCACAATGCAGGCGCCAATGTAAGCGTAAAAATTACCGGCGACCAATGCGGCCGTGAGGGCGATCGCTGTGATCCCCATGCTGACTTGAGCAACCCGCCGTTCACCAAAACGGTTCACGAACCTATCGCCGACAAAACGTCCGACCGTGAGAGCGATGGTGAAGGCAACAACGCCAAGCCCCACCCGCGTTCCGTCTACACCAAGGCTGGTCAAATAGATAGATGACCAACGTTGGGGGACATCTTCAACAATCACGGCAAGGACAGTGAGTAGTCCAATAACGGTGAGTGCGGTAAACACTGAACCAATATGGAATCGCGTAATGCGGCCCGCCGGTGCGACTGAACCTGGGTCAATCGCGGTGAGGTGATCGGCGTGGATTTCCTCCGCCAAGTCAGCTTGATTATTTGCAGTTGCGATGCTTTTGGGGAGCAGCCAGCGAAACGTTGCCAGAGCTCCGAGCAGACCAATGACTGACACGAAGAAAAGTGACCACGTCAGTGAGAAGTCCAATGCAAGGGTGATCGCGCCAATGAGTGCACCGGTAACAGTTCCAAGGGCCCAGAAAGCATGCATATTGTTGATGATCGAGCGTTTATAGAGACGTTGTACCTGCAGGCCATGTGCATTCTGGGCTGCGTCAAGTACCGAGTCGACCGCACCAATGGCAAAAATCACGATTCCAAGAATGAAAATACTTGGAGCCAATCCCACGAGAGGGAGAAGTGGAAGCATCAGCACCAACGCGATCATCGAGAACTGGCCACTGCCAAATTTGCGCATGCCTAGCGCTGCGAATGGGCCAAAGAACAGACCCCCTGCGGCTCCAGCGCTGAGCACCACACCCAAAGCAAGATCTGACATTGCCAATTGGCCTTGTAACTCGGCCAGACGTGGGGTGAGGGCACTCAGGGCGATGCCGTTGAAAAAGAAGAGAAAAATGGTGACGAATCGGGCTCGTTTGAGTGTTTGGATTGAAAGTTGGGAACCCTGTGTTCCGATTATCCGTGACGCATCCACACCAGAAGCATAGGTGTGACCTAACCCTCAAGTTTTTCGTGAGCAGGATAAAAAGGGGTACGCTAATCTTTGCGCATGTCAAACACGGAACGAGCGCTACGGCCTCGACGATCCAATCTCGCAGTGCCCGGCAGTAGCGAGAAAATGCTGGATAAGGCCCGAACTCTTCCCGTTGACCAAGTTTTCATGGACATCGAAGATGCTGTGGCGCCCTTAGCCAAGCCACAAGCCCGAAAGAACATCGTCAATGCACTGAATGAGGGTGGCTACGACGGCAAGATCCGGTCAGTCCGCGTCAACGACTGGACTACCCAGTGGACGTACGCCGACGTTATTGAAGTTGTCGAGGGAGCGGGAGCCAATCTTGATGCAATCATGTTGCCCAAGGTCCAAACGGCTGAGCAGATAATCGCCCTTGACCTTCTTCTGACCCAACTCGAGAAATCAAATGGACTTGAGGTTGGGCAGATCGGGATTGAAGCCCAAATAGAAAATGCACTCGGGCTCATTAATGTCGATGCAATCGCTCAAGCGAGCCCTCGGGTCGAGACCATTATTTTTGGGCCGGCTGACTTCATGGCGAGCATTAACATGAAATCACTCGTCGTGGGTGAACAACCTCCAGGTTATGACACAGGGGATGCTTACCACTACATATTGATGCGAATCCTGATGGCAGCCCGTGCATACAACAAGCAGGCAATCGATGGCCCCTACCTGCAAATCAAAGATGTTGAGGGATTCCGTCGTGTCGCAGCCCGCTCCGCGGCCTTGGGATTTGACGGCAAATGGGCATTGCACCCAGGTCAAGTCGATGCAGCCAACGAAATTTATTCACCAGATCAGTCAGATTACGACCACGCTGAAATGATCCTTGACGCTTACGAGTACTTCACTTCAGCTAGCGGTGGCGCAAAAGGAGCGGCAATGCTGGGAGACGAAATGATCGACGAAGCATCTCGCAAAATGGCTTTGGTTATGGCAGCCAAAGGCAGGGCCGCCGGCCTGACTCGAACCCAACAATTCACCGTACCCGAATAATTGAACCCGAATAAAGGACAACCATGACACGCTTGGCATACACCGAGGGACTGAATGATATTCAGAAAGAGATTCTCAGTGCCGTTCACGACTTTGTGAACAATGAGATCATCCCGGTAGCTAACAAGTTGGAACACGCTGACGAGTACCCACAGGCCATAGTCGACGGTCTGAAGGAACTCGGTGTGTTCGGCTTGATGATCCCTGAGGAGTACGGCGGCCTCGGTGAGTCACTGCTTACTTATTCCCTCGTTGTTGAAGAGATTGCACGAGGCTGGATGCCGGTCAGCGGTGTGATTAATACCCACTTCATCGTTGCCTACATGTTGATGCACCATGGAACAACCGAGCAAAAAGAAAAATACCTACCGCGCATGGCAACCGGCGAAGTCCGTGGAGCTTTCAGCATGAGCGAGCCAAACTGCGGGTCTGACGTTTCTGCCATTACCTCAAAAGGTGTGAAGAACGAAGAAGGTTACTTACTCAACGGTCAAAAGATGTGGCTGACAAACGGAGCTTCCTCGACACTCGTTGCCGTGTTGGTGCGCACAGATGACGCTGCCCCGGCTGACACCAGTGTTTACAAGCGCATGTCAACTTTTCTCATCGAG
>Ga0129324_10000673_pt1 | contig 24068 bp, 27 predicted proteins | sample CPBDNA_7_FD_96879 | JGI IMG/M metagenome (GOLD analysis project Ga0129324, IMG submission 96879) | Freshwater to marine salinity gradient microbial communities from Chesapeake Bay, USA - CPBay_Spr_15_0.2_DNA | ecosystem: Environmental > Aquatic > Marine > Coastal | place: USA: Chesapeake Bay... | reverse complement strand
TACAACCCAGTTTTCTATTTCGCTATTCCCTCTCACTTGAATTAATATATAGTTATTATTTTTAAATTGTATAGTTCCTTTTACTTTTTTTATTCCTTTTATATAATTAATTTCATCTAATATATCACTATAACAACAATTATTTACATTTATTATGTAATATTCTAAATAATAAGATTTATTGAATTTATTGAATTTATATAAAATGCAATAATTTATTTCTAATTCTATTAGTTGTAATTTATCTATGAATGGATGATTGATTACCATATTATCCAATGTATCATAGTTAGTATTTTTTTCAATAATTTCATTTGGAATATTATCATATATATTTTTTTTTTCAATAAAACAATCAAGTATTTTATTTGATTCCATTATTTAAATATATTATTTATATTTAAACTATTTTATAATTTTTCGTCTTATATTCTCTTTTACAACTTCTTCTCTACTATTTAAAATATGTTCACTTATGTCTTTAGCACGATCACCATCATTTTTAAAATAACTACTTAATGCTTCCAATAATGTTTTTTTACTAATAGCTTTTTTAACTTTAGATTTTGAATATATTATTTGACCATTATTTATATCAAAACAATCTATCTCATTATTCTTCATTACCTCAACTAAATTTTCAGTCAATCCTTTTTTTCTTTCTCTTAGTTCTTTAATTTGTTTTTGTAATGATGAAATGTCACTATCAACTCCTATCCAGTTTCTAATATGTTCTACTAATTGTTCTTTCGTATCCATTTTATTATATAAGTAACTTATATTTAATTATTTTTTTATAGAAATACTATTTAAAAAAAACGTTAAATATTCTATATAGATGTTTTTATATACAATTATTGCATTGACCAGTGTTACCGTATCATCATTAATGTGGAAGATTACACCATGTAATGGTTTAATACCTATCAAAACATACGGAAATTCTTTAAATGGATTTGAATTAGGAGATCCAGATATAAAATTAAACTTTCCAGATAAAAGAAGATATGATCTAGCATATAAAACACAAAAAATGTTAAAATTAAGCAAAAAGCGAATAATGGAAGAAAATAAAAAAAAAGAATTAAATGATAATTTACTAGTTAAACCAGGATATCCAAAACAAGCTAATTTAAATATTACATATCCAGATATGTATGATATGGATGATGAAGACGAAGATGAACAAGAAGAAGAATTTGAAAAATTTATAAAAAAAATATCAAATCCTGATATTGATGTTCCTGAAAAAGAAATAAAAGATGTACTAAAAAAAATGTGGGATGACCAGAAAGAATCAACATCTTCAAAAAATAAACAAGTATTTATTCCTGAAATGCCTCTTGGTATAAGAGTTATAAAAGTAAAAAATGGTAAAACTATTCCAGAAAATAATGATGATAAAGATGATTCATTAGAAAAAAGTGAGAATTTTGAAATAATAAAAAATCCACCTTATAGTTTTGATGATATTGGAGGATATCAAAATGTTAAAGAAGAATTATATCAAATTATTGATATACTAAAAGATTATAAGAAATATAGTAAATTCAATGTCCGCACTCCAAAAGGTTTAATCTTTGAAGGACCACCTGGAAATGGGAAAACATTAATGGCAAAATCGTTTAGTGGTGAAGTTAACGCATCATTTGTTGCGGTATCTGGTAGTCAATTTTTAGAAAAATTTGTTGGTGTGGGTGCAAGTAGAATAAGAGAATTATTTAAGCTAGCAAAGGATAATAAACCTTGTATAATATTTATTGATGAAATTGATGCAGTTGGAAGAAGTAGAGTTGGTAATGATGAAAATCCTAACTCTGAAGCTCAAGCAACTTTAAATCAATTATTAGTAGCAATGGATGGTTATGAGTCAACAGACGGTATTTTTATTATAGGAGCTACAAATAGAGCTGATCTACTAGATAGTGCGTTAATAAGACCTGGTAGAATTGATAAAAGAATGTATATTGGAAACCCTGATGCAAAAACTAGAGAAGCTATTTTATCTATTCATTTAAAAGGTAAACCTACATCCGATGATATATCAGAAAATAGATTAACAGATATTACTAGTGGTTTATCAGGTGCTCAAATAGAAAATCTATTAAACGAAGCTATGTTATTAGCTTTAAGAAGTGATAGAGAAATTATGACTTTAATAGATATTGAAACTATATTGTCTAGAATGTTAGTAGGATACCAACCATCAGAGAATAATTTTAGTCCCGATATGATACAACGAATCACCATTCATGAAATGGGACATGCAATAGTAGGTATATTATCACTACATCATGCAAATTTAGTTAAAGTGTGTTTAAATTTATGGAGTCCTACTAGTCCAGGATACACAGTATTTGAAAATGCAGAAGTGGATAGTAATATTTATACAAAAGAGAAATTGCTAAGCAGATTAATGGTTTTATTATCTGGAAGAATTGCAGAAGAAGTTTTTTTCGGAGCTTCTATTACATCAGGAGCATCGCATGATATTGAGACAGCATATGATTTAGCTGAACAAATGATTGTTAAATTCGGTATGGGGCGAAAAATTGTATATCCTCATCATAGCGAAGATTCAAAAAATTTTATTGATAAAGACATAGAACATTTAATTGAAACTACATATCATAGTGCACATACTATAATTTTAAATGCAAAAGATCTTATTGAAGAATGTGCAAAAGAATTAGAAAATACACAACTCTTAGAACCAGCAAAAATATATGAACTTATGGAAAAATATAACCTATAAATAATTAATTTTATATAAATTTTAATTATTTATCTACATGGTGGGTCATTTCCCATACTTACATTAAGATAATATAAATGATCATCAAAACTAGTACAATGTGTTGGAGAACAAAGATTTGAACAACTATTATCTTCTTTATTATTTAAATCATGACATATTTTGTATTCTGAATTAACTTCATTATACCATATTTCATTTGATATATGTAAATAACCTAAAAATTCTTCTGGAACGTGAGGAACAATATCATAATAATGAGTTACACGAAATATTGGAAGAGAGAAACTAGAAAAAGATTTAACAAATTCAGAATTACCAACTCTAGGACTACCAAAATTATAGAAAAATTTTATTTCATAACTAGTAAATTTATTTACTATATCATAAGCAAATAAAGTTGCTTCTGCTGCTCCTAGCGAATGTCCAGTTATACTTAATGAATTACTATTATATTTTTTAGTTAGAAAAGATAAATTATCAATTAATTGAGGTTTTAAGTAATTATATGCTTTATAAAACCCCTTTTCAACCTTTAATGAAGAATCGTTATATGGAGAAATTTTAGAAATTTGTATATTATCAAGCCAATTTTGAATATTAGATGACCCTCTAAACACAGTAAATATAGTATCAGTTTCTGTATCAAATCCCTGTAGTGCTCTAGCTCCATTATTTTCAATTAAATATTCGGGTTTAATTGATGAATCACATGTTAAACAATCCCATGTTTCAATTGAAGATACACAATAACACGATTGAGATAAATTTATAAAATGTTTAGATAATTGTTCATTATATGCCAAAGTAAAAGGTAATAAAAGAAAGTACCAAAACATATCTATTATATAATATTAAAGTAAAAAGAATTTAAATTATAAATATAATAATTATACTTATAATTTTATTGGAGAACCTGGGCATCGATCCCAGTACCTCACGCATGCTAAGCGTGCGCTCTACCATTTGAGCTAGTCCCCCACCTAATATAGTATTATACAAAAAAAATAATTATTTAACGAATTTTCTAAATGTTTATTTATATTCATGTTTAATTTCATTAGTTAAATAAGTATTTTTCCCTATAGCCTTAATTATTTTATTAGTTTCTCTCTGATCTTGTTCAATTAATGTCATTGAATTACAAACTAAATTGGTCATTTTTGTTTGTAAATTATCATCAAAATCCCAACCACAATTAGCATCCTGCCATTTATTTATCATGGTCCTTTGTTTAAGTGCTATCTTTTTGATTCCATACAAAACATTATTTAATTCAGTATCCTTTTCCCAAACATTATTCTCCTTAACATACATTGTTTTTCTTGCAGCATCAGTACAATGTATTGGTCTTTGTAGAATATCTATATTACTTAATCCATCAGTAATCATATGTGTAATTGTTTTAGTTAAACCATTTTCAATTGTGTGATTATATGTTTCATTTGTTATAGGGAGTGATTCAATAAATTCGGTTAAATTCATTGCATTTTTGCAGTGTTCATTTAAAAACATTTGAATATTAAAATTATTTGTGTTATTACTATTTGTATTAGTAGTATTATAACTATGATCAGTGTGTCCTTTTATTTGTGGTATTAATTCCAAAAAATTCTTTTGAAATTCTTTATTTTCTTTCAATAATAATACAATTAATTCTTTAAAATCACCTTCACTGGATTTTTTATAATTAATTACATCAGTATGTACATTTTGAGATTCTTCTAGTAATTTTTCATCCTCATTTTTATTTTTTTTATTTTGAAAGATATAGCAGTTTTTTCTGTGTCTATAATAATTACTATGTTGTTTATATTTATTACCACATAAACATTGAAATTTGGAATCATGACAATCATTGTTACTTAGTTTTGGTGTGGCGACGCGTTGCGCGTTTTTCGCGCCAATATGTATCATTTGTGTAGCATTTTTATGCTTTGTAGTAATAATGTGTCTATTCCAATCACTTTTCTTACTACAACTATATAGGCATAATTCACAATTAAATTTTTTAGGCGTTTTTTGCGACGCGTATGTATCATTATATGTATCATTATGTATCATATATGTATCATCCGATATTTTCTCTAAATACTTTTAAAAAAAAGAGAATTTTTTTATCATAAGCTTTTATTTTTTTTTAAAATAAAAATTAGAGCATTATGCTCTAAACCACTTTTTTTCATTTTTTTTCAATCCTTTTTCCAAAAAAAAAAAAATTACACAAGATTCTTGTGTGTTTTTTTTAAAATTCAAATTTACTTTTGAAAAAATTTTAAAAAACAAAAATACTACATGTATCTAATAACAGTACCTTTTTTTAAGTAAGAATACTTTCCTTCATATGTAGGGAAATATTATTATGTAGGTGATATTTTAGAATGTCTTTTACAATATTCTCCTTCATGAATCTTGTTGCCACATTCTTCTCCTTTTCTCTTACCAGATTTTAGTAAACATTTACAAGATAATTTTGATGATTTAGTAACTTTTCTGATAGAATGGTGTCTTTTACAATAACAGTTATCATTATAATAATAACCATTTGATTCACAAAACTTACCCTTATTCTTGCCACTTTTTAGTACATAATCGCATTTATGAAAAGGCATACAATATTTAGAAGGACTATTAACACCATAAATAAAAGTAATATTTGAATTTATTTTTATATTAGGTAGTAAATGATCATGTATTTTTCTACAATATGGACATTTTATTTGATTATATTTAACTTTATCAATTTCTAGATTAATATGTTTTCCATTTTTTTGTTTATACACTTCTTTAAATAATGGTTCAAAGTTAAATGAATGATTACATTGTAATGTAATATGATTTTTATCAAGAGATTGATGCGTCAATAAACATATACTATCATCTTCATCAATACTATTATCATCATCTAATTTATTTAATTCATCATAAAAATTAATACTATCTTCTAAAATAATATTCATAATAAAGAATATTTCTAAAAACTCTTTATATCTATTTCTATATTATAATGACAAAAACCTGGGGACCATGTACATGGATTTTATTCCATACATTAGCTGAAAAACTAAATGACCAACATGATAATATAGAAAATATAACTATGTTAATAAAGTTAATAAAATATATATGTAGTAATCTTCCCTGTCCTGATTGTCAACAACATGCAATGCAACAATTAGGATCACTAAAGGAACATATGATAAAGAATAAATCTGATCTAAAAAATGTTTTAAATTCTTTTCATAATATTGTAAATGGACGATTAAATAAACCAATTATTTCAATGGCTCAATGTCATGAAACATATAGTTTAGCAAAAACAGAAGCAGTTATAGGATATTTTATTCAAATTTGGTCAAGAAAGTCACATAATCCAAAGATGATGACAGAGGAATTACATAAAGAAAGATTAGTAGTATGGTTTAGAAAATGGTGGAATGATAAACACATGTTATTTAATGTTTAATTTATTAATTAGATATAATTTTAATTAATAAATTTATTGGTTAGAACCAGCTTCTCCTATAACTTCACCGTTTTTATAGACCAAACATTTAAATGTTTGTTTTTGAGGTTTTGAACAAATAACATTATTAGATGCTTCTGCATTAAAAAATAATAAATCTTCGTGACCACTTTTCCAAATAGTAACAAAATATAATATACCAAGTATTGTTCCAATAACAAAACCTAGTGCAACCCCAGAAAAACTAGTACATCCGTTTGTTATTTTAGTAGTTCCATCTAGTACTAATAATCCTATTAGGAAAATTAGCATAGGATAGTTAATACCAGATATATATTTCATAGGTAGATATAAGTACCATAATGTGAAACTAATAAACATGCTGTTAAATGCGGGACTGATATATTCGTTTAGATTGAAAGGGAAATCAATAAACTTACAATTAGAAGGAACTAAATTATCAGGTTTAACCTTTAATGTATTCATAATAAATACATTAACTAATGATGCAATTAATATACCTCCTAAATAAACCAATCCTTTAATATCGCTATTAAATAAAGATATCATAACTAGAAAAAATGACAAGAGAATTGGAGATATTGTTGAAAAAAATTGTAACATATTACTAAAATTAAGTTGCATAGCCATATTATATATAATATCTATAGAATTAATCTTCTAAAATTAATGGCAAGACTTGATGAATATTGTCTACAGAATGAAATATTATGTCTTCTAAAATATTTTTATCTTTATATTTATCTCTAATAAGCAAATAATCCTTCTTATTTTCTTCTGGAAAAATAAATTCTTTAACACCACCTTTTAATCCTCCAAGAATTTTCAGTTCTAAACCACCAATAGCAGTTACTTTACCTTGAAGATTTATTTCACCTGTAATAGCAATAGTGTTTTTAATTTTTTTATTAGATAATAAACTATATATAGCGCATGTAATTGCAGTACCTGCACTAGGACCATCTTTGGGAACTGCACCTTCAGGACAATGAATATGTAAACCTTGAATTTTTGTTTTTTCAAATTGCTTATTCAATTCCTGAATAGTAGATACATCAAGAAGAGAACATGCTAATGTTTTTGCAACTGTCATACTTTCTTTCATAACATCACCTTGTAATCCAGTAAGTTTTAAATCAAATGCTGTTCCAGATGGAAAAAATTTAATTTCTATTGGAATAATACCACCTTGTCCAACTGCATTTGCCCATAAACCATTTATAACACCAATACTAGAATCATCTGGAATACATTTTAAAATATTTTCATGATAATTTTTAAGATAAGTGTTTTTAATATATTCATTTGTAAAAACAATTGGTAATGATATTTTTTTAAAAGATTTAAGACATAACAAATTAATTTCTCCAATAATTTCAAATATTAATTCTTTAAATTTTCTAATTCCTGGTTCATTAGTATAATTTTCAATAATAAATTCAATATTATCATCAGAGAATTCAATACAACCTTGTAAACCCATTTTAGTAAATATTTCAGGAAGAATATGTGTTCTAGTAATAACTAATTTATCTTCTAATGTGAGATGTTCAAACTTAATCCTATGAATTCTATCTAATAAAATTTTATCAATAGATGATACATCATTATAAGAAAAAATAAATAATGCCTTTGATAGATCTAATTCAATACCATTAAAATATTTATCTTGAAAAACATCATTTTGCGTAGGATCAATTAAGTGAGTTAAAATACCAATAATTTCTTTACCATGTTCAGTTTTACTAACTTTATCTAATTCATCAATAAATATTATTGGGTTCATACATTTATGTTTAATAAGTATATCTACAAATTTGCCCCATTCTGATCCTACATAAGTATAATTATGGCCATTTAATGTGCTTCCGTTATCTTGTCCACCAATAGCAATAAAAGAAAAGGGGCGACAATTATTATTTTCATCGGTTAAACAATTAGCCAAGCCTTTCTTTGCAAAACTAGTTTTTCCTACTCCAGGGGGTCCTTCAAATCCAAAACAATAACCACTTTGTTCTCCATTTATCCATTGTGCAATAATTCTTTCAATTTGTGTTTTTGCCTTGTCATGTCCATGAACAGCATCATTTAATGTATCTCTAACATTATTCATGTAGTCATTAATAAGCTTCCAGTGATTGTTTATATTAGTTAAATCTGTATTAATGGATTGATTAATATTAGCATTTTGAATATTTTTATTATCTAACAAATCTTTTACAATATCTTTATTATTTATTATATCTTTCATAAATGCAGATATTTCACTTTTCATATAATCAATTTTTTTACCAGAATGAATTAATTTATATTTTTTCAATTTGTTTTTTTTAATTATGTTATTAATAGTACATATATTTATAATAAGATCGTTTCTTTTATCTGATGAATAATTATTAATTAAGACATCGTATATAGAATTATCTATTTTATCAATAATATTTTCTTTAATCAATTCACAATGATTAATAATTTGAATATTTGTTAGATTAGAATAATTAACATTATAATCAGGGCTGATTTTTAAAACTTTTTCTAACATATTTTTGAATATTTCTTTTATATGTGTCATTTTATTAAGAATAGGTTCTTCTTTATAAATACCAAATGGAATTTTTAATAGACCTTCTAAATAAGTACGCGCTTTAGATCCATTATCATCAGATTTAGATTTAATTTCTTTTAATTTATTCATAGCCTTTTCTTTAATTGAATCAGATGCTTTCATAAGACAAATTTGCTGTTCAAGAGGAATTTTACTATTATCAAAATTAGAGAGATTATTGGTATAAGAAATAGTTTGTTTCATAGCTTCTTTAAAAAATGTTTTAATTTTCCATGGCAAACTATCAAATAATAGCGTTTGTTCAGATGTATCTATATTACCGTTATTCTCATTTGATAATAAGTCATACAATAAATATGCCAAGTATTGGTATTCATGTTCATCGGATTTTAATAATAATTGTATTAATGTTTTTCGCTGTCCAAATAAGTCATTACTCATAAATTCTTTTACAACCTGGGATATAGTTTTTTGTTTTATCAATTTTACTTGATTCATATAACCATTATATTTATTGATAATTTCGTCAGAAGAATATATAATAAATTCTTTTAAGGTTAATGATTGTATAAATTTATCAAATGATTTATTATCATTTTCATTAGTGAATGATGATTTTTTAACAATATTTTCAATTAAATTGTTTAAATAGTCGTTACTAATACATGAAATTAATATATCATCAATCATACCAGCAACAATTAATGTTTTTTTTTCTTTATTATTATGAAATGCAATTTTAACACCCGATACTTTTGTTTGGAATGTGGAACTACTTCTAGATAAATCAAATGCATCAAGATTAACAGCATTATCTACAATAACGAAATCTTCAACAATTTTATGTTTTTCAATAGGTTTTTTATTTTGGATTTTGTTATCAGTTTTCCATTTAATATTTTTAAAATTAATAGGATGAAAGTATTTTTCAATTAATTTATATTTTTCGTTATCCCATGTAGCAGTATTAATATATTCATCTGAAAAAGAGACATTTAATACATCTCGTATATTTTCAGTACCATAATTTTTGAATATAGAAGAAATATCGTCTCTAATAATATCTAAATTTGATTTTATTTTTGTAAAATTTTGTTTATTTTTTAATAATAGGTTATTATTTGCTAATTTTAAATAAAGTTGTTCTAAGTGTTGTGTAGATGTATTTAAATCATTAGCACCAATGATATCTAATTGTTTATATTTTTGTAGAGATAATAATGTTTTTTGGATTAATAAATTAAAATACTCAATTGTTCCAAATAATTGTTGTTTTATTGTTAATGTTGGGGATGATGGATGAGAAATATCATTTTCTACATTGATTATAATATTTTTCATAGTATAATATAGCGATTTTAAATTATTTTTTAAAATCCGTGCTATTTTTCATGATTTTCTCTAAATACTAATTTTTTTATATAGATTTTAAATGTATATAAAAAAATAGATTTATATAATAAAATGGGCATACCTTCTTACTTCTCACATATAATAAAAAATTATCCGAATGTTTTAATAAAATTTGAAAAATTATTTATTGTTAATAATCTTTTTTTAGATAGTAATTCAATTATTTATGATTGTATAAGAGATATAAAATATAATAACAATAATAATGATTATGAAAAAAAATTAATAAATGCTGTATGTAAAAAAATAGAGGATTATATACAGCAAATATCTCCAAATAATTTGGTTTATATATCATTTGATGGTGTAGCACCTGTAGCAAAACTTAATCAGCAAAAAAATAGAAGATATAAATCTTGGTTTATAAATAATTATGACTCCTCATCTGATAGTAAGATATATTGGGATAGTACAGCTATTACTCCAGGAACTGATTTTATGAATAAATTAAATCTACAGCTAAAATATCATTTTAAGTCACATATACCATATAAAGTAAAAAAAATAATAATTAGTGGTAGTGATGAACCAGGTGAAGGTGAACATAAAATTTTTGAGTATATAAGAATAAATCATGAAAAAATAAAGGATGAAAAATGTGTTATTTACGGATTAGATGCAGATTTAATAATGCTTTCAATTAATCATTTAAATCTTATAAATAATATGTATCTTTTTAGGGAAACACCTGATTTTATAAAAAGTATTGATAATAGTCTAGATCCAAATCTATTATATATAATAGATATTCCTGTTTTCAAAGATAATCTAGTATATTATTTAAATTATGATAAGATTCCAGAAGAAGAGTATGAAAAAAATAGAGTTTATGATTATATATTCCTATGTTTTTTACTAGGAAATGATTTTTTACCTCATTTTCCTGCATTAAATATAAGAACAAATGGGATAGATATAATTCTTGAAACATATAGAAATATACTTGGAAAAGGTAAAAAAAATATTATTAATTCTAATAAAGAAATACAATGGAAAAATTTTAAATTATTAATAAATGAATTGGCAAACAACGAAGAAGAGTATATTATAACTGAACACAGAAAAAGAAATAAATTAGAGAAAAATAAAATAAAATTTAATGAGAAAGAAAGTAAATTTGATAAAGAAATGTTACATATACCAATAAAGGAGAGATTTGTTGAAAAATATATAAACCCATTAGATAAATATTGGGAATCAAGATATTATGATATGTTATTTGATATAGACACAATAGATGATTTAAAAAAGAAGGAAATTTCTTTAAATTATCTAGAAGGATTAGAATGGACATGGTATTATTATAGTAGTGATTGTTTGGATTGGAGGTGGAAATATAATTATCATTATCCTCCACTATTATGTGATCTTGTAAAATATATTCCATATTTTGATACAAGATTAATTGAGACAAAAAATAAAAATCCTGTTAAAGAATATATGCAATTAAGTTATGTATTACCAAAACAAAGTTTATATTTATTGCCTAGAAAAATAGAATTTGAATTATTAAGTAAATTAAATAAAAATTACCAAACAAATTACGAATTTAAATGGGCATATTGTAAATATTTTTGGGAATGTCATGTAGATTTTCCGAATATTACAATTGAAGATCTTGAAAAAATACTAGACAACTAATTTATATATTTGGTCATATGTTAAATTACTAGATGGGTTATTCATAGTAACAGAACATCCTCCTATATCAGAAATAGATGAAACATCATATTTATTTATGCCATTTAATATAGAATAAGTTAAAATATCTTCTATGTTATTATGATTTGATTGATTATGTAGATGTAAACTAAGTTTATTCATGTTAATATTTTTATTTAATAAGTTATCAATGATTTCTTTAAAATCGTCAAATTGTAATAAACCACAAGTGTCAGACAAACAAAATTCATTAATATAATCTCTATAAACATATATATAATATAAAATTTCACTAATTATTTTTTTATTTTCTATTTTACCATTGATAGGACAATGTGTTATACAAGATATATATAATTTTATTTTTGTATCAGGAAGAATGATAACGCGTTCAACCATTTTTTCTAATTCATTTTTTGTTTGATCAAGAGTTTTATTTGTATTTTTCAATTGAAATATGTTTGATACAGATGTAATAAAGGAAAAATTAGTAATATCATGTTTACATGCAATATTAACACTAGCTAATGTAGGGGTTAACATATATATATCTATAGGTTTAACAGGAAATATACCATTATGTATATGAGCATGTTTAAATAATTCAAGTGAATCTTGCATTTGAGGAACAATTTTAGGATTTACAATAGATCCTATTTCAATAGATGTTGGTTTATACTTACTAGTAACAATGTTATCAAAAATTTTTTTTTTTTCATCTAATGAATATATTTTTTTAAGAGATTGTAGTCCATCTCTCAATGTAACATCAAAAAAGCGTATTCTTTTATTTAAAATAGTATTATGCATAATATTTAATAATATTTAATAATATTTAAATATTAATTAAAAATATATACATTAATATATTAATGGCAGAGATATTTGAAGGAGATAGAAATGATTTTTTAAAATTATTAGATAGTAATAATGGTGTATTGATATTTAAATTTACAGCAGAATGGTGTAGTCCGTGTCAAAAAGTGAAACCATATGTTGATAGTCATATTGAAGCTATTCAGTCAAATACAACAAGAGTATTTGAAGTAAATGTTGACGACTGTTTTGACTTATTTGCTTTTATGAAGACAAAAAAAATGATGAAAGGAATTCCTACTTTAATGGCTTATAAAAAAGGAAATAATAATTATCCCCCCAACCAAAGTATATCTGGAGCTGATATAGATGAAATAAATACCTTTTTTATACAATGTAGAAATCTGTAATAAAGAATATAAAAAAATAAATATATATATTTAAATGAATGATTTAGATTTAAATATAGATAATTATGAATTGAGAGATTTAATTAAATTATTTAATATACCCTTACATTTTCAAGAGGAAGATTTAAAAAATGCTAAAAAAATGGTTTTAAAGACACATCCTGATAAATCTGGATTAGATAAGGAATATTTTTTATTTTTTTCCCAAGCTTTTAAATACTTATTAAAAGTATTTCAATTAAGACAGTCATCATCTATTACAAATACAGAATATGATAATAGTGATTTAGATTGTAGTTTTAAATCTGAACATACAATTTTAATTGATGGTGAAATAAAGAATATGGATCAAAATCAATATATAGAATGGTTTAATAAAGCATTTGATAAGATGAAGGTTAATGATGATAATAATGATGATGGGTATGGAGATTGGTTAAAAACCGATGAGGGATTGGTAAATAAGCAAGCTAATAATAGTACAGAAATGAATGAATTGATCAATGAAAAAAAAAATCACATTAGAAGTTTAGTATTACATAATGATTTTACAGATTCAAATAATTCAAACCATTTTGATTTAATTAGAGATAGACCAGAAAATTATGGTTCTTCAATGTTTGATAAATTACAATTTGAAGATGTAAGAAAAGCTCATATGGAATCTGTTATTCCAGTAACAGATGAAGACTTTCATAATAGAAAAAAATATACTAATATAGATGAATTAAATAGAGAAAGAACTACTGATTTAAAAATATCAAGTAAACAATGGTATAGTGCACATGAAAATAAATTAAATAAGTTAAAAACAGATGATGAAGATTTAAATATTCAAAGGGCTTATAAATTAATGAACCAGGATGAAGTTATTAGAAGAAATTACGATAAATTTTGGTCTGAATTAAAACAAATCAAAAATTAATTAATTACAATAGATGTAAAGTCATTTAAATTAATATTTCTACATTGTGCGCATTGAGATTTTTGTTTATCATATTGCCATTGCTTAGGACAAATATAGTGAGTTCTTAAATTGCAATTTAAACAATTAAATTCTAAATTATTATTGTTGACAATTAGACCTTTTTCAATTCTATCTAAACAAATAATAGATATTTGATTGGTTTCTCTAGTATCCTTCTTATTAATAGGAATAATTGAAATAATTTTTGATGAAATAGGAATGATATTACCCATAATACTTATATTAATTTTATTTTATTAGAAATATAATTAATCAATTTTTATAAAAAATAAAATTATTATATTAATATATATATGATTGTTAATTACTATACCAAATATATATTTGTTTTAATTTTATTATTCATATTTGGATATCTTTACGAAAATTATAAACAATATGATGATAAAAAAAATAAGATTGATGAATATGAGTTAATTAAGAAATATTTATTATCTGATTCCACTTTAGCCAGAAGTAATAAGCCTATTTTGTGGATTCATATTACATTTGATGTAAATGCACGATGGTGGGCATCATTTGGTTCTAGAAATACAAAATGTTTTAATCAACCTTACCAATATTTAACAATAAAATCTATTGTAGATCATTGTGGAGATTCATTCAATATATGTTTGATAGATGATAAATCATTTAATAAAATTATACCAGGATGGTCTACTAAAGTAAGTAATCTACCAAGTCCATTAAGACCACAATTAAGGGAATTAGCAATGTCAAAATTACTATATTATTATGGAGGTATGACAATTCCTTCTTCTTTTATTTGCTTAAAAGATCTTATGCCATTATACAATAAAGGCATAAATGCAACATCAATGTTTTCAGGAGAATTACCCACTGTATATTCTATTTCAAATCTATTAGAATTTTTCCCTAGTAATTTAATTATGGGTTGTAGAAAAGAAAGTAAAACAATGAATAAATATATTGAATATTTAGAAAGGGTTATTAGTGAAGATTATACAAATGAAAAAGAATTTACTGGAGAAACAGATAAATGGCTATATCAACAAGTTAAAAATAAAAAAATAATGCCACTAGATGCAAAATATTTTGGTGTAAAAACAGATGAGAATAATGCAGTATTATTAGACGATTTAATGGGAGATGATGACGATTTTTCTATTTCAAAATCAGCATTTGGTGTTTATATACCACAAGATCAATTATTAAGTAGAACATATTACGGATGGTTTCCTAGAATGAATACAGAGCAAGTATTACAAAGTAATACTATAATATCTAGATATTTATTGCTAAGTAACAATTAAATATATATTATATTTTAACCCTTCTGGTATGGGAAAGAAGAAAAGGTAAATTTATTTTTAATTAAATATCTCTCTAATGATTAAAAATAAATATAGTAAGGAATATTGTATTTTGATTTGGTATACACAATTTTACTTGTGTATAATATTGAAGAAAAATTACAAATTTGGCGTATTATTGTACATAATCTAGAATATGATAATTTTCTATTAACATAAAATTGTTTTGATTCGTAATAAAATGGTTGTATTAATAGACAGAAAGAGTCAATTTCATTTTGTAATTGTGCGCGTTTATAGGAATTAATATCAAATATATAATATTTCTCAGTTTTAATACAAATTTTTTCCAAAAAATCTAATATAATTTTTTTATCAATTTGTGTTTTAAAAATTTGACTCATCTATATTTTAGTTAGATAATAGTTGATTTAAATTATTAGTAAATAGTGCTAATTCTATTTCATCTTCATGAATGTTATGAAATATTGTTATATACTTACATAGCAATTTAATAATTTCATATTTGTGTATTTCTTTAACGAAAGTACAAGGTTTAATATATAATAGATAATTATCATAGATATCCATAACTGAGTATCCTTTATCATATAAATTGTACAATACATCAATTGCTGAATGTAAGTCATTATTAACAATAAAATTAGTGTAATTATCAAAAATAGAGAAACTGATATTTGTGCAAATATTGTCGGCTAATGATATGGTAATTTTTTGGTTAATTATTTTAAATTTTTCTAAATAATTTAATAAAATTCTTATAGAACCATTACATAAAGAAATAACAAATTTGTCAACAGTGGGTTCTAGAATAATATTTTCTTTTAAACAAATACGATTTAAAATTTTCAAGAATTGATCTTTATGAAGAGGTTTTAGTTTTATAATAATTTTTCTAGATTGTAGACTATCAATAACTTTTTGTATATTAGAACAAGAGGAAATGAAATGAACATTATTTTTGTACTTATCAATACAATTCCTAAAAACTTGTTGACTTTGTTCATTAATATTATCAATATCATCTAGAATGACAATTTTTTTTTTACTAGGAATAGAACATCTAGTTTGGCAAAATGTTTTAACTTCTGTTCTATAATACTGAATACCTTGTTCTTTGAGACTATTAATTTCTAAAACATTATCATGAATATTAACTATGTTACCATAATATTCTTTTACTAGTGTAGATATTAAAGCAGTTTTACCAGATCCAGAGTCACCAATAAATAATATATTTAGATTATTCATTGAAATAAGAGTGTAGAGTATTTCAATAATTTCTGCCTGTATTTCAAAATCAGAAAAGTTCTCTGGTTTGTATTTATATATAAAAGGGACATTCATTAAATTATATATATTCGTTAATAAGTATTTAAGTAAATGTAAATATATAATAATATTAAAATGACAACTTTTTATAAGCTTTTAGAAGTAGAAGAATCTGCTAGTCAAGAAGAAATAAAAAAGAATTATAGAAAATTGTCTTTAAAATATCATCCTGATAAAAATCCTAATACAGCTGATAAATTTAAAGAAATAAATGAAGCTTATGAGACTTTAGGTGATGTTGATAAGAGAAAAGAATATGATATGAAAAATAGAAATCCTTTTATGAATAGAGGAGGACCATTTAATCAAGGGAATAGAAATGAAGTAGATGAGATAATGAAAATGTTTTTTGGAGGAGGTGGAGGTATGTCATTTGGAGGTATGCCATTCGGTGGTATGCCGTTTGGAGGAGCGAATATGCAAAACAATATAAAAGTATTTAGAAATGGTCAACCAGTAGATATAAATGCATTAAATAAACCTACACCAATAATAAAAAATATTGTTATAAGTTTAGAACAAGCTTATAAAGGAGATCAAATAGCAGTACCAATAGAGAGGTGGTTATTTGAAGAAGGTATGCGAAAAGTAGAAAAAGAGACTATATATGTTCCAATAAAAAAAGGTATAGATAATAATGAAATAATTATTCTTAGAGAAAAAGGAAATATAATGGATAATAATTTAAAAGGAGATGTTAAAATAATAATTGCAATTCAAAATTCTACCTTTTTTAAAAGAGATGGATTAAATTTAATTTTAGAAAAAGAAATTTCTTTTAAAGAATCACTATGTGGTTTTGAATTTATAATAGAACACGTAAATGGAAAAAATTTAAGATTTAATAGTGAGTCAGGTAAAGTAGTAAAAGATGGTGTAATAAAAGTTATTCCAGGTTTTGGATTTGAAAGAGATAATGCAAAAGGGAATTTATGTATAAAGTTTAATGTTACATATCCAGATGTATTATCTGAAGGACAAATTAATAGTTTAAAAGATATACTTTAATGTGAATGGTCAGTATCATGTAATGTTAATGGTCATTATCATGTAATGTTAATAAAAAGGTACCAATTATAACTAATGATAAAGCAAACAATTGGGTTTTATTTAATTTTTGAGAGAAGATAAAATAAGATCCTAATGCAATAACAGTAACAATAGATGTATGATGTATAGCACTAATAACTGATATATGTTTTCCTGTTTTCATTACAAAATACAGCAAAATATATGTTATCATAATACATAAAATGCCTAAAATTATAAATATATTAAAATCATCTGGGTGATCTGCTCCTCGTTTAATAAGAAATTGGGCAGAAATTTCTGAAATCGCCATAATAAAAAATAATACTAATATTTCTTTGTTAAAATCCATATATATATATATTAATTTTAAAATAATTTAAAAGAAAAAAATGTAATAATGTGAGGGCAACTTGTCCGAGGGGTTAAGGAGAAAGACTAGAAATCTTTTGCGAAATTCGCGCGCAGGTTCGAATCCTGCAGTTGTCGGTGACATGCGTGGTGTAATGGTAACATGGCTCCCTTCCAAGGAGTTGTCATGGGTTCAATTCCCGATGTGTGTAAAAAATAAGAATTATTATTTATAATTTTTATTTTTTTACAAAGAAATTATTTTTAATGCATATAAGTGTAGATAATAAAAGATAATATGAATAATCCATTAAGATTCTTGGAAAAAATGTCTAAAATGTTATAAAAAATATTTTTATATTTAAAAGAAAATAAATAAGCAACACCATATAATGACCATAATATAAAATTAAACCAGAATAAAAATTTATTAATGTCAATATTATCTATAAAATTAGAATATATTAGATAAAAAGAATAAATTAATGCAAAGAACCCAACTACAGTTGATAATGTTTTGCTAACAAATTTCAGTTCCCCTAATAATCCAGATATTAACATGATAGCATTAAAAAATAATACAGGAATAATAATAGAAATATTATCAAAGAATATACTTTTGAGTGATAAATCACTGGTAGAAATATTAGATTTTTCATATTTTTGATAAATACAGAAACAGATAATAGAAAATAACATGGTAGGTGTTGTGATGAACCAATCAAAATATCTTATTAAAGAAACATTAGCCTTTATTTTTGAGAAATTTGTAATTAACCAAATATAGAATGAAAATTCAATAACTTGTACAATAGTTTCAAGGAATAGAATTTCTTTCAAAATAAAATCTTTTGGTTTTAATTTAATAATAAGACCACCTATAGATAAAATAACAATTAATATTTGTACTACTAATGAAAAGATAGTAGTATTATATACAGAAATATCCATTTTATATATAATAAGAATAATATTTATTATTTAAGATTATTATGTGGGAATGCTAAATTTGAAGGATTTAACTTAAGAGTAGGTAAACAACATGGAGGTGGATAAACAGGAGTACCACCTGCTTGCGTTATTGCGAATGCTGCATCCATTTGAGCCATGGTTAAATTAGCTGTGGCTGCTTTTCTATATTTTTGTCGTCTAACAGATGCATTAAGAGCACCTACGCCAGATCCAGGTGTATATTTATTAAAAAGAGATGTTTTAACATTACCTGTGAAAATTAATCTTCTAACACCACCAGGGTTATAATTAGAACCTTGAGACATATAATAAATACGAATATTATATTTTATATAAATTATAAAATGAAGTGATTTCATCGCCTGTATTAATATCATCAATAGCAATTAAATATCTAAAATTAGAGCTACTATTAAGTTGTTCTAAATTATTAGGGTTAACAATTTGTCCTTCGTAATTAGAAAGTAAAGAATTTGAACTAAATGATTTACAATTAGGATTATTAGAATGATTGTAAAATCCCCCCATAGGGGTTCTAATATAATTATTATCAAATTCAGAATTAAAAACATGTGTCAATCCTATAATGGTATTTTTTGAAATATTTCTTGCAGCAAAGATACCGAGTCCATAAATATCAGAATTTTTAATAATAAGATAATTAGGGAGAGGTTTGTACATAATATTGATATATTTAAACATATAACAGTTGTGTTTAAATATATTTAAATAGTTTAATATTAAGTATATTTAAGAAATTTTACTAGAATCAATATCAGATGATACTAAGTAAATAGAATTCTCTGTAACAATAATAAATTCACTTTCAACTTTATAGATCTTAGAAATAGGACTAGTATATTCATCCTCACTTTTAACTAATAATTTTTCTTGATTTGACTTAACTCCTATAATTACAGATTTATCTAATGATGAAGTCCAATAGTCAGTTTTAATTTCTTTATCCTCAACGATACCTAATTTGAATGCATGTGTTAAACATGTAGGTGATGGCATTCTATAGCTTTGTTCTCCAGATTCGGTTTCAACAGTTGTCATTATATAGAGATTTTATTTATTATTCTTTAAATACTTATTATACTAAAAATATAATTTAGTACAATAAGTATATTTTTTTTAATAATATAATTTATTATAATGAAAAATAATGAATTAAATAATGTAGATAATTATAATAAAGAACTTCAGCATAATGAATCTGTATATTTTTTAAAATATATTGGTTTTATTCATGAATTAATAGAAATATCTATTGATAATATTTATATACAAAATATAGAATATTTAAAATATGTATTAATAAAAGCAATAAAAAATACTAGTTATATTTACACATTTTTACTTTTATATACTAGAAATTTAGAATTATCTATTTATCATACCCAAAAATCTATTTTATATTATATTGAGTTTATTGGTCAAATAGGTGATGACAATCATAGTTTTTTAAAATTAAATTCTAAAGATGCTACATTATTTGTATTTAAAAAAACAATTTTTGATGTAAACCAAGATTTTAGAAAAGAATTTAAAGAATCTAATAATTCAAAAGAAATATTTAATAAACTAGATAGTTACATAACAATTTATAATAATCTTATTATAAATACTATTAGTAATATAGAACCAAAAGATAATAATATTTTAAATCAATTACAATATATAATTTTTACGAAATTATATAAAATCGTTGATTCTTTAATACAATTAAAGAGAGATAATAATTATATGTCAAACTTAAATAATATCCTAGAAATAACTAATTTATTTATTAAATATTTTAGTAAACCATACATAAAAGATGATTTTTTAAATTTAATAGATTTTATTATAAGAAAAATAAATAAAAAAAAAATACATCTAGAAAACATTAAAAAAAAATTTGAAAATGATGATACTGTTGATTATATGAAAAACATGTCTGTATGTAAAAGTATTAATTATTTGATTGGTTAACTGATAATTATTTGATTGGTTAACTGATAATTATAGTTTTTTTTCTAATTTTCTTTTTCCTTGATTTAATAATTTGATCTTTATCACTTATTACTGATGACATAATTTCATGATATTCATTATATAATATATTTTTAAGAAAGTTGTAGATAACATGTAATGTTATATCATCACATCTTCCTACAACTAATACACTTCCTGTCCTAAATATCATAAATGAAACCTCGTAATAATCTTTATGTTTTGGTTGATGTCCAGTTTGTTCACCTTTTATTGTTCTATCATAGTAAAATTTAGATTGTATACCAGGATATGAACATGCATCAAAATTACTATTAATTCTATATTTATATTTTAATATATCGTGTAGTTTATCTCTATCAATATAATAACCACAATTAAAATTAGAATTTATCAATACTGTATCTGTTTTTGAATTATCATAACTTAAATCATCTCCTATATGTGGTTTTAATACTTTTACTAACTCATCTAGTAATTTAATTAACATATCATCATTTTGTATTCCTGGTATTTCTAATTTTCCAGTATTGAATACCTTAACATGCATTTCTTTAAAAACATCATTGTATAATAATCGTATAATTAAAACAAAACAATTAAAGAAGGCCCGCTTTTTCTTACTTCTATAACTTAGTATATCTTTTTTACAGATACCTACACTAATTTTTCTTTGATCTTTAAATTTAATTCTTCCTTCAGGATTATCTATATGTTCTATTATTTGTACTTCACTACATGATTCTTTTTTTAATTGATCATCAATAAAATCCAACTCTTCTGGTGCAGTAGAAGAATATTTTACTTCTTTTTTTATAACACCATTTTCAGGTTTACTATATTGTAATATAGGAACTTTCCAGAAAATACTTTTAATATCAATATTATTCTTGTTTAAATATGAAATTTTTGTTTTTGTGGAAATATATATATCTGTACATTTAGGAATATTATTCATATTTCTTATTTGTTCATCATTTGATTTATTTTCTGATATTTTTAAATTATTTTGATATGTATTATCTGTTATAGTTTCAAAATCATTTTGTAGAAAGCTTTCCCAGTCATCGTCAATATTATCCATGCTTGTAGTATCTATATTGTTTTGTTTAAATATATTTATTTAAATTTAAATAGATTCAATTATTTTCTTTATTTATAATAAATAATGAATTCCTACATTCATGAAAGACATACGATTGCTATTCCAATTAAAAAAAATACTTCTTTTGAAAATTGTAAAGAATTAAGTCTTAACCAAAGTTTTATTGATCCTTCCAAAATGTCACCACCTAATAGCTTCATGGAAAAGTTAATGAAAAGAATGGATAATTATTATAGTCCTACTGGTGAAATAAATAAGACAAAAAAATTTTCCTTTGAAAAATAAATAAAATTGAATATATTTAATTCTAAATAAATACATTCAATTACGAAAAGAAATGGGTAACTGTTGTGGATTATGTTGTTATGTGTGTTTTAAAAACACATTTTATTCTTTAGAATTAGCTGACTCTATTTTACTTAAAATAGAGTCACATTTAAAAAATCATTTACCTCTTAAGGGATCATTACAAACATGGTATATTTCTTTAAAAAAAGATATTTATAATCAATTGAGAGAAAGTATTTCTACTAGAATTTGTAGACAATTAGAAGATTTACATTTTCCTGTGCTTTCTGCAAACGGATTTGTTCAAGAACATCTAGCTGAAAATATTGCATTTGTTATTAGTAGTTGTATTTTAAATAATGACTTTCAAGCCTATATATCTACTATGGAATACCAATGTTTAGATATACCAACAAATACATTGTTTTATACTAAACCCAAAATTGAAGTAAAAAGTGAAACATTAACTTCATTTGTAGATTATTTAATTCAGATTAAAGATGAAGCAGGAAATATAAAAAGAGTTGAATTACATACTGAAAATAAAACACATCATAAAATATTTGATAAAAGACTAGAAGAAAAACTTATTGATATTTTACATCAATTATCCAATCAAAAAATAAATGAAATTATTAAAAAATCTTACATGCATTTTACTAGTAAACATGAGGAAGAAGAGAGAATATTAACTGCCAATAAAAGAAACACCGATAGATATTCTAGTTTTGTTTAAACATTTTATTCAACTTTATAATAGTATATGGTAACATATAATCAATATTTATATCAGATATATGTAAAATATTCTCTATAAAATTTAATAATTCTATATTTACATATCCCTTCTTAGTTCTAATTATAAAATTTAAAAAATTTTTTAATATATTTTTTTTTTCAATATTAAATTCAATAGAAATATTATCTATAAATTTAATATTTTCTGAACTACTTTTATTTCTTATATTTTCAATTAATGTTTCCCATAATTCTCTCTTTATAATTTTTTTATTAGATATTAATTTATCATTAGATTGCATATAATTTATCATACTTCTTATATCTGAATTAAATAATTGCTGTATTGATAATAAAGCTTCTTGTGAATAATTCAACTTCTCTGTTATATTTATATTTTCTAGAAAACTTATAATATCTTTTTCTGGTAACTGATTAAATCTTAATCTTACAAATTCATTTTGTAATGCTTCATCAATTCTACTAATATAATTACAAATTAAACAAAATCTTACCTTTGATCTATATGATTGTAATAAATATTTTAATGCTATTTGAGCATTCTTGGTCATATAATCTACTTCATCCAATATAACAAATTTCATTCCATCTGAAAAAAGACTTTTTGAATTTACAAAACTGTTTATTTGATTTCTAATAATATCTATTCCTCTTTCATCTGATGCATTTAAATGAATCATTAAATTTTTTGAATTATTGTAAAAGCAACTGAGTAATCTTTTTCATCAGAAATTGAAAGAAACAATTCAAAATTAGCTATTTTTTTATTTTTTTTTATGATTTGCTTAATTTTATTATTAATCAAATAAAATGGTTTTCCAAGATTATCGTTGACAATCTCT
>Ga0129324_10000672_pt1 | contig 24103 bp, 32 predicted proteins | sample CPBDNA_7_FD_96879 | JGI IMG/M metagenome (GOLD analysis project Ga0129324, IMG submission 96879) | Freshwater to marine salinity gradient microbial communities from Chesapeake Bay, USA - CPBay_Spr_15_0.2_DNA | ecosystem: Environmental > Aquatic > Marine > Coastal | place: USA: Chesapeake Bay... | reverse complement strand
TCACATCTATGGATTTTACCAATTTCATCACACCCTTCAACATCTGTATGACGGCAAGGACATTCAGATGTAACAGCAATCATCACAACATGTATCGTGACAGTTATCGCAAATATATGTTGTGATGATTGCTATTTATGAATTCTTAAGCTGATTCGATTTTTTGAATCAGATTTTCCTTGTTTATTATAACTGTACCATGATAATACTTAATCGTCTTGTTAGTCATCATATTCAACTTTTTAATATAAGTTTCACTATACTTATTGAAAAATACTGTCACTTTTTCGTTAAATATAGGATGTAGTCTATCTCTACTTTTAAAGATGTCATACGCCATTACGATATCTTATAGCCTCAGCATAATTTTTACATTGTTCGTTAGAAAAACTACCTGATATTACTTTGGAAACCAGAGGTTAACATAAGATCAGGATTATACAATATGATACAAAGTATACAAGAAACTAAAAGGTAAGTTTCATATATATAAAGATGAAAACTGAACTAGTATTTTTTGACTCGTTACATCAAAGTAAAAACGGAACATTTAGAGGATTGGTAGCATTTGTGTTACTATTAAGTATTTCTGCTTTATGGTTTTATATTACATACAATGCGATATACAAATCATCTATGCAAAGCTTAAATCCAAACTTTCGTAGCATTAGATCTTGGATATCTTACATAATAATATATGTATTATTGTGTTCTGCATTAGCAGTTCAACTTCCATCATCATGTAATAATGCTCTGGTATATGGATTATTGGTTGGATTAGTAGTATTTGGTATAACAAATTTCGTGTTTGTATCTCTAATGAAAGATTATTCAATAACGACAGCTATAATAGATACTCTATTTGGAATAGTTATGTGTGGAATAGTTTCTTTATGCGTGTATTACATTTCTAAAAAAGTTGGATGGTATTCTAACTCTTTCTAGTAGTAAATACTATAATAACTGCTAAAGCTCCTACTCCTACTCCTGCTATCACAGGAAGTATAGGTACACCCCTTTTACGACGAACAATGTTATGTTCGTGTTTTCTTTCACCGTGTTCACTTTCACTTATGATATCACTGTGTTCTAACATCTGATATTCATCCTGTTGAAGTGTTTGGTGTGGTGATACTTCATTGTTATATCTCATCGTTAAAAAGTTTAACATAGGACTCATAGTGTTATATACAGAATCGATAAAAGTAATATGGTCATCCATCTTAGATACCGATTTCTTTATGTCCGCAATATCTTTGCGAATCTCTCGAATATCATTATCAGACATTTCTTTCTTATGTATGGTGATTATTCTTTATACCTTCTTTTTTTATCCTATAATAATCCTCTTGGATACATTCCTGTTTGTGGAATATTAGGATAATCTATACTAGAAGGTGTATATATTACCGATGAAGATGGTTGATTATATTCTGGTTGTTGAGGTGTCCAATTATTGGTCCATATATCTTGAGATTGACCAAATATCACACCTCCATAATAATGTTTATATGCCACGGATACACCTAAAGTAATAACCAATGCACAGCATATAGACACTATACTTACTGCCCACCATGTAATCCTTTTTTCTTGTGTCTTACTATCTATATGTTTAAATTGGTCGGAAAATGTCAATCCCCAACCAATAAGTATCCCTGAACCGATAAATATTAATGATAACGCTATGTATACATATGATTGCCACATTTATTATATATTCTTATATTCTCAATTATCCTAAAAATCATCACCTAAAAACATAAACACAACAATAAAAGTACGGGATGGTTATAAAAAAGGACATCATATACCCCATCTTTTTAGAATGTATGCAATTTACTAGCGACACATTCTGGAAAACCGTCTTTGAAGATCTTGCATATGGAAAAACACCTTATGGGGCTTACATCAGTAAGGATTTTCTATGTTGTGGCTATAAAGACAAAGATTTCAGCTATAAAATAGAAAGAAAAGACCCCAAAAAAGTATACGATGAAGTGTATCATTTATTTCATCGACGACTGGGTATTCTATCTTCTAAAGAACGAAATAAACGGAAGATAGATTTCAACAAGATAGAGGAAGACGTTCAAGATGACAAGAAGAAGTGGAGTGATATTAAGAAGAAAAATATAAAAGACCTTCTAATTGAAATGTATGTTATAAAGATGCAGAAGAAACATTCATTATCTGTTAAACAAGCTAGATACTTATTATCTTTGATCTTTATCGCTATGGTATTCAAAGTCATAACTAGTAAAGACATTCATTATACTAACGGTGAAATACAAAATATAGATGGTATAAACTTCTCTAAACATAAGTTTATTTTCGATCGGAACATATATACTATTGATAAGGGGTGTTCTCCTGAAATAATACTAGATCAAAACCAAATGAGTAAGAAATGGGAAAAACATTTAGAAAATTTAAAGAAAACTGTTGTATACTAAACCCTATCCACTTACAAACATGTGTTGTATATATATATATATATATATATATACAACTTTTATACAACTTTTATACAACTTTATTCTAATAGTTCACATATTTCTTCACACTCTTTTAACTCTAACGATTTGCTATCTTCTTCTTCGCCTTCTCTGATTTCCTGCGCACCTTTATATGTTTCGTGATATGAAGTATTACCCCATCGATCTTGTGGATCTTTATTAGCGTTTTTAGACAATAGAAATTTCACAGTTTCTACTTCAGCTTCTGCCGCAGCAAGATGTAAAATATCATACAATGATTGCGATTATGATAAACGTAATCATTGTATGATATTTTACCTTCTAATTTTGTTAGAGAAGATATAAGTAATTGTTTTAACATCACTATATCTTCTAAATTAACACTTTTATCTAGATCAGTAAAGATACTTTGTAGGAGATCGCTTGATTAATTCTGTACAAAATTCAATCCCTCTCACGGAGTTTCCATTATTATGAAGACGTGGTACAACCAAACGTATACATCCAGATACTCCAGATTTTGCAGGAAGCCCTATCTGAAAAGCAAATTGTCCTGAAAATCATACATACCACAAAAGAACATTAAACGTAAACAATCTCTTATTGTAATTGTAGAAAATACTTCTTCTCCTGTTACTGGACATACACCTCCATTTGCTAAAGTTGCTGCCATTACCGATCCTATCTGTGTATTTATCGTCATTGAACAACATTGAAAATATAAATCAAGAGATTGTTGTATATCATCGTGTGATGGTGATATTTCTCCAAAAGCACCACATTCTCTCATAAAATACGACAAAGATATGTTTCTATCTGCATGATGTTTTTCTGAAAGATATACACCATTATTATATCCAATCTCTCCTATATTACCAGTCATGCGGGAATAATATTCTCTCACTTTTTCAAAACAATTTGCAGGTTCTTCATCTAACTCGATAAGATGAGCTATCATCATGGCTCCAGCATTAATCATAGGATTATGTGGTAATACATTATCATTTATGGTATGTGTGTTAAATGATCTGTCGGAAGGTTCGTATCCAACACGCGAATGCACTTTCTCATACCCGTTAAGTTCTTTAGCAATACAATAGTTTAATGGTTTTGAACAATATTGTACAGTGAAAGGGACGTTTGTATCTCCAATATTGAAAAATCTCCGTTTACGGAGCATATTGATATACCATATAATTCAGGATTTATGTTTGCAAGTTGTGGTATATAATCAGCAACTTTACCCTCAGTATTTTGTATAGTCTCATTGTAAATATCAGTCATCAAATTGGTTTATACGTATATGTATTTGTATAACTTACAATGAATAGACATAAATCAGATCTGTATAACATCTGGAAATATTCCAGAGAAGTAAATCGTCTAAGGATTCACGGGCATTCTCGAGGCAGTGAAAGATCTGGATTCTACATTCCAGAATTGAGATTATGCATGGATGCTGGAATTCAGATGTATTTCGAACCTAAATTTATCCTTGTCACTCATTGTCACACTGATCACTCGTTTGCACTGCCAATGATTTTGACAGGTATATCTACAAAACCAGATATATACGTCCCAAACGAACACATTCATCTGTTCGATAAGTTTGTTAACTCTTGTTATCAACTTTCTAAGGGAAATTCTCGGGCAAAATGCAAAAAACATATGCTAATAGGTGCTAAAAGAAATGACGTAATCTTCGTGAAAGACGATTACTATGTCAAGGTTTACAATCTTGATCATAACGTATCTACTAGGGGATACGGTATCTTTCGTATTAAGAAGAAATTGAGGGAAGAATATCATGGATTACCAGGTAAAGAGATTGCTGAATTGAGAAAACAAGGAATAGAGATTTCTGTTGATATTCACGAACCTATTATGGCATATATTTGCGATACAACAATCAAACCATTTTACAATACACCTGAGCTGCTTGAGTTTCCTCATCTGTTCGTTGAATGTACGTTTTTGAACTCATCTGATGATCGTCATTCGAAGGAAGAGCTTAAAAATGCTAAGCATATTCATTGGGTACATTTACTCCCCATAGTAAAGGATCATCCTGAAATAACGTTTCATTTGATTCATTTTAGTGCTAGATATGACGATCAGGAGATTGAAGATTTCTTCAAAGATCAATGTGAAAATCACAACTTGGAAAACGTTTCTCCATGGCTAAATTGATATATCAGAATAAGATATATCAAAAACAATGTCTCAACTAATATGTGTTCTCCGTCAACAAAGAATTACGCAAGATTCTTCTGTCAAAAAGGAGACAAAAACTCCTTTAGAATCTCGTGAAGAATGTATTAAAAGAGTAAACAATATGGTGAATATGGGATTTATTCATCCTAGGCATATCATGATGCAAATGATTATGTGTCATGTTATTAGTTCAAACAGAAATAGGTAGAAAAGAATATAGTATTCTCTTATATTTCTTTTAACAGTCTTAAGCAAGAAGTTGGAATTGGAGAGTATACTGGCTTCTTTAAACGTCATGTCCAATACTTCAAGATGTTATTGCAACTATACAGTCTAATATTCACGTACATTGTATAGGATTCTTCATCAATTATTATAAAGATGGCACTGAATTTGCTCCATACCATTCTGATCAATATGGATGTGATACAATGACAGTTTCATTTGGATGTGATAGAGATTTCTATATGAAACCTAATAATGGAGGTAAGAGAGTAGATTATGTACTTAGACATGGTGATATTTTCACGTTTACTGAAAATATTAACAAAAGGTACAAACATACCGTGCCAAAAAGAATACGACTAAAAGATGATAGAATCAGTATTCTTTTCTTTTTAAAATCCACAACAAAAGCTTGATGTAATAGTTTGCTGTCCTAGATGTATTGTAGATAGATCAACACCAACCATTCCTTTGTCTTTCATACCTTTAGCTTCGTAATGATAATATATTGCGTTGGCAAGGTCATTAAAGACTGTAGAGATATTCACATTATCTTTAGCACTTGTTTTAAAAAACTGACTTATGTTTAGAGAATATTCTTCGACAAAATTACGTATTTCTTCATCTGATACAGCTATAAAATTGGTCAAATCACATTTATTACCCACTAGTACAAATTGTATATCATCGTTTGATCCAGTACTTTCCTTAATTCTTTCCATCCAATTTCTCAAATCATTGAACGTCTGTCTATTAGTTAGATCAAATACAAGTATTCCTCCATCAATATTGCGAAAGTAAGATTTGACTATATTTGTAAACTTATCTTGCCCACCTAAGTCCCAAACCTGAAGTTTTATGCATTTATCATTCTTTAATAACATACTTTTTACAAAGAACTCTACACCAATCGTTGTTGGGCAATGTTCATCAAATTTATTATAAATAAACCGTTCAAGGCATGACGTTTTTCCAACACCACTATTTCCTACAGTTACTACTTTATACAGATGAGTATAATCTGCCATACTTTCTTTATGATAACAAACTTTTAAACTTCATCATAATACATATAGATTACCTCAATAAGATCTTTTTGACAATGTTCATCTTTTGATATTTTATCTATTTGTTCATCTATAACATTCTTCAACGCTGAAAGTCTTGTTGATATAGTCGGATTATTATTCTTACCATCTTTTCCTTTATCCGGATCCACTTAGCTGCAAATCCCATATAAGCATCATTATAACGATCTTCTTAGTCACGTTTTGAATAATACTTATGCTGACGTTCATCTGTTTCTATACATAACAATGTATTACCAATTAACTTACGATGATCTATCCCCTTCTACGTATAGTACAATTGCAATCCGGAGTGTATAAAGGTTTATCATGTTGAAATCCTTCGTAGTTAGAGTTGATAAAGTCTCTAACAGCTATTTCCTTTGTTTTGGAGCGTATTTGTAATGTTAGAGGATCTAAGGGGAATAGATTTTGGAAACATGTTGCGCAATATCCTTTGTACTTTTTGTTGGCTCTTATAAGACAATGTTCGGGTTTACACGATACATGTTTTATATCTATAAAATCTATTGTAAACCAATAGATTTTTGTTGTATTATCTCCCCCATAATTAGCTATACAATTTTGACACATCTTTTTTGCTTCTTATATTAATCATGCCGTTCTCTTTACATTTAATACAGTATTTAGGTATCTTGTCTGTATTATATCCATATAACGAATATGTTTTACCACATTTACATCTCTTATCTTTAATGTTAATCATACCATCTTTCTTACAGCATATAACTGTAGTATCATTTGGAAAACCAAAGCAAGGTCTAACTCCGCATTTACATTTCACGTCCGATAATAGTACATGCGTAATTATAACCTATACAAATGACCTTCATTTAATGTAAAGTGAATTATTCTTTAATAGATATAAAAACGGAAAGATAAAGATAAAGATAAAGTGAAATGTGGAAGTTTGAAGACGAGTATTACAAAAAGATGTATGAACTACAATCAAAATATCTATTAGAAGGTGCAGATTCTGACATAGTATTGAATGAGAAGCAAATAGAAGCATACAAAAAGATGATGAACGGAAAGAGTATCTTTTTAACAGGTCCTGGAGGAGTAGGTAAATGTTTAGGAAGAGATACACCTATACTTATGTATGATGGTAGTATAAAAAGAGTTCAAGATATTCAAATTGGAGATTTATTAATGGGAGATGACTCTAAACAAAGATATGTGGAGTCTATATGTAAAGGTGTTGAAGATTTATACAAAGTAAGTACAGTAAAAGGGGATTCCTATGTTGTAAATAGTTCACATATATTAACTTTTAGAACCAAACAATCTATAAGACACAAAAAATCTAGAGGGTATGTATTATCATGGGGAGATACAGATGGTTCTATAAAATACAAACAGTTTAAAACAAAAGAAGAGTGTCATAAGTATCTTAATACTAACACATTTCCTGAATTAGTTGATTTGCCTATAAAGTTTTGTTTAGATAAAGTCAGTAGTAAGTATTGGAAGGAGTATTTTCTAGGAGTATATGCAAGTATAAATTTTGATGAAAAGACCCTTCCATACGATCCATATCTAATTGGATTGTGGTTAGGAGATGGTACTTCTAAGGAGCCATCTATTACAAATATAGATACAGAAATATTGGAGTGGTTGGACAATAATTTAGGTCAATATGGATTATATTTAAGCAAAAATAAGGATAGTATAACGTATAGATTTAACCAAATAGTTCGTAAGCAAAAACATCCATTTACATCTTTCTTAAAAGAATACAAGCTATACAAGAATAAACATATACCTAAATTATATAAGATCAACTCTAGAAAAAATAGATTACAGTTGCTTGCTGGGTTAATTGATAGCGATGGATACTTATCCAATAATGTATATGATATAATACAAAAATCAAAACAACTTTCTGAAGACATAGTATTTTTGTGTAGATCTTTAGGGTTTACAGCAACTATTCGTGAGTGTATAAAAAGCTGTTTATATAATAATGAAAAACGTGAAGGTACTTATTATAGGATTTTAATATCTGGAAATACCAATGAAATACCTGTATTACTTTCTAGAAAGAAGGCAAAGAGTAGAAAACAAATTAAAAACAATCTTGTATCTGCTATAAAAATTGAGTATATTGGAGAAGGGGAGTATTATGGTTTTATGATTGGAGGTAATCATAGATTCGTATTAGGTAACTTCATTATTACGCACAATACCAGATTGATAAAGATGTTTTCTGAAGAGTTTTCAGGTAAAAAATGTATTGGATTAACATCTACAACTGGTACTTCTGCGCTATTAATAGGAGGAACAACACTACATTCTTATACGGGGATCAAACTAGGAAATGCCACAGCACCAGTATTAGTAACTCAAATACTCAAAAAACCTTATCTAAGAAAGAGGTGGAAGGATCTAGAAGTTCTTATTATCGATGAAGTTAGTATGTTGACTCCTATATTATTTGACAAGCTTGAAGAAATTGCTCGAACAGTAAGAAGAAGTGACAAACCATTTGGAGGTATTCAATTAATCTTAACTGGGGATTTCTGTTTTTCTGGAGATACCAATATCTTATTAGCCAATGGGTGTATGAAATTAGCAAAACATATTAAAGTAGGAGATAAGTTACTTGGAGATGACGGAACAGTAAGAAATGTAACTAAAACTATCCAAGGGTTTGGAAATTTATACAAAATTTCCATGCCTAGAGGTGGAGATGATTTTACTGTTACAGAGAATCATATTTTATGTTTGAAGTACTGTAAACATGGATTTATAAAATGGTTACAATCTAAGGATGTGTGGGTAGTGTATTTTTGGTATAAAAATAACATAGTATCAAAAACGTTTAGTATTTGTAACTCAACGAAAGAAAATGCATATTCTAAAGCTATTGAGTTTGTTAATACATTAGAAAATGATATAATAGAAATAACAGTAAAAGAATATATGCTTTTACCATACTCAACTAGGAGAGATTTATGTTGTTATAAAGTAGGAATAAGTGAATGGCCAATGTTCTCAAGATCAAACTTGTCAATACATCCATGGTTACTAGGAGCATGGTTATGGGGTGGTCACAGCGACGGAAAAGGTTTCTCTAATATAGATAAAGAATGTATAGATGAATTTACTCAATATTTGACAAATATGAATTGTCGTGTTCAAAAATCAACCGATTATTCATGTAGATATTTGATTAAGGATTTAACAGATGGAAAACGTAGTTCATTCAAGACAGAATTATAAAAATATAATCTAATCGATAATAAGCATATACCTGATGAATATATGTATTCGTCTGTAAACGATAGACTGAATATACTAGCAGGATTGTTAGATACTGATGGATCGTTAACAAAGAATACTTATCAAATAAGTCAGTCAAGAGAACATCTATCCAAACAAATATGTTTTTTAGCCAGATCTCTAGGATTTAGTTGCTCTATTGAACAAAAGCGCTACATACAACCAAATAAAGATTGTCCTACATATTATAATCATTCTAAATCATGGAGATGCCATATTGGAGGGGATATTCACCTTATTCCTTGTCGTATTAAAAGAAAACAAGCTTCTAAAATTATTAATAGACAATATGATCCATTATTGATGAAAATGACTATTACTCCGTTAGATAAGGGTAGTTTTTATGGTTTTGAAACAGATGGAAATAGAAGATTTCTGTTAGGAGATTTTACTGTAACTCATAATTGTCAGTTACCAACAATAGAAGGAGATAAGTTTTGTTTTCAATCTAAAACGTGGAATAAGTGTGTTAATGAAGTTGTATATCTTACTGAAATAGTTCGTCAAACTGATCCTGAATTTCAGGAAGTCCTAAACAAAGTACGAATGGGAATAGTAGATTCCAGTGTAGTAGAAACTTTATCAACGAGAGTAGGTAAAGAGTTGGTAAATGATTTTGGCATCAAACCTACAAAGTTATTTCCATTAAAAGTCAACGTAGAACAAATCAATGAAGAAGAGCTTAACAATCTAGGAGATGTAGAATTCCGCAGATACAATATGAAGATTACCATATATCCAGAAGTAAAGAACAAACAATATGCGTTAGAAAAGTTCCGCAAAAACAATGTTGCACCTGAAGAGTTAGATCTTGCAATAGGAGCGCAAGTTATGCTTACATTCAATATTGATTTACAAGAAGGACTAGCTAATGGTAGTCGTGGAGTAGTGACAGATTTTGTTGATGATTTTCCTAAAGTTACGTTCCTAAACGGTGTATCTCGTGTTATTGACTATAATATATGGGAAGTAGAAGAAAATGGTCAGTCTATTATGCGAGCCATACAAGTACCTTTAAGAGTAGCATATGCGATAACAATACATAAATGTTGTAACGAAAACACGATTATATATACAGAACATGGTATAAAAAAGATATCAAAAGCAGTTGCAGATTTAGTTGGACAACAAGATTGTTTTACAAATCATGATACTTCGTTTTGTGTATATGGTAAAACTGGATTACATACAGCTACACAAGTATATAAAGGAGGTATTGAAGATACTATTAAAATAACAACATCACTAGGATACACGTTAGAAGGTTCGTATAGACATCCATTATTGACTTATAATGGTATGGAAGAATGGAAAAAACTTCCAGATATAAAGATAGGAGATTATATGGTATTGCGAAACAATCTATATTGTTTTGGTAAGAATATTAATACAGAACCATTTAGAATGCACGATATTAATGATTGTACAATATACCAGATACCTGATTATGTCGACGATATGTTATGTTATATTATCGGACTTTTAATTGGTGATGGATGCTATTCAGTTAAAAGAGACTATCCAATTGAATTTTGTGTGTCTAAGGATATATTAGAGATTAGAGATATGTTTTGTGAATATTTCTATACCTTATTTGGTGTTGAATGTAGTGTATATGATTATCCTGATAAAAGTACATATAAACTTATGAATAACTCCAAACATATCAGATCATTTTTAGAATGGTGTGGTCTAGAATTTGTAACAGCAGAGAATAAAACTGTGCCGTGGGTTGTGTTTGAAAATACAAAAACGGCTCAAATACAATGTTTAAAAGGATTATATGATGCTGATGGGGGTGTAAATAATAGTTGTGTCCACTATACAACTATATCAAAACAACTATCTGTAGATATACAGAATTTATTGTTGAATATTGGTATTATATCATCAATAAGAAAAATGGGAGGTAAATCAAGACAAAAATACAAACCTGCTTACAGAGTGCACATTACTGGATATCAAGCCCATTTATTTTATCAATTAGTTGGATTCTCAGATCATGTAAAACAACATAAACTAACGAATAAATATAAAGACTATAACTGCATGATAACAAAGTCTAATATATGTGATATACCAAAAGGTAACAATCTAATCAGAGAATTAAGTGATGAAATATATCTAAAACATGGCGTTAAGAATAGATGTAATATATTAACCAAAAACTGTAGTACATTAATATCTCGTTTAGTTAATAATAAAACCAAGTTACGATACAATCATTTAGTATATTTATGTCAGAATATAGAAAATATCGAACAGTATGGATATCCTGGTAAACAAATCAATTATCTAAACAACAACAATCTATTTTTTGATAAAATAGTAAGTATTGAAAAGAGTAAATCTCAATTATACGATCTATATATTCCAAATGATCACACGTTTATTGGTAATGGGTTTGTAAATCATAATTGTCAAGGAGCAACTTTAGATTATGCTGCAATAGATTTAGAAAACATTTTTGAGCACGGACAATCGTATGTAGCGTTATCGAGAGTGACTAGTATAGAAGGTTTAAGTATATTGGGCGTAGATTGGGATAAGGTTAAAGCTCACCCTGAAGCAACTCGATATTACAAACTATTGGAGATGGGGGAAAAAGTTTGAAAATAACATAACCACAGATATACATCTCCAAACATAAACGATTTTTTTAACATTTAAACACGTCTTCAAAAAAATCTATTCATAAAACTACTTAAAAGCAAGGTTGATAACATAAAACTAAATGACGAAACAAACTACCCAAACTCGCCGAACCAAGGCAACAAAAACTACGGTAACTGCTTCAAAGAAATCTGCAACTAGTGCAACCGCAGCAACTGCTCAACCCCCAAAGACCTCTGTTAAGACCTCTGTTAAGACCGCTGTTAAGAATACACGTAAGGAAAAGACTCCCACACCACCAGCTCCTGAACCAGTTGAGGAGGTTGTTGAGGAGGTTCCTTCCGAACAAGAAGATGGATCTTCAACTACAACTACTCGTAAGACTAGACGTGTTGTTACTCACGAATCTCTTGTTGAGGAAGGAGATGCTCTTGTAAAGATGATTGAAGATGAAATTGCTGCTATTCGTGAAAGTGAAACTAAGACGAAGGGAGTTAAGTTCCTTCGTTCTCTTAACAAGAAGGTTAAGACCTATAAGACCAATGTTGTTCGTGTTACCAAGCAACGTCCTCGTACAAAGCGTAATAACACCACAAATTCTGGATTTTTGAAGCCTGTCCGTATTAGCCAAGAAATGTGTGATTTCACTGGTTGGGATCCTGTTGAGTTGAAGTCTCGTGTCGATGTCACTAAGTACATTTGCAAGTATATCAAGGATAATGATCTTCAAAATCCTGAGGATCGTCGTGAGATTCGTGCAGATGAGAAGCTTCGTGAACTATTGAGCTATAATCCAGAGACAGACGGTGCTTTGAAGTACTACGATGTACAGAGATGCCTCAAGCCTCATTTTCTTCCAGTTGAAGAGAAAACTGCTTAAATAGTTACGTTACAAAATGAATTGTTATATCTAAAAATAACAGATATAACAATAACCGATGAAAAAATTTGAACTACTTACGAAGACTAAACTGGAAGACTTTTTAAGAAAAACATCTGTAGATGATTTACGTGCACGAAAAAGATATTACGATGATATATATTACAATACAGGAGAGAATCGTCTCGATGATTTTAGATATGATCTAATGAAAGATATTCTAATCGAAAGAGATCAAAACTATGTTCTCGAAATAGGTTCTAAGTTGAGAGACGATGAAGTAGAAGTAAATCTTCCATATTATTTAGGGAGCATGAATAAGGTTAAACCAAATGAACAAAAAGTATTAGATAAATGGTTAAAGGAGAATGAATGTAATGAATGTGTGATTATGGATAAACTTGATGGGATAAGCTGTTTATTGTGTGTGAATGGAAATGATGTAAACCTATATACTCGTGCAGATGGAACTACTGGAAAGGATATATCATACATAAGAACGTTTGTAAACTACATTCCAAATAATTTACCTGATGATCTTTATATAAGAGGAGAATTGGCAATGTCTAAAAAAAACTTTGATAAACTTCCAGGAGGAAAAGTAAATCCCCGTAATACTGTTTCTGGAGCTGTAAAAGCTAAAACAGCTAGAGAAGCATTGTATAGTATTGATTTTGTTGCGTATGAAATGATTGAGTCTGGTATTGAACAAGAAAATCTTACTGAACAGATGAGTTATCTTGATGATTTAGGGTTTAGGACGGTGAAGAGAGAGATTTGTAATCAGAGTGATCTAACTATGGATTTATTAGTTAATAAGTTAGAAGAGTATCGTGAATCTGGATCGTATGAAATTGATGGTATAATTGTGCAAAAAAATGAAGGATATATTAGAAATACGAATAAGAATCCAAAATACGCAATAGCATTCAAAAAAGATACTATCGTAGAAACTACAGTATTGGATGTTATATGGACAGTTACTCGAAGAGGTTTTCTCAAACCAGTTGTTCATGTTGAACCAATTAAAGTATGCGGCGCAACAATATCGAAAGCCACAGGATATAATGCTTGGTTCATTAAAGAGAATAATATTGGTCCAGGAGCTAAAATAGAATTAGTAAGATCTGGAGATGTTATTCCTAAAGTGATTGATGTGATTGAGGGTTGTCCAGATGGACCTAAATTTCCTCCTGATACTGAATATGTTTGGAATGATAGTCATGTTGAGATTATGTCAATCAATAACAATAACAATAATAATGTAGTAGACAAACAGACTAAAATCATTACGTATTTTATGTCTACAATGAAAATCAAACATGTAAGTGAAGCTACTGTAAAGAGAATTATAGAATCAGGATATTCAACTATAGCAAAGATTCTCTCTATGAAAATAAGCGATTTTGAGAAAGTAGAAAGGTTTGGGAAGAAATTAGCTGAAAGGACGTATAATTCAATACATGATTCGTTACAAGATGTTGATCTGGCTACTTTAATGGCAGCATCAAATTGTTTCGATCTAGGTATTGGTGTAAAGCGAATGAAGTTGATACACGAAGATCTTCCAGAACTACCTGTAGTTGCTGAAGATCTACAAGATACAAAATATGTTATAGAAGCTCTGGATGAAGATAATAAATTGGATGAAGAGTATGTTGCGTTTGTTTTAGAAGTATATGAACGTATTAAAAATATTGAAGGATTCTCTGACATAACAGCGAAAAAAGTCATAGAAGGATTGCCTAAGTTTTCAAAGTTTTGGAAACGAATAAGTAAATATATAACCATATCAGAACCTGTTGAAATAGATGATACTATTCCACAACTTTTTGAAGGTAAGAAAATTGTTTGTAGTGGATTTAGAAAGATTCTGGATGATGAGATACAATCTCGTGGAGGAGAGCTTACAGATTCTGTATCGAGAAAGACATTTTGTGTTATTGTAAAAGAGCATGAAGATACTCCAAGTGGAAAAGCTAAGAAAGCTATAACATATAATGTTCCTATATATACCGTGCAAGAGTTTAGAGATGAATATCTTGCATAAAGAAGTATTTAGAATCTTTATCTTTATTGAGATAAAGATGTCGTGTGTGAACTGTAATAAAACCAATTACCAACAATTGATATCAGCTTATTTTGGGCGATCATCTGATGCTGTTCTACCAACAAAGAAGAATATATATCCTCTAATAGGTAATATGTTTGAAAAATGTTCTGTATATTATGACGACTCAGCAGATGAATTATTACTTGCAACAGATGATCAAACATACAAATGCTGTTTAGACAATTGTTCACCATCAATAGATTTTTGTCACGATAATTGTCACAAACAATATGGTGATCAATCATCCAATCCAGATAATATTAGATTTGGAAGATGTAGAGATAAATGTAATACTATGACTGATGATTGTGTTACTTTATGTACACATGCTAGAGGAATATGGGGAGATAATGATCCATTTGTTCAAGAAGCCAAGAAGATAGGATGTTGGGATTTAGCGACTAATCAACCTAAACCGGAATGTATAAAACAAAATAAGAAACATCTTTACGAATATTGTATGCGGAATTGTAATCCTACTGCTAATATGAGTTGCGAAGATCATTGTAATACATCGTATAACCTTGCTACAGATCCAGAAAAAGTTAGCAATATATTTAAGAATACTATACCACGAACTACTCTTCATGATTTGAAAGATAATACTGGATATCATACGTCTATTGGATATATTTTAGTAGGTGTATTCGGAGGAATACTCTTAGGAATGGCAGTGTATATGATCATAAGATATAAAGTAAATTGAACTTTTGAAACAAGATTATGAGAAATAAGCAAGCAAAGAAATGAAAGTTGCAAAAAGACAATACAAGATTATGGTTAAATCGAGTCATCTTGACAGTAACATACTTGATCGTGTTCTTGATAACATTAAAGCTAAGTATGAAAAGACCTATAACAAAGCAGATGGTTATTATGTTATGGAAGTAATGGAGATACTTTCCTATTCGCAAAGTATTTCCAACGCCAATTCATTACTACAGTTTAACACCACATGCAAAGTAAAAATATTGTCAATGAAAGTAGGAGATTGGATAACTGGGATATGTGCGAAGGCTATAGTAGGTATATTTATTCATGCGTCAGAAAACGTAGCTAAAGTATTCATTTCTAATGAAAATATCTTGAAATCTGGTATAGAATACATAGAAGAAGATAATACGTACAGATCTAATGGTAAATCAGTCTTTGAAGATGGAAGTAAAGCAATGGTACGTATATTTAACATGGAATTTATAAATGATTACAGATATCTTGGCGATGAAATCAAACAGGTTTAAGATAATAATCAAATAAACAAAGATGTCCGAAATACAATTATTAAAAGGTTTACATACGGACCTACTTAAGTTCTTTGATTATCTAATTGAAGCGTTCCCACAACAAGGTGATATTGTTATTGTTAGATTTGCTCTAGCAGATCAATACCCCATTACTGATGTTATGGAGTATATTATTAACAGTCTATTGCCATTAAAGGATAAGGTTGATAATAGGGATAATAATTTCTTTCTTGAGAATAACATTCTCTTTGATGAACTTGATAATAACAAGGTTAATCATTTTAAGAGAATGTGGAAATCAGATGATTTAGATGCTGAAGATAGAGAAAGTATATGGAGATGGTTTGATCGATTTTTATTAAGAGCTTCTAGATATAAGAAGTGTAAATCTGTTGTTACAGTTTAATTATATAGATAAGTTGTATATCAATCAAGATATACAACTATGATTTTTGATTTAAACAATATCTTCTATTCAAATAAACATGGAAGATATTGAAAGGGAAAGATCCAAATTAGGTAATATACCTGGTTACGAACCTCCAACTGATTATGTGTACGCAAATAGAAAAGATTCTATGTACAAAACATTCAATTCTAAAAAGAAGAAACAAGTGTTTGGAAGTACCACAACTGCTGCTAAGTACGGATCATATAATAATAGACCTTCTGGAATCGAAAATTGTCCAACATGCAAAGAAAGATATGTATGTCAAGATTGTGAAGTTGCAGATAACGAAGAATGTGATTGCGATCAAGAAACATATGTTTGTAGACGAGGACATGAATGGTATGCTGATGATAATGGATTTATCCAATTTGGAAGAAGGAAAGAGAATAATTTCAATAACGATGATTTTTCTGAAGCTGTATTGAAAAGAGGTAAATAAGAGAGTTTTTATATGATTACACATAAAAACTTAAAAGACTATAATCTTACTTATTTACATCTACAGTCTTGGCTGTCCTACGACGAGGTTGAATCTTTGGTTGAGCTTTCTTAGGAGTATTAACTGGAGTCTCTTCACGTTCATTATCAGATCCTTCAACCAAACTACCTTCTCCTTCACTACAATCACCACCGGAATTAGTTGTAGGTGCGGGGTTATTCAAAAATCTAGCACCATCCAAAAGTAGACGACCATCTGCCTTCTGTCTGGGTAGAAGACGCGTCATACCACCCTCCAAGATCTTACAGTTAGCTTCGTATAGCTTAACTTGAAGAGAGATGCTATTTCCAACAAAGATTGATTCGATCTTTACAGCGCCAAGGGTATTGCAATATACACCCATAAGTTGCTTTAGCGGATCAATTGGAACATCATTGTAGTCATAAAACTGAGTTACAATCTTGCCTTTCTTCTTCGATTCGATCAACTTAGCGTAAAGAGTGGGACCATTTTCAAAAACACCATCTTCACCGGATGAAATACCCTTCTTCTTACCCTTACCCCAATAGAGGTTATTAAGTTTAGCTAGACAGCCTCGAAATGCCGCTGAAGTAAGTCCACCATCCTCTTCTTGTTGATCTTCTGTATCAGCATACGCATACTTGGTAAATGAATCATTAGCTAGAAGACCTTCTTGATGATATTTCATTAAGATCTTCTTAACATGATTAACGATGTTTGTGTACGTATTGGTCCATTCACGTTGATCGTCAGTTGGAACATATTTTTCTGTTTGACGATCACGATTCCATAGACACAAGGACATTGTATGTCCAGTTACTTGTCCTGTTTCTTGACTGGTATTCTCACCCACCCCAAAAGAGAAGAGTTCTGGAGTAGGAATAATCAGATCACCGACAGTGCCATCTGGATATTTTGTATTGATGGCAATACGCATGAAGTTAACTGCTGCACCTTCTGTTTTCTTAGATTCATTTTTCGGAACTTCTCCTAGTTTAGGTTCGGAACAAACGATATTGTCTACGTCATAGCCTGAGGCCGAAGTTAGTTGTACGTTTTGGTTCATTTTTTGTCTTTGTTTGTTGTTATCATTCTAGTTTTTAAATACGAATAAATCATTTTGAGATTTGCGTATCTTCTTAACTTGAAAATAGAATGATTACAAAATCGCACAATAGTAAACTTCTAGTTTTTCTAAACCAATCTTTAGCTCTTTAGCATCATCACATACTATGCTTTCTGTTTCTTTGCCGCTTTCCACGGGCACAGACATATCATCGCGGAGATTTTTTTTAAGTGAATAGCTACTTCTCCTCTATCTAAGCTTACCATCAAGTTGATTATGTTTGGTAATACTTTTTCAAGAGTATGAAGTAAATCTCTGCATTCAGTAGATTCTTGTTCAAAGTTATCAAAGATATACTTCTTTAGTGTTGCTAGAATAATCTCTTTCTTCTGAGATCCTGATAAATCAGGATATTGATCAACTATGACCATCATAGATAACATAATAGACGATATATTTCCAACAGTTAGACCTTCGTCTTCTGTAATAATTTCACCCATTTTTTCGATAAGTTTATCTACGTAATGTTCGGTAATGATCTCTGCTTCTTCAGACATATTATTTATATATAGTTAAGATAATTTAAACCTTAATTACTCTTTTTCTCTTTCACATAATAAGTATCATAATACGTGGTTGTTGAATACCTATCCCATACATCTTGAGGCACACTAGATTTACTTAAAATTTGTCTCGAATCATGACGTCTATTCGTTATATAACCACCTCTAGCTATAGCATTAGTGTTTCTATTATCCATAACTCTACCAATAAATTCCTTATATCTTGCACAGTCCTTTTCTAGTTTCGCTAGATCTTTTTTGGCTTTGTACCATCTTTTCAAGACAGTTGTTACATGATCTTCTGATTGATTATTACTCATTTATTCACATGGTTTTATTTCTTTTTATCCTTTTCTCTTTGAAACAGATGTGTATTTAATAAGTTTTTATACATCTATAATAATAAATGAATACTAAGATAATAATATACGTAGTTATTGGTGTAATAGCATTGATAGTTATAGCGTTAGTTCTTATATTTACTCTAGGAAAAGGAGTATCCGCTCCATCGGAATGTGAAAAAGTAGGATCTTTATGTGATGACGGTAGGGTGTGTGCATCAAATCATATGTGTCAAAATTGTATCAATAATGATTCTTGTCCTATTGGATATATTTGCGATAAATCGTCAGGTAAATGCTCTCCGCACACTGATACTAGAGATGAACTTATTAAGAACTATAAGCTATATTGTGTCGATGTTAAATCAGATGATGGAAGTAAGACAATGAATCTTTGTTTTACAGATAGTACAATGAACGTACCTATATATCCAACAATAGGGAAGAATTGTAATAAAGATGGATCTTCATCTACATTTTCTATAGATCAAACTAGAGATCAAATAATAGGAAATCCACAAGCAAATATGAACTCAAAAAATTCAGCATGGATACCATTCGATGGTTCTAAAAGATTATACTATCAACAAGATACTCACGATCCTCCAGTTATGTGTATATTATCAGACGATCATCATTATGATTGTCAAAATGATGGCGTTTTCCAACAAGATCAGAAAAATGTTTCAAAAACAGGTAAATGTGTTTGTAAAGATAATATTGCTGGAGATAAATGCCAGTACACTAGAGATAACACATGTCATAAACATGGAAATCCAACTGATTCTGGAACATGTGTAAATTGTGATAAGGGATATAGTGGTCCTGATTGTAATTGCAATGATGCTAATTGTAATCATGGAAAGATTGACAATCCAAGTTCTGGATCATGTGATTGTAAATGTGATACTGGATGGGTTGACGCTCAAGGATGTGGGAAATGTTGCAAAAGTATTAATGGTGCGTGTTACACGGTAAATGATGCTGGAAGTGGATCTTGTAGTAGTTATAAAATTAGATGTGGAGTTCCTAGATGGAGATTGTCTCCTGATCAACCGTGGACAAACAGACCAAAAGAAGGATGGTATACTGGGTGTATAGATAATAGATCTAAAGAACTCTGAGAGTGATATAAACATGTTACTTAAGTTTTGGAATAAAGAAGGGAATATATCCCTAGACTCAAGTAAAGCTGAGTTACTTGATATAACATCTGATAATCGTACAAAGATGTTAAATAAAGAAGAAATGATCGAAGAAAAGTTTAAAGTAGAACCTGGTGTATTTTTCCTTAAGAAACCCTTTTTCATACAAATGGCTAAAAAACAGAATAGAGAAAGTATAGAAGCATTATTGATCAATTATAAGGGAAATAAGATTATTATAACTGGAAACAAGGCATATGTATTCTATAACGGTAAAGCTGTTGATGTTGAAGAATATGGATTAGATATAGATGAAAATCATGGAGCGACTATCGCAGCACAAACCTAAATATTATTTAAACCTTGCAAGGTTTAAATAAAACAGGAAATACCATTATTCAAAGTATTTATGGCTCCAGAACCTGAAATTTCTTCAGAAGAGGATAGAAACGAGATTAATGACATGAGTGAAAAAGCAAATGAAGATTATCAAAGATGGGCAGAGGATCCTTCTGTGTCAGGAGCTAGAGAAGCTTTAGAATAATATTTAGCTCAGATGAAAGCTATCGAAGTAAGAGGAAATATTAGCTAAATCTTTTGGAATAGAACCAGAAGAGATGCAAAAGGTTGAACAACCAAACCCTCGTGATGGTCCGTCAGAAGTTACAAAAGATACGATTAATAATCGTATGCAATCTTTATGTGAAAATGTGGGAGATGCTATTGGAAGAAAATGGATTATGCAAGAATTTAGAGTTGATGATCCAGCGGAAGATAGAATAGACACCGTAACTTTACCAGATGGAAGTGTTGAAATAGATACTTCAGATCCAGAAAATGTTAAAAGAGCCAATAGTTTCTTAGAAAGATGTAAAGAAAAGTTAGGAGATTCTGGATGGTTTCTATTTAGTTGGATCATTCGTATAGGAGGATTAGTAGGTGGTTGGGAACTATTTAAGAATACTATTCTCTAAGAAGTTCTTTCTTGGCGCATCTACTGAGAGATAATTGTAAAACATTCGTAATGTTTTACAATTGATTATGATTAGTTATTCACAAATTTCTTGCAAAGATAGGCAGATTTTCAGGTACTGCAACCAGTATGCATATCTATTTTATTACTTTCCCATCCAGAAGGACATTGAGGGGGTTTATCTTTATCAACTATAGATACGAGTAATCCATTATTAAACAATGCCTTTTCCTTATTATTCTTTACAATTTTCCAACTATCTGCCTTTAAACATATACCCATATGTTTACAATCTTTATAATCATCTACTATTATCTTACCGTCATATTGAGGTTCTATTAACGATGTAAAAGCTGGAAAATATCCATCTGGACATCTATCATTTCTATCTTTCCACGAACCATCTTTAGCTGTCATATCAACTACTTTAGCATCAGTGATTACTTGTGTAGAATCACATAGAGATGAATTTGATTGATAACAAAATTGTACACATGTTTTAACTCCCGATAAATCTTTATTAGGATTATACACAGAATTTCCCTCACTGTCTCGCATTGGTATATCAATCATATCATTAGGACGACGCCCTTTCTTCAAACTACAATGATCATCTTGATCATTGGTGATTTGGAATTCTGTAATAAGATTATTTACACATGTCTCATCTACTGTAGATTGATGTCCAGCTTTTCGTGCAAACATACATGCATATACTATGAAACCTATTACCGTAATGGTAATCGCAGATACCATATACCAATGTTGTTTCAAAAACTCTAATACGTTTATATTACCAACATCTTGAAAGAACTTCATCTTATATTCATTGAAAGATAAGATAAAACTATCTTCTACCAAAAACTCCAGCCCACCAAAGAATAAGAAGTAAAAGAATTAAACCCCCAACAATAATACCTATCATCGCGCCATTACTATGACCATTCCCATGACAACAGTTTTCTGGATTTTTACTATGTATTATGCATTTTGCACATGATTCTGAAATACCTAAGGTATTAGCAACACATTTAAGCATTTCGTTAGATCATCCTGAGCATTTACCATCTTTTGAGCAAATTTTTGTGGATCATCGCATATATCTTGACAAGACAATTATTAACTACAAAGAAAGTTTTTCTTTATAAATGAGTAAAACTATAGTACAAACACATAAGATTCTTGATAATCATCTTGATGTTCCTCTAGAATATCATCTTCCAACTAATTACACTAATGATCCTATAGAGATGATAATGAAAAAGTCATACTGGGATGAAGTATATACGGAGATAGTCAACAAAGATTTTACTAAACTATTAAACATATTGTCAGAGATGAAACAAATGTTAAAAGACCTTGTACCAAATAGAAAAGATATGCATAAAGAAATTGATGAATATATAGACATCCCATTCGTTAAACAGAAAATAGAACATACCGTATTCGATACAGAGGAGTTTATTAACTTATTTAGTTGTTATATTACATGGACTAAAAAACTTGGTCCACCATGCGATGATGAAATGATGGATTCCCTATGTGATAAAGTTATAAATGAAGCTGTGGAAAAGGGGCATATTTATATTCTTCCATACGCATATGATACTCTACATACACAACTTGTTAAAATTTATAAGGATTCACTTGTGTATAGGCAAAAGATAGCTGAAAAATTTTATAGTGATATATAAAAGATGACAACTAATCAAATCATACTATTTATAGTTTTAGGTATACTGATAGTTGGCTTTGTTGTGTTAGCAATTATATCAACTACGATGGTTATAACATATGTAAAGAATATGACAGATGCTGTAAACTCTTCTTTATACAACAAATTTCATTGCGGAGATATTTTTTGTTACGCAAAACCTAAGGATCTTAATTTACCAGAAAACATACCAACGAAATACGATCCTGTATTTGCTAGATATTGTGCTGATCTTGTTGTGCGAATAGAAACACATTTGTACGATAAAACCAATAAAGTTGTAATCCCCAATGGTATGAAGATGATAAAAGAAATATACGAATCTAATTCTGAGTTGATGTTTGGAATGGTATTATTAGATGAAAATAACAACATATGGATATCATATAGAGGTACAGCAAATATCGATGAATGGGAAGACGATTTTACATACAATCAAACAGGTCTACCAGGAAAAAAGACATTATACCAAGTAGATGCCGCTTTTCTAAGATCTCCAAAATCATTGACAGATACTCCTGATCCTAGAGTTCATGAGGGTTTTGTTAAAATATATAAAGAGTTTCGTCAAGATCTTTTGGATCTTTTGAGTAAAACATCTCATAAGAATATTATAGTTACAGGTCATAGTTTGGGAGCAGCAATGACAGCAATTACGGCAGTTGATTTGAAGAACCAAGGATATTCTCCAATAGCATATAAATTTGCTTCTCCAAGAGTAGGAGATAAAGCTTTCGCAGATTTAGTTGGGAAAATACCATTATTCCATATATACAATACTTCTGATATTATCCCCACACTTCCATTTGCTGTGTCTCCAAATTTATCTCATACAGATAAGCCATATTTTTATCAACATTGCGGAGTTAGTTATCCTTTCACTAATAACTGGTTATCGGCAATAAATAATCATATAATGTCTGTACATATTCATTATCTTGATTCTATGATTTCATGATTAAACCCATGGGTTTAATCATATAATATTTGTGTTATACGTTACTTAATATATTTATAAGGTCCTTCTCCTCCGAGTTTAACTTCATTCTTATTAGGTTACGTGTTAATAGATAGTCTTCTACCGACCAAATTGTTTCATCTTATCCGATATAAACTAAAATAACATTTGGTTACATTCGTATTACTGTTAGCTATGTCTCTAGTATCGGTATGATAGAACCAACTTCTCACCACATCTCCAACAGCTAATAACATTGTCCCACTTGTTGATAATCGAGCATCTTGGTT
>Ga0129324_10000671_pt1 | contig 24109 bp, 16 predicted proteins | sample CPBDNA_7_FD_96879 | JGI IMG/M metagenome (GOLD analysis project Ga0129324, IMG submission 96879) | Freshwater to marine salinity gradient microbial communities from Chesapeake Bay, USA - CPBay_Spr_15_0.2_DNA | ecosystem: Environmental > Aquatic > Marine > Coastal | place: USA: Chesapeake Bay... | reverse complement strand
TTTTCGGCAACCTTATTCACGAATTCGATATTAGAGGAGTTTCTTAAACTAGGATCTTGAGGTTCGGAAACCGAATTTACTGCAGGTTTAATCTTTTCTAGCATCCCAGTAAGCTTTCCTAGTTTGGCATCATCACAGGCACCTTTAACGGCTCCACATGCGGTGTGGCCAAGGACAACGATAAGCTTGGTGCCTGCCAATTTACAGGCAAACTCCATGCTACCTAAAATATCATCATTTACAAAGTTTCCGGCAATACGAGCGCTAAATATGTCACCAATACCTTGATCAAAAATCAATTCTGACGATACTCTCGAATCGATGCAACTCAATATCGTTGCAAATGGATATTGTCCACCGCTGGTGTCAGCAACTTGCTCCTTAAGGTTTCTATCTGCCTTTTGATTTGCTTGAAATCTTTTATTACCTTCTTTCAACTCTTGCAATGACTTTTCTGAAGTCATGCTTGTTTGTGTTTCTTTTGTTTGTGCTTTCATAACTATTTGTTTAATAAATATCTTTTACATTTTCTTTAATCCAAACCAAACTTTCCTCAAAGTTGTTAAATATTTGGTCTTTAGGAACCAAATCTGGAATAATATCAATACGTTCCAATAGGTATTTAGGTTGTTCTAAAACATCCACCAAAACTATTTTCTTACCCTGCCCAAAGAGTTCAACCAAAGCATCTTCTAGTGCATAGAGACCAGACTGGTCAATGTAGGTCATCTTCCCCATTCGAATTATTATGGTCGAAGCGGTCTCAGGAATTTGCTTCATCAATTGCTGAAAATCACTCGTAGATCCGAAAAATAAAGGGCCATTTATGTGCTTAATAAACACTTCCTCCTTTAAGTCTTTAGGGAAATTAATTTCATCAGACCATGCTTTTTCTTTGATCAGCGGGATTATATCAGAATCCCTGGCTGTTAGATCTCCAATCTTTTTCATGAACATCAGTGAGGCGATTATCAATCCTATTCCCACTGCATAAACCAAGTTCCAGACCGAAGATAAAACCAAAACAACGATCATGATGAATATTTCCGGACGAGGCATGTAAGGAATTGCTTTTAGCCCTTTGTAATCCATAACCCCAATTCCTACTGTAATTAGAATTCCCGCCAAAACAGCAGCTGGAATTTGAGAGGCAATGGAACTAAAGGCTAATAAAATTAGAAGAAGCATCACCCCGGCGGTCATACCAGATAATCTCGTTTTCCCACCAGCGTTAATGTTAACAACAGTTCTTATGGTAGCACCTGCACCAGGAATTCCACCAAAAAGCGCACCGATACTATTTCCAATTCCCTGCCCAATCAATTCTTTATTGGGCTTGTGCTTTGTTTTCGTCATGTTGTCCGCAACAACTGAGGTAAGCAGGGAATCAATGGCTCCAAGGAGTGCCAAAGTCAATGCCGTAAAAATATATGGTGTAATACTTGATAAATTAAAATCTTGAAAAATTCCAAAATTTGGTATTGGTAAACCGCTAGGTATTTCTTCAATTGGACGATAATTAAGTCCAAAACCTATCGCAATTCCAGACATGACTATCAGTGCAACCAATGTGCTAGGTATTTTTTTCGTAACGTACTTAAAACCATAAATGATGGCGATTGTACCTAGGGCCAAAAGTAATTCTAGCCAGTTGATATTATTCAATGCTCTTGGAAGTACTTTGAGCGTACCTAAAACTCCAGAGGCCTCATTACTGGCCAACGTTTGTGATTCTTTAAGGATTTGCTCTTCCGTAATATTTTTTGCTCGTTCGATGGTTTGATTAAAGTCTTCTAAAACCAAAATACCTTCTCCAGCTTCTTCTTTTAGAATATTATCTAAAATAACCTCCTCTGCATAAGGTTTAAAATCTTCTACAAATGCAACATCTTCTTTTGGGTAATAGCCAACCACAGGTAGTATTTGAGTTACCAAAATTATTACTCCAATCGCTGTCATAAAACCTGATACAACAGGGTAGGGGATATACTTAATGTACTTACCCAAGCCAATTAATCCCAATCCAACTTGTATTAAACCGGCCAAAAGAAAAACGGTTAAAATAGCGGGCAAGGCCGAGGAGACATCTCCTTCGAAACTTGCAACAATACCGGCAATGACAACCATACTTACGGCAGTCATTGGAGCTGTTGGTCCAGAAATTTGAGTGTTAGTTCCGCCAAATAATGCAGCAAAAAAACTAACGAATATAGCTCCATAAAGTCCAGCGCTTGGACCTAATCCAGAACTCACCCCAAATGCTAATGCCAAAGGTAATGCGACAATACCAGCAGTAATCCCACCGAACAGGTCTCCTTTTAGATGTTTAAAATTGAAAATAGCGTTTGTTTTTTCCATCGAATATTTATTATCAAATTTTAGATATGATTCATTATAAAATCACTAACAAATATAACAATACTTTCTAAAATAATAGTAATACTATTATAAAAAATTGTTAAACTTCATTATATTTGAAATGGAATTTAAATTTAATTTTTCTCAATCTAATTACTCTGTTTTAATGAGCATTGAAATAAAAATATCATTGAATAATGGTTTGTATTTAAAAGAACCTCAAGATTCTAAGCTTGGCAGAAACATCGTCAAGCACAGCATTCTGTTGATTGATAAGTTTGGTTTTGAATCGTTTACTTTTAAAAAGTTAGCGGAAGAAATAAATTCGACTGAAGCATCTATTTATCGCTATTTTGAAAACAAACATTTGCTGCTTCTTTTTTTGGTAAACTGGTATTGGGAATGGGTGAGCTACTTGATTGGGATTAATACGATCAATGTTGAAGATCCTAAAAAAAAGCTTAAAATAATTATCCATTCTTTTGTTTACGCTTCCAAAGAAAACCCGAGTGTCACTTATGTGAATGAAAGTAAATTGCATAGGATTGTGATTTCTGAGGGAAACAAGACCTACCACACAAAAGAAGTTGACAATGAAAATTCAAAAGGTTTTTTTAAAAGTTATAAGGACTTAGCAGAGTCAGTGTCCAATGTTATAAGTGAGATTAACCCAGCATTTAAATATCCATTTTCGCTCGCAACCAACTTGTTTGAGATGTCTAATAATCATATTTTTTTCGCAAAGCATTTGCCGAGACTAACAGACATTTCTGTTGAGAAAAATGAAGTGGATGAAGTTGAAAGTATGTTGAATTATTTTGCAAACAAATTGTTGTCCTAAGTATGTAAAAATCTCAATTCATTTTATAGTTTTCCAATTGAAAGCCTAAAATAGTTTTGAGTTTTTCTGTGGGTACTTTTCTAAAATCAGAGATATATATTTCTCATGAATTTTTGATTTACGGATTATCTCCTTTCCCTTGGCGAACTCTTCCATTTTGGAGAAACCAATGGTTTTATTGTCAAAACCTCCAATAAGCATCATATGAATACACCTTCCTTCGGTTGATTTCTTGCTTAATATGGGGGGGAGAGCTCAATGTTTTATGGGTTTAACAGCGCATTCTCATCCTTTATTTTCATTTGTTTATTTAAGCAAAGTCCATTTTAGGTCTGTAGGAAGTTATGATATTTGTTCCAGGTTCAGCAGTTTGAATTTTAAGGGAGCTTACAATTAGTCAACTGTCTATGTTCCAAAAAAATATAAATCCATATTTTTCAAAGTGTTTTCGGAAGTATAAAACAATTATTTGTTGTTACTGAGCGCATTGTGTTTGATCCATAAGTTTTTTAATTTGGAGTACTTGAAGAACTTGTAATAGGATGACATTATCGAAATAATAAAACCATAATAGCCATCCAAAAACCCCCTGTATAAAATGTATTTTTTAAAAAACTCAAATATTGGCGCAACAATTAATTTTAGAGTAGATACTTTCTTTTTCTTTTCAAAAAGATCCCTTGCAGCCATTTCAGTAAACAAATCCATTTTTTCTGCATGACGACTTAAATTTGGATAAGAATAATGTAATAAATCCCCTTTTAAATGTGATTTTTTATCACTTGAAACTTGCAAAATTTCATGAATTTTGCCTTCCCATTTTGCTTTAGATTTCCTGAACAATCTAAGCTTTTGATCCGGGTACCAGCCACAATGATAGATCCATTGACCACAATAGTTAGTTCTTCTGTTGAAGGAGTAACCATCTTCTCTAAGATTAGATTTCACAAGCGCTAAAGATTCTTTTAATTCTTCCGATATTGCCTCATCGGCATCAAGGGATAGGATAAAAGAATGCTTGGCCATGGAGTTTCCATAATTCTTAGAATTGGAATAGTCTTCAAATTCTTTTTTTATAAACTTAACATCAAAGTCTTTACATATTTTTTCCGTTTCGTCCGTTGAATAGGAATCCACTACAATAATTTCATCAACAACATCTACTAATGAATTTAGGCATCTTCGAATGTTTTTTTGCTCATTTTTTGTGATTATTACAGCACTTATCTTATCCATATTGTGTTACATCCATTTAACAGTTCGTCAAAACTTTAAATTAATCTGAGTTGAGACATGATTGTATAAATTTAATTCTTTTTAATTCTATATACTTAACTTAGTATTTTCTTTTAATAGAGAAGATGATTCTTATAGATTGTACCATTTTATAAATTTATTCTGAGTCATCAATATTTCTATCAGCGGTAAGAATAGAAAGAGAGGTTTAATAACTGTTTCGTTCCCATGATTTTTTGTCATCCTATCACCCTTCTTGTTCCGATTAAATAAATTTGATTTAGTAGTATAAAATTTAAGATAAAAAGAAACCCCCTTAAAAGGGGTTAGATATTCATTCCATAAAAGAAACATAATCCTAGGGCTCCTCTTGTATGTCAAGGGCATGATAAACATTTTGCACATCCTCGTCCTCTTCGATTTTTTCAATTAATTTTATTACATCCTCTTGTTGGTCTTTTGAAAGTTGTTTGGTGATCTGTGGAATTCGTTCAAATCCTGAAGAGAGAATCTCAAGTGATCTCTTTTCTAACTCCTTCTGTATGGTACCAAAGTTCTCAAAGGGGGCATAGAGTAAAATTCCATCCTCATCTTCAAAAACTTCTTCTACACCAAAGTCTATAAATTCCAATTCAATTTCTTCCATATCAATTCCTTCTGCAGGGATCCTAAAGTTACAGGTGCGGTCAAACATAAACTCAACAGAACCTGAAGTTCCCAAATTGCCATTGTTTTTATTAAAATAGCTTCTCACGTTGGCCACAGTTCGGTTGTTATTGTCCGTAGCGGTTTCGACCAAGATGGCAATCCCGTGTGGAGCATAACCTTCAAAGAGTACTTCCTTATAATTTTCAGTATTTTTGTCCGAAGCCTTCTTGATAGCCCGCTCAACATTATCTTTGGGCATGTTAGCAGACTTTGCATTCTGAATCACAGCTCGCAATCGCGCATTGTTTTCAGGATCAGGTCCACCGTCTTTAACCGCCATCACAATGTCCTTACCAATTCGGGTGAAAGTTTTGGCCATTGCAGACCAGCGTTTCATTTTTCGTGCTTTTCTAAATTCAAAGGCTCTTCCCATTATCTGCTATTTTATTGGTTACAAATATATAAACATATAGGAACTACATAAAATTCTTTCTCGACATTGTCAGGTCCTCCAGAACTTCGGTATAGGAAAAATTCAGGTTGGGAGGAAGCTTGTTTTCTTTGGTCAACACCGCCAAATAGCGCATTTGGTTGGTGCTAAAGACTTGTTTGAAAACAGGCGTTTTTAGGTAACGTCGCGCTGTTAAAGTTTTAATGAATTCATAATGGTTAATCAAATCGGTACTTCCCAAGTGAAAAATTCCTGTCAACTTTTGGTTGATAATGAAATGAATTTGTTGAGAGAGTTTTACATCATTGTTTACATTGATGATGGTATTGGGGAAAACCTCAATGGCTTGATTCTCTTTGACAGCAAGGTCCAATTCTTCCATTCTGGGACATTGGTTACCAAAAACCATGGGTAACCTTGCCAGTACATATTTAGATGCTGGTAGGCGCATCAAATCATTCTCTATTCGGATTTTAAAACGGCCATAGATGCTTTCCGAAAGAGTTTTGTCATATTCATAGGAAGGGAAATGTTCAAAAGTATCAAAGACATTGGCAGAGGATAAAAAAACCAAACGACAGTCCAATCTTTTTATTATATCAATCAATATTTCGTGGGTTTCTAGCAACGCCTCAAATGGTCCTCGCAACGCAGAGATAATAAGTTTTGGTTTTACTTCTTTGATGATGGTTTCGAGCCCACCTTCATTAACATCAAATTGAAAGAAATGACGATTGTCTTTATAACCTCTCGTGTTGAAGTAGGTTCCAAAGGTGTCATAATAAGAGTTTAATTCTTTATAAAGTGCATTCCCTATGAATCCGCTGGCCCCTAAAATCAAAATTCTTTTCAAAAAACTGGTTATTTAGGTTTGTAAAAAGGCATTTTCACTACTTTGGCTGGAAGAAATTTATCCCGAATTTTAATCAGTATCGTTTCTCCAAGCTGAGCATTAGAGGATTTGACATAGCCCATACCGATTCCTTTATTTAGCGAAGGTGATTGTGTTCCTGAGGTAACCTGACCGATGGGTTGTTGGTTTTTATCAAAAATAAAATAACCTGTTCTTGGAATTCCTCGGGTTTCAATTTCAAAGCCCACTAATTTTTCCGGAGTCCCTTCATCAATTGCTTTTTGATGAAGCTTAGCATTTAAAAAATCAGTTTCTGTTTTGGTAACCCATCCCAATCCTGCACTAATAGGGGAGCGAGTGTCATTGATTTCATTACCATAAAGACAAAAACCCATTTCCAACCTTAAGGTATCTCTCGCAGCCAGTCCGATGGGCTGAATATCAAAAGACCTTCCAGCATCCATAATGGCAGTCCATACTTTTATGGCTTGGGATTGTTTAAAATAAATTTCAATACCGCCAGCACCTGTATAACCTGTCGTAGCAATTAAAACACCCTCACAATCTGCAAAATCAGCAGTGACGTGTGAATAATTAGAAAGACTAATTAGGTCAAAAGAAGTAAGACATTGCATGGCAGCGATGGCTTTTGGCCCCTGAATTGCAAGTTGTCCCATCTGATCTGAAATATTATAAATTTCCGCATCAAAATCCTCATTTCTTGCCAAAACCCATTGCCAATCTTTGTCAATGTTAGAGGCATTTACCACGAGAAGATATTTTTGTGATCCCAATTGATAAACAATCAAATCATCAACAATACCGCCCTTGTCGTTTGGAAAATAGTTGTATTGCGCTTTTCCAGGAGTCAATTTGTTGAGATCATTGCTACAGATATATTGCAAAAAAGTTAATGCATTTTCTCCTTCAACAATGAATTCTCCCATGTGGGAGACGTCGAAAACTCCGACACCATTTCTTACTGTCAAATGTTCTTGTTTTACACCAGAATATTGGATGGGCATTTGATAACCGCCAAATTCAGCCATCTTTGCACCAAGTTGGTTGTGCCTATCAAAAAATGGTGTTTTTTTCATCCTGTAATTTTAAACAAAAGTATTACATTTAAAAATTAAGTCACACCATTCTTTATCTGAAATAAAGGAACTTATTAAAAGTAAAATGAATAAATATTTTTTTATACTTCTTTTGAGCTATCCCTTAATCATTATGGGACAAGTAACTGATTTGTCACTAGACTTTTTTAAATCCAAAAGAGATGAATTTAGAAAGGAACTGCCGGAAGCAAGTGTGGCTGTTCTTTTTAGTGCTCCTATCAGAAACCGAGCCAATGATGTCAATTATGTTTATCATCAAGATCCTAATTTTTATTATTTAACAGGTTGGAAAGAACCGCACGCTGTGCTCTTGATTTATAAAGAAGCACAAAGAGATGACCAAGGGATCTTTTATAATAAAATATTTATCCGCTCCCCAGATCCTATCGACGAAATGTGGAACGGAAAATATACCACGATTCAAGAGGCCTTGTCAATGGGTTTTGATCGGGTCGATATTCGAGATAATTTTTCAAGAAAAACACCTGATTTTTCTTATTTTGATGAAGTTTTACTTTTTGAATTTAAAAATGACGAACGAGATAATCCCGCTGACCCATTTGATCTTTATGATTTAAAAAAATCCTTTAAAGAAAAGATCAATTTCCCTGAAATTTATGATAGGAAGAAATATGTATTATATCAGAAAATTAAAAATGTTGAGGAATCCTCTGCTGATTCATTGAGAATTGAAGTTCAAGGACTTGTGTCACGAGATTCTACATTGTTAGAGGATCAAATTCTAAAGGATTTTCTCGAATCTTCTCATTTGGACGCCCTCAATGAGATAAGACAGAAATCCGCATTTGCCATCAAGGACTATAACTTTGATTTAGAAAAATTGCCTCAAATCATGAAGGGTTTAAGAGAAATTAAGACCGAGGAGGAAATTGAATTGATACGAAAGGCTGCTTTTTTTTCAGCCGTAGGTCAGGTGGAAGTTATGAAGGCAATCCACCCCGGAATGAGTGAGCGAGAAATTCAAGGGATTCATGAGTTTGTATATCGAAAATATGGAGCTGCCGATCAAGGTTATCCCTCCATCGTTGGTGCAGGAGGAAATGCTTGTGTATTACATTATATTGAAAACAATAAGTTTGAACTTAACAATGAATTGGTTTTAATGGACTTGGGCGCAGAGTTGAGCGGATACACAGCCGATGTTACTCGAACTATTCCCTCCACAGGAACCTTTACACCCGACCAACGTTTGTTGTATGAAATTGTCTATGCATCACAAGAAAAAGGGATTCAGGCAGCTGTAATTGGGAATTCATTTATTGACATCTATAAGGCGAGTTTCGATGCGATTGCATTGGGATTGATTGAATTAGGAATTATAAAAACCACAACTGAAGCTAAAAAATACTTTCCCCACGGTGTGAGCCATCACATAGGTTTAGATGTTCACGATCCTGGAAATTATGGTCTTTTGGCGGCTAACATGATCATTACTGTTGAACCTGGTATATATATTCCTGAGGGCAGTCCTTGCGACCCAAAATGGTGGAATATTGGTATAAGAATAGAAGATGATATTTTGATAACGGAAAAAGGACCTAAAAACCTTTCCAGTTTTGCACCTAGAAAGTGGGATGAAATTGAAAAAATAATTCAGCAAAAAAGTCCTTTAGATGATTTTAATCTCCCTTCAGCGGAGAGTTTATCTAAGTAAATATTCCTTTAAGTCCGTAAAATCTTTGATCGGAATACTCACTTTGTCTCTAGTAAGGGTTTCTTTTAATCTTTCAGGGATTTCAATATCAATTTTAATCGCCTTTTTGACAGTATCCATGAATTTAACAGGATGAGCAGTCTCTAGAAAAACACCATAGTAGTCACCTTCGTTGTTTTCGAGATACTCCTTGAGTCCCATATAACCAATCGCTCCATGTGGGTCGGCAACATATCCATTAATTTCATAAATCTCTTTAAGCGCTTTTTTTGTTTCAGAATCTGTATATCGATAACCTGAAAGTTTTTTCTTTAATTTAAAAATATCATTATTAAATATTTTTTGAATTCGTATAAAATTACTTGGATCAGAGACATCCATGGCATTCGATAGGGTAGGAATAGTTGGTTTTGGTTCATAAGCACCAGTTTCTAGGTAACTAGGAACAGTATCATTGACGTTGGTACTCGCAATGAAATGCTTGATGGGAAGCCCCATTTTCTGAGCCATCATACCGGCACAGATATTTCCAAAATTTCCACTAGGAATAGAAAAAACAAGATCTTTGTTTAAGTGTTTCAATTTTCTATAGGCAATGAAAAAATAAAACATTTGCGGCAACCACCGTGCTACATTAATTGAATTCGCGGAAGTGAGTTGGATTTTTTCATTAATAGTAGCATCAAGAAAAGCAGTTTTAACCATGTCCTGACAATCATCAAAAACACCATCTACTTCAAGTGCTGTGATATTTTTCCCTAGGGTAGTCAGTTGTTTTTCTTGAATATAACTTACTTTTCCCTTGGGATAAAGTATTACGACGTTAATTCCTTCAACATCATAAAAACCATTGGCTACGGCACCTCCAGTATCTCCAGAAGTGGCGACCAATACTGTTATTTTTTCATTCGTATTTTCGGTAAAATGACCTAAGCATCTCGCCATGAACCGTGCGCCGACATCTTTAAAAGCCAGTGTGGGTCCCTGAAAAAGCTCAAGCGAAGCGATGTTTTCTGTAATCTTAATTATAGGAAAGTCAAAATTTAAAGTTTCCTCAATAATTTCTAGAAGCTTTTCTTTTTTAATCTGATTTCCAACATACGGCTTGATGACTTTGTAGGCCATTTCAGCAATGCTCATGTCTTCAATTTCCTCAAAAAAAGTATTGGGAAGTTTTGTGATCGTTTCTGGAAAATAGAGCCCTCGATCGGGAGCTAAACCTCTTTTAACTGCGTCCTGAAAAAGAGTAGGTTTAGAATTATGATTTAAACTATAGTATTTCATTCTTCGGATAGAATTTTAATTCCTTCTTCATTAATCTTAGAAATATGTACTTCAAAGTCTATGCCTAACTTTTGCATGACTTCTCTCATTGCTTGCCCCACATTTTCTGCATTTTCAAATCCTTTGGTTAATGCGTATACTGATGGACCTGATCCCGAAATACCACACCCCAAAGCACCTGCGTTCATTGAAACTTCCTTAAGTTTTGCAAACTCAGGGATCAGCATTGCACGATAAGGCTCGATAATTTCATCGACCAAACTCCTAGAGATTAAATCGTAATTATCACTATATAGTCCACTCACTAAAGCCCCAAGATTGCCCCATTGTTGAATGGCGCTTTTTAAAGTAACTGTTTTTTTTAATATTGCTCGTGCGTGGCTTGTTTTTAATTCAATTTTAGGATGAATAATAACAGCCACCAATTCCTTGGGCGTCGGTAATTTTATAACATCCATAGGGGCGATGCTTCTAACCAAGGTAAATCCTCCCAACAAGACAGGAGACACATTGTCAGCATGTGCAGAACCACTTGCAAGTTTTTCTCCCTGCATGGCAAAATCTATTAATTCATGATTGGTGTAGGGAGAACCCAATAAGTGATTAATCCCAAAGACTGCTCCAGCCGAACTTGCGGCACTACTACCAATTCCACTTCCTGCTTTAATACGTTTGTTAATTTCAATTTCAAAACCATATTCGGAGGGATTCGCTTCTAACAAAGCCATAGCTGCCACTCCAGCTACATTTTGATGAACATCAAGCGGTAAATCTTGTCCAGTGATTTTGGTAATCCGAATTCCTTTTTCATCTGATTTCCGAATGGTCATGTCATCTCCAACAGGATCTAAACAAAACCCAAGGACGTCAAATCCGCAGGAGACGTTTGCAACACTAGCGGGTGTAAAGAGTTTAACACTTTTCATAACTATTGTTTTCCAATTCTGATGATGTCAGCAAAGATTCCTGAGGCCGTAACATCTGCTCCGGCACCAGCTCCCTTAACGATTAAAGGTTGGTCTTTATAACGATTTGTGTAGAATAAAATAATATTATCACTTCCTTCTAAGTTATAAAAATCGTGTCCTTCTTTTACCTGCTGAACACCGACTTTGGCTTTACCCCCCTCAAGTTGGGCGACATATTTTAACTTCGCATTGTTTTTATCAGCATCCTCAACTAGCTTGTTAAAGTGACCGCTATATTTTTTTAGTGATTCAAAAAACTCCTCATTGTTCTTTGTGTCCAAACACTCCTGTGGTAAAAAAGATTCATTTTGAATTTCGTCGAGTTCTATGGATAATCCACTTTCTCGAGCCAATATTAAAATTTTTCTTGCAACATCAATACCACTTAGATCAATTTTAGGATCAGGTTCTGTATATCCTTCTTTTTGAGCTTCCAAAACCACGTCATGAAAAGAACTTCCTTTCTTGAAATTATTAAATACAAAGTTTAAACTTCCTGAAAGTACCGCCTGAATCTTAATGATTTGATCCCCAGAGGCAATCAAATTATTAAGGGTGTCAATGATCGGTAATCCAGCACCAACATTCGTTTCGAAGAGGAACGGACTTCCATATTTTCTAGAAATCTTTTTCAGATTCTTGTAGTTACTGAATTGGTCGGCTGCTGCAATTTTATTACAAGTAACAATTCCAATGCTGTTATTAAGGTAACGGGCATATTCATTTGCAATGACCTCATTGGCTGTGTTGTCAATAAAAATACTGTTCCTTAAGTTTAGTTTTTTAGCATGTTCAAAAAAGGCATCTCTATCGGCTTTAATATCACTTTTATCTAACTGAGACTTCCAATCCTTCAAAGATATTGACTTGTCATTAAGTAACATTTTTCTTGAATTGGAAATTGCAATGACTCTAATTTTAAGTCTTAAATTTTCAATTAAATAATCAGTTTGCTTATCAATTTGTTCCAAAAGTTTACTTCCCACATTTCCAACGCCTGTGACAAAAAGGTTGAGTTCTTTTACTTGAGATTCAAAGAAACTTTCGTGTAAAGTGTTGATCGCTTTCGCTACATTTTTCTTGTCAATGATAATAGAAATATTTCTTTCAGAAGCCCCTTGGGCAATGGCTCTAATGTTAATATTGTTGGTTCCCAAGCTACTAAACAATTTACCGCTAATTCCTTGATGATCTTTCATTTTCTCGCCGACTACGGCAATGTTCACCATGTCCATTTCGATTTTGACAGGAGCGACTTTGTTTAAAGAAATTTCAAACTCAAACTTTTGATCTATTGCTTCTTTTGCGCTTAGGGCATCTTCTGATCTTACACCAAGGCATATGGAATGCTCAGAGGAAGCTTGGGTAATCATAATGATATTTATGTCTTCATCAGAGAGTGCTTCGAACAGTCGCTTGGAAAACCCAGTGATGCCGATCATTCCACTACCTTCTAAATTAAGTAGTGCAACATTGTCAATGTGACTGATACCTTTTACAATTTCACCATTTTCAGAACTTGCATTGCCGTCTATCAACGTTCCCTCGTCCTCAGGGGCGAAGGTGTTTTTGATAATTAAGGGTATGTTTTTTTCCACTAAAGGTTGGAGCGTAGGAGGGTAGATGACCTTAGCTCCAAAATGGGAAAGTTCCATGGCCTCGTAATAAGTTAACTTTTTAATGGGTTTTGCTTGGGTCACAATCTTTGGATGCGCGGTATACATTCCGCTTACATCAGTCCAAATCTCCAATACCTTTGCTTCCAATGCATTGGCCATAATCGAAGCAGAATAATCCGATCCTCCTCTTCCCAAAGTGGTGGTTTCTCCCGAAGCATTGCTTGAAATAAAACCAGGAACCAAAACAACTTTAGATTGATTTCCTTTGAAATATGCTATTATTTTTTTTATGGTTGCCGCTTCACTAACAATGTCTCTGTTGTTGCTCGATTCTGTCTGAATGAGCTCCCTTGCATCTTTAAGAACAGATGCAACCCCATTGTACTTGAATATTTCCTGAATGATAGCACTGGACAATATTTCACCATAGGAGGCAATGGTAGCATTATTTTTTGCAGTTACCTCTTCTAAAAGAAATATTGCATCCAGACGCGACTCGAGTTCATTAAGATGATTTTTTAAAAAACTAATGATCCCGCTTTGATTTTGAATCGGAATGCATGCTTTGATGGGTTCTAGATGACGCTTTTCAATTTCATCGAGGTTCTCTTTGAAATTTTCTTTTCTTTCCAAAGCAAGTTGTAACATACCAAGAAGAAGGTCGGTAATCCCGCCTAAGGCTGAAACGACAACTACGATCGGTTCATTCTGGCTTTTGAGAATTTCTATGACTTTTGAAAGACTTTTTGAATTAGCTACTGAGGTTCCCCCAAATTTTAAAACTTTCATGATTTATTTCTTATATAACAAGCCATAAATATAGCATTGTTGATTGATTTTAAAGTGGCTGAAATTGTTTGATTGTAAATCAAAGATTCGAAGACAAATGGTTATATGTTATGATTTTCCCCCAAAGGGGTTGTCATAACTGTAGTAGCCATTAAAAAATGAGCCATAAACTTGGATTCAAGTGGGGTACAGCTATTTTGAATGGTATGTTTTTTGTTTGATAACATCTGCACAAAAATATTACAAAACAGTCAGGTTTAAAATTATTTAGGCAATAATTTTATGTTTTGATTGAATTAATATACTATTAATAAAAAAAAGCTACTCATATTTATAAAGTAGCTTTTGTTTTTCAATGTAAAAAAGAACTTATTTTTTGACTTCTTTTGTATTTAAAGTAATAGAAAGAGTTTCAGCGTCCTTGATATAATCTAGAAGAATAGCATCGCCTTCTTTAATTTTGTTTGAGACAACTTGCTCTGCCAAAAGATCTTCAATGTATTTCTGAATGGCTCTGTTTAGGGGACGTGCGCCGTACTTTTTGTCAAATCCTTTATCACAAATAAAAGCCTTGGCTTCTTTCGTTAGTGCTAGATTGTATCCGAGCTTGGTGACACGATTAAATAATTTTTCTAATTCAATCTCAACAATTTCAGCAATGTTTTCCTTCTCAAGAGAATTGAAAATTACGATATCATCAATACGGTTTAAAAATTCAGGAGCAAAAGTTTTTTTCAATGCGCCTTCAATGACACTTTTTTCTATTTCAGTAGATTGTGCCTTAATCGCTGCGGTTTCAAAACCGACACCGCTTCCAAAATCCTTAACCTGTCTTGCTCCAATATTAGAGGTCATGATAATGATGGTGTTTTGAAAATTAATTTTCCTTCCTAAGCTGTCCGTTAAGAATCCATCATCAAGGACTTGAAGCATCATGTTAAACACATCTGGATGTGCTTTCTCTACTTCATCGAGCAGGATCACTGAGTAAGGTCTTCTTCTTACTTTTTCACTCAATTGTCCACCTTCTTCATAACCTACATATCCCGGAGGTGCTCCGATCAGTCTTGAAATCGCGAATTTTTCCATGTATTCGCTCATGTCTATTCGAATCAAGTTTTCCTCAGAATCAAAAATTTCTTTGGCCAAAATCTTAGCCAATTGTGTCTTTCCTACCCCAGTTTGTCCTAGGAATATGAAGGATCCAATAGGTCTGTCAGGATCTTTTAGTCCAGCACGGTTTCTTTGAATTGCCTTAACAACTTTTTCAACGGCTGTTTTTTGTCCGACCAATTTCTTACTTATGGTTTCAGCTAAGTGAGCAAGCTTGTTTTTCTCACTTTTGATGATTTTATTCACAGGAATGTTGGTCATCATTGAGACGACATCAGCAATGTGATTTTCATTTACTGTAACCCGATTCAATTTAGAGTCCTCATGCCATCGTTCTTGAGCCTCTAGGAGGGTTCTTTCAACGCGTTTTTCGTCATCACGAAGTTTAGCAGCCTCTTCGTATTTTTGTTTCTTAACAACAGAATTTTTTAAATCTTTAACTTTTTCGAGCTCTTCTTCGAGTTGAATGATCTCATCCGGTACATTCATATTATTTATATGAACACGAGATCCAGCTTCATCTAGGGCGTCGATGGCTTTGTCCGGAAGGTAACGATCGGTCATGTAACGATCTGTCAGTTCGGCACAAGCTTTTAAAGCTTCATCGTTATAGAATACATTATGATGATTTTCATATTTATCTTTTATGTTTCTTAGGATTTCTAACGTTTCTTCTACGGTAGTTTGTTCAACAAGTACCTTTTGAAAACGTCTCTCCAATGCCCCATCTTTTTCAATGTTTTGTCGGTATTCGTCTAGTGTTGTTGCACCGATACATTGAATTTCACCTCTTGCCAGCGCAGGCTTAAACATATTTGAAGCATCTAAACTTCCAGTTGCACCTCCAGCACCTACGATGGTGTGAATTTCATCAATAAATAAAATGATGTCTTCGTTTTTTTCTAACTCATTCATCACTGCCTTCATGCGCTCTTCAAATTGGCCACGATATTTTGTTCCAGCAACAAGGCTCGCCAAGTCGAGAGACACAACACGTTTACCATAAAGCACACGAGAAACTTTTTTCTGAATGATTCTTAGTGCCAATCCTTCTGCGATTGCAGATTTACCGACACCAGGCTCACCGATCAATAAAGGATTATTTTTTTTACGTCTACTTAAAATTTGAGAGACACGTTCGATTTCTTTTTCTCGCCCAATAACGGGGTCAAGTTTGGAATTTTCTGCTAAGATGGTGATGTCCCTTCCGAAATTATCAAGAACGGGGGTTTTAGATTTCACATTCCCACGAGATTCCGCAGTTGGTACAAAAGGATTTTCTTTCCCAGACTCACTTTCATCATCTTTTTCCTCTGGAAATGAGGAAGAGGTGGGAAGGTCCATATAATTTTGATCATCATTGGCGAGCAATAATTTGAATTCCTCCTTAATTAGATCATAATCAATATTAAATTTCAATAGCAATTTGGTCGTTGGATCATTTTCATTACGCAAAATGCATAATAATAGATGAACTGTGTTAATCAAGTCGCTTTGAAATAATTTAGCTTCTAAAAAAGTTGTTTTGAGTGCACGCTCAGCTTGTCGGGTCAAATGAAGATTTTTCTTATCATTCAACATAGAAGCATTTTCAATAACTGCAGGGTTGAGAATTTCTACTTTTTTTCTCAATTCATCTAAATCAACCTCAATTGATTTTAATATTGAAACAGCTTTACCTGCACCATCTCTTAAATTCCCTAACATAAGGTGCTCTGTGCCAATGAAATTGTGCCCCAATCTGAGGGCCTCTTCTTTGCTGTAAGAAATTACATCCTTAACGCGTGGCGAGAAATTATCATCCATATCATTAACATTACAGAATTGACTACATCAAAAAATGTTCCAAATCCAAGTTCACTAGCTAATAGACAAAAAATTATTGATTTATCAAAAGGACTTTTCTAAAATATTCATAATAAATATTAAGATTATGCTGTTGATAAATTCCTAAAAAAAAAATGATGAAAATGCATCAAATTCCCTGTATTGGCATATTTTAGCTCTTACACGTTTAATAACAAAAAATGGCAGAGGGAGAAAAATTAATTCCAATAAATATAGAAGATGAAATGAAATCGGCATACATTGATTATTCAATGTCTGTCATTGTGTCACGTGCATTGCCCGATGTCCGTGATGGTTTAAAACCAGTTCATCGAAGGGTCTTGTTCGGAATGCATGAATTGGGCATTCGTTCGAATACAGCATACAAAAAATCAGCACGTATTGTTGGGGAAGTACTGGGTAAGTATCACCCCCACGGAGATACTTCAGTCTACGATGCCATGGTGCGTATGGCACAAGAGTGGAGCTTGCGTTATTTGTTGGTCGATGGTCAAGGTAACTTTGGCTCTGTTGATGGTGACAGTCCGGCTGCGATGCGATACACGGAGGCACGTATGCAGAAGATGTCAGAAGATTTATTGGCAGATATCGATAAAGATACTGTTGATCACCAGCTGAATTTTGATGATACTTTAAAAGAACCTAAGGTGCTCCCGACTCGAGTTCCGAATCTTTTAATCAACGGGGCTTCGGGAATTGCTGTAGGAATGGCAACTAACATGCCTCCTCACAACCTCACAGAGGTTGTTGATGGAACAATACAATACATAGAAAACAAGGACATAACGATTGATGAGCTTATCAAGACCATTAAAGCTCCAGATTTCCCAACGGGAGGTACCATCTATGGCTATGAAGGAGTTAAAGAAGCATTTCATACAGGGCGGGGTAGAGTTGTGATGCGAGCCAATGCTAACATTGAAATGGTTAGAGATCGAGAATGTATCGTGGTTACAGAAATCCCTTATCAAGTCAATAAAGCAGAAATGATTCGTAAAACTGCTGAGATGATCAATGATAAAAAAATTGAAGGCATCTCTAATATTCGCGATGAATCTGATCGAAAAGGAATGCGAATCGTTTATGTACTCAAGCGCGATGCAATTCCAAATATTGTTCTTAATAAATTATACAAATACACTTCTTTACAATCTTCTTTTAGTGTTAATAATATTGCATTAGTTAAAGGAAAACCTCAATTGTTAAACCTGAAGGAGATGATTCATCATTTTGTTGAACATCGTCATGAGGTAGTTGTAAGAAGAACGAAGTATGAACTGAAAAAAGCTGAAGAGAGAGCTCACATTCTCGAGGGCTTGATTATTGCTTCGGACCACATTGACGAAGTAATTGCATTAATTAGATCCTCTTCAAATGCTGAAGAAGCGCGAGAGAAATTAATTGCCCAGTTTAAACTCACTGAAATACAAGCCAAAGCCATTGTCGAGATGCGCTTGCGACAACTGACTGGTCTTGAACAAGACAAATTAAGAACGGAATATGATGCATTATTAAAGACGATTGCTGATCTAAAAGACATCTTAGACAATAAAGAGCGTCGAATGAACATTATAAAGACGGAATTAGCAGAGGTTAGAGAAAAATATGGTGATGAACGCCGCTCTAAAATCGAATATGCTGGAGGGAACTTTAGTATTGAAGATATGATTCCTGATGAAAAAGTAGTAATTACAATTTCTCATGCAGGATACATTAAGAGAACAGCTCTGTCGGAATATAAAACTCAAAATAGAGGTGGAGTAGGTCAAAAAGCATCCACCACCAGAAATGAAGATTTCTTAGAATATCTTTTCGTTGGAACCAACCACCAATATATGCTCTTTTTTACTCAAAAAGGAAAATGTTTTTGGATGCGGGTCTATGAAATTCCAGAAGGATCAAGAACCACAAAAGGAAGAGCAATACAAAACTTGATCAATATTGAACAAGATGATCGCGTCAAGGCTTTCATTTGTACGCAAGACCTTAAAGATGAAGAATATATTAATAGCCATTATGTTATTATGGCGACCAAAAAAGGACAGGTTAAGAAAACCAGTCTGGAAAAATATTCTCGCCCAAGAGCCAATGGTATTAATGGAATTACCATTAAAGACGATGATGAGTTGCTAGAAGCCAGACTGACCAATGGAAACAGTCAGATTTTGCTTGCAGTCAAATCTGGAAAAGCCATTCGTTTTGAGGAAAGTAAAACCCGTCCGATGGGAAGAAGTGCTTCGGGAGTTAGAGGAATTACTTTGGCCAACGAACAAGATGAAGTTGTAGGAATGGTTACCGTAAATGATATGGACGCTAATATTCTTGTGGTTTCTGAAAATGGTTTTGGTAAAAGATCTAGTTTGGATGATTATCGAACGACCAATCGAGGAGGGAAGGGAGTTAAAACCATTTCAATTACAGAAAAAACAGGAGCTTTGGTTACCTTAAAAAGTGTCACTGATCTTGATGATTTGATGATTATCAATAAATCTGGAATCGCAATTCGTATGGCAGTTTCTGATCTTAGGGTTATGGGACGCGCTACGCAAGGAGTCAAATTGATTAATATTAAAGGCAATGATTCCATCGCAGCTGTCGCCAAAACAATGAAAGATGATGAAGAAGTGGAGGATATTTCTGACATTGATGTTGAAGATGGCACTATAATTGAATAGTATTCTTGAATTGAAACATTTAATTTAAAATAAATTATAATTGATACCAATGAAAAAAATTACACTTTTATTATTTCTTTTAATCTTTAACTTTTCTTTTTCTCAGAAAAAGGAACTTCGAAAAGCTCAGAAATTATATGAAGCTGGTGATATAACTGGCGCTGAAAAACTTTTAACAGATTTTAAATCAGTTTTGGAAACTGCCGATCAAAAGGTAAAACCTTCTTACGATTTCCTTAGGGCTAAAATTGCGCAACACAATGAAGATTATACGCAGGCATATGATTTATTACTTTCCTTAAAAGAATCCTCATCGCTTAAGGACGATGTTGCAAATCAAATGGACTTGCTTTCATCAGCCATTGTCAATAGTGCAATTGATGACAATGAAAAGGGTGATTTTAAAAACTCGTCTCGCAAGCTATACATGGCTTACACAATTGATCCAGAAGCCAATGCTGATTATCTTTATTTTGCAGCTTCAAGTGCGGTTAACAATTCAGATTATGAAGTTGCACTTGAGTATTACCTTAAATTAAAATCAATTGGATACACGGGTGTTGTCACCAAATATTTTGTGACTGAAGCGGATAAGGATACTCCCATTGAAGTTTCAGAAACGGAATATAACCTTTACAAGAAGTCCAAGGATTATAAAGACTTTAAAATAGAAAAAACTGAATCAAAGTTTCCTGAAATTGTAAAAAACATTGCATTGATTTATGCCCAGCAAGGAGACAATGAAAAAGCAATTGAAGCCGTTAAAGAAGCACGTGAGGCCAATCCGAATGATATTAATTTAATCCTTACCGAGGCCAATTTGTACATTCAATTGGACGATAAGGAGAAGTTTAAGACTTTAATGAATGAGGCGATTGCTCGTGATCCTGATAATGGAAGTCTCTATTATAATCTTGCTGTGGTTACTGCAGACTTGGGTGATAAGACCGCAGCGCGTTCTTATTATGAAAAGGCAATTGAAATAGATCCGTCTTCCGAGAATTCTTATCTAAATCTAGTGGCCTTAATTCTAGAAGGCGAAACAGAAATTGTTGACAAAATGAACAGCCTTGGAAATTCTCGTGCTGACAACGCCAAATATGACGCTTATAAAATTGAGAGAGAAGAAGTTTACAAAGAATGTGTTCCTATTCTTAAAAAATTGATTGATCTTAACAAAAATGAAGATGCCGTTAAGACCTTGATGAATATTTATGGCACGCTTGGTGACACAGATGGATTTAAAAAAATGAAAGCCCTACTTGAAGGGTAAAACGTGTTTCTAACCTATTAAAAAAACCTCCCTAGTGGAGGTTTTTTTTATAACATTTTTTTAATCATTCGAAGTTTGTGGGAATGGGTTTGTGTTTCTGAATTAAAGATACCCGTTTGATCGATTTGATCGATTCGAACTGTCCCATGCGCATGGATGATGAGATGGTTTTCAAGTAACAAACCCACATGCGTAATTTTTCCTTCCTTATCATCGAAAAAAGCAAGATCACCTGCTTCGCTTTCTTCAATAAAACTCAATGTTTCGCCCTCTTGGGCTTGTTGAGAAGCATCTCTTTTCAATGGAGTTCCATTAATTTTATAGACCATTTGCGTAAAACCCGAACAATCAATTCCCATAGGAGAACGTCCTCCCCACAAATAAGGAGCATTGAGGTACATATAGGCAGTTTTAATCAAACATTCTTTGCCTTTTTTACCCGCTTGAGTTTTACCTTCAAAAACATGATTTATTGCCCTAGCACCACTTAAATTACTCCCCAAGATTATCGGAAACATCAAATCATTTTCATCGGTAATATAATTGATCAGATCCGTTGATATTTGTGGCGTTGAAGCTGTAGTTTTAGAATAGATATCCTTTTCAATCTGATAAACTTGATTGCTCGGAATCCAACCTTCATAGCCATCCCAATGCATTCGTATCTTATGCCATGACTTTCTCTTTTCGATGATTTTGTAACAGTCTCCATAGAGGAGCTGAGAAACCATTTCACTTCTATGATTGTTCTCGTTTCTCAAAGGGATAATCCCCAAATGGCAGATACCGTATTCCAAGTTTTATATTTTATAAAAAAGCAAAAATTGCTTAGAGACATGTTGTTAATAAAACAAAAATAATCAAATTGATTGCAATCCTATGGAAATACATTTTTAAAATAATGCATTAAGAATATGTTTTGATTAAATTTGATTGTAAAATTCAATGAATTGAATAAATTTTGGCGCTTTATTGTTTTAAACCGAGCCATGCTCTACAAAGTTATTTTGCTTATTGGGTGTGGATTTTTGACGCTCTATTTGTTTCCCAAGGGGGGACAGTTTAAATACGAATTTCAAAAAGGGAAACCATGGCAATATCCAACGCTTTACGCTCCTTTTGATTTTTCGATTTTAAAATCAAACGAAGATCTGGAAAAGGAAAAGCAGGAAATCATCAACTTCCAAAAAAAATACTACAGAGCAACTCCTGAGGTTTTTGATCAGGTGAAAAGGTCCTATAAAACTCAATTCTCAAACTTCTTTAACCTGCCTGCTTCTCATCCAAATTATAAGGTTTTATATGACTATGGTTATAAAATTTTAAATGAAATTTATAAAGTTGGTGTTTTCCCTGTAGCCTATGATCATAAAGGGAGCAGTTTTGTTTATCTGATTAAACAAAACCAGGAATCAACCGTTACTGTTGATCAATTTTCACGTATCGAAGATTTAAGAAGTAAAGTGGTTTCGATGGCCATCGATAGTCTTTATAACGCATCGGTAGATCAATATTATAATTTGTTTTTTGAAATCGTCCAACCCAATATCACTTTAGACGAAAAGTTCACAAAGAACAGTTTGGCTTCAGCTTTAAGAGATGTTTCAGTTTCAAGGGGTATTGTTGTTCAGAATGCAATTGTAATTTCTAAGGGTGAAGTAGTTGAAGGCGAAAAATTTCAAACTTTACTTTCTCTTAAAAACGAATACAGTTCTAAGCTTTGGAGTGATGCCAATTATTATTGGATTATTTTCGGTTACTCCATTCTTATTGGTCTCACTTTTTTGGCACTATTTTTATTCCTTTCCAGCTATCGACCAGCAGTTTTCGACAACAATAAAAAAATGACTTTTATTTTCTTGAATGTGGTTGGTATGATTGCACTTACGACATTCATGGTTAATTATGAAGTCAATTTCCTTTATGCAGTTCCAATTTGTATTTTACCTCTTATTTTAAAAACGTTTTTTGATCCTCGATTGGGACTCTTTACCCATGTAATTACTATTTTAACCCTAGGATTTATTGTTCCCAATAGTTTTGAATTTGTCTTTCTTCAAATCATTGCTGGAATTGTTACCATTCAGTCTGTAACCCAACTTCAGAACAGGGCAAACTTATTTATCACTGTAGGAAGGATTGTCTTTGTTTATCTCATCGGATACATTGCTTTTACCATTATACATGAAGGAGGAGTTTCGGAAATTGAATTGACTATAATTGGGTTGTTTTTTCTTAATGGACTTTTAACGCTTTTCGCGCAGCCACTTATTTATCTTTGTGAAAAAATATTTGGACTGGTTTCAGATGTATCTTTACTGGAACTTTCTGACACGAATTCACCCTTATTAAAAGAACTTTCTGATCGTGCTCCCGGGACATTTCATCATTCCCTCCAAGTTGCCAATTTGGCTGAAACAGCTGCAAATGAAATTGGTGCTAATTCCTTACTGGTAAGAGTGGGAGCTTTGTACCATGACATTGGGAAAATGAATGCTCCTCCCTATTTTTCTGAAAACCAAGCAAGCAGACTTTCACCTCACGAAGAATTATCTCCAGCAGAAAGTGCCAAGATTATAATTGATCATGTTACAAACGGAATTTTAATTGCTAAAAAAAATAAACTTCCTGAGCGTATTATTGATTTTATCCGAACCCATCATGGTACTTCAAAGGTTTATTATTTTTATAAAAAGGCAGAAGAAATATCTGGAGAAACCCCTGATAATAAATTATACTGCTACCCAGGACCACGCCCTTTTTCAAAAGAAACTGCAATATTGATGATGTCAGATGCGGTAGAAGCAGCTTCTAAGAGCTTAAAAGAACCTACAATTGATAAGATTCAAAACTTTGTCGAATCAATTGTTGACAAGCAGGTTGAAGAGAAACAGTTCAATGATTGTAACATCACTTTAGCTGAAATTGAGACCGTTAAAAAAGTGTTGTCAAAAAAATTGATTAACATATACCATCTTCGGGTAACGTATCCAGAATAATTTCGTTCTTAAATCAAAAAAAGTATTGTTTTCTAATTTCGGAACAATTACATTTGCATTTCCTAAAAGTATAGGAGAGGTGCCAGAGTGGTAATGGAGCAGATTGCTAATCTGTCGACGGGTAACCGTCGCCAGGGTTCGAGTCCCTGTCTCTCCGCGATAGAGTCCTGAAAGCCCAGTGTTTTCAGGGCTTTTATATTTCAGTTGCCTGTAGAGTTGCCTTTTCTCTGTTTTTGCAATCATCAATCTAATATCCCAAATTTAGCGGTTTAATTTTTGAGTATCTTTAAGTATTCGAATAAAAATCTAATTCAATTTACATGATGTATATACTAACCAGGCATAGATAGCCTTAATCCCT
>Ga0129324_10000670_pt1 | contig 24135 bp, 32 predicted proteins | sample CPBDNA_7_FD_96879 | JGI IMG/M metagenome (GOLD analysis project Ga0129324, IMG submission 96879) | Freshwater to marine salinity gradient microbial communities from Chesapeake Bay, USA - CPBay_Spr_15_0.2_DNA | ecosystem: Environmental > Aquatic > Marine > Coastal | place: USA: Chesapeake Bay... | reverse complement strand
CTGTGGGGGTTGACGGGGGTTTTTACCCCTGTGGGGGTTGACGGGGGTTTTTACCCCTGTGGGGGTTGACGGGGGTTGAAACCCCCGTAGAAAAGGACTTTTTAAAATAATATAGAATCAAATTCACTATTTTTTTTATATGTCTACGACTGAAAAACCAAAAAGAGGAAGAAGAAAGAAGGCCGAAATAGAACTAGAGAGAGCAAATATCAAATTGGAAATTAAGGAACCTAAAGTACCTCAAAAACGCGGTCGTAAACCAAAGGGCGGAAAGATTATAACAAAGACAGAAATGGAAAATATCGAAACTTTGACCGATAATAATATTATTTTACATTTGAAATGCTCTTTATCCGATATTAAAGAACAAACTCAAGATTTGAATGTTGACTCATTAATTTATAACCCGGATGTACCTCCCGAAATAGAAAGTTATAATCAAAACCAAAATTTCAGTTATTATGAAGAGTCGAAAGTTGATACTAAAGAAGATGTCGCATATAAAGGTGATCAGATCGCACAAAATTATATTTGTAGCAAATGTAATAATACCAACGATGAGGAGGAAGTAAATATGAAGGATATTCAAGGGAAAATCAAATCCTTGAAAATAGAACTTTATAAAGATGAACTAAATGATAAAAAGTCTGCCTGCTTTTGGTGTACATATGATTATGACAATCTCCCTTTTTATATTCCGAAAAATAACGATGCTGGGAAAATATACGGCTATGGATCATTTTGTCGACCCGAATGTGCTGCCGCTTATTTGATGAATGAGAATTTAGACGATTCGACGAAATTCGAACGTTATAATATACTCAATAGCATATATAGCAAAATATACGATTATAAACAAAATATTAAGCCTGCGCCGAATCCATATTATACTTTGGATAAATTCTATGGTAATTTAACTATTCAGGAATACAGGCGACTACTAAATTCCGAACATTTGTTGTTAGTTATTGAAAAACCGATGACTCGTGTATTACCTGAATTATTTGAAGACAATGATAAACTGTCTGCAAATATATATGGTAACAATTCAGGTAATGTATATAAAGTGAAAAAACAAAGTGAAAAGAAACCCGAAGTAAAGAAAAGTACCCTTATTCAAGATACATTTAATATATCATAATATATTTAGCATTTTTATATTATCTAAATATATATGGACCCAAAGGAAAAAGAAGAAAAGACCAAAATTATTGACGACAACGAACCTATAGAAGACAAACTGATTGATAATGATAATAAGGATAATGATAATGATAATAAGGATAATGATAATGATAATGAGGATAATGATAATGATAATGAGGATAATGATAATGATAATGAGGATAATGATAATGATAATGAGGATAATGATAATGATAATGAGGATAATGATAATGATAATGAGGATAATGAGGAGGAAGGGAAGGTGGAGAATGGCGAAAAAAAAACTTCTTTTTTAGGAGATCTATTTGGTTCTTCGCCTGTTAAAACTGATATCGAGGAGGTAGATGAGTTTGTTGAAAAAATAGGTGGTATTAATCTGAATAAACTCACAAAGATAATTAAAAAACTCAAGGATGAAAATGAATCGTCCAAAACTAAATCTACCGAAAATGATGATATTATGGAAAAGAAAGATAGTTCAATTGAAGAGAAAGATAAAGAAATTATGGAATTAAAGAAAAACGAGCAAGATAAAGACCTCCGAATCACCGAATTAGAGATGCAAATAGAAGAACTAAATAACAAATCCAAGGTACCCGAATCTATGGAAGATGAATCCAAGGAACCCGAATCTAAGGTACCCGAATCTAAGGTACCCGAATCCAAGGAACCCGAATCTAATAAACCAGCAATCTCCACCATTGATACGGCTATCTCTCGTGCTTCTGGCAACACCCCATCAGTCTATGACTTAGATGTACAAGATCCAAATGGTGATGACGTATCCAAACCTCCTGGTCCACTTGATACACCAAAGAAGGAAACACTCGTAGGGGGTAAATCGCGTAGACGTCGAAGAAAATCTAAGGGCAGAACTCTTCGCAGGAAAAATGGGCGCAAATAAATCTTGAAGTATATAATAAAAAACGTATGTATATTTTATTATATTTGTTAAAATTAGTTAAATATATCGAATCGTATTTACGTACTATGCTGAAATACGCAATTGATATCAATAAATATAAAAACCGAGACACGTGCTCTGATTATCACGAAGAATATCAATACCTTAATTTGCTCAAAGACTTGATGGATCATGGTACTCTAGAAGAAGGAAGAAACGGGAAAACTAAAAGGGGTGTAGGTGCCGCTATGCACTTTTCATTGGAAGGTGGTAAAATTCCTGTTTTCACTACTAAAAAGACTGCTGTCAAAACTGGCATTCGCGAGTTATTATGGTTTATTAAAGGACAAACTGATAATAAAATTCTTACAGATCAAGGTGTCGGTATATGGAAAGGAAACACTACAAAAGAATTTTTAGAAAAGTGTGGATTAGATTATGAACCTGGTCGTTCGATTGGGCCTATGTATGGCTATCAGTCTAGATTTTGGAACGCGTCATACAGAGGTTGCGAAACGGATTATACGGGACAAGGAATAGATCAACTACAAAAAGTTATTGACGATATTAATAACCCTGAAACAAGAAACTCCAGGAGACATGTAGTATCAGTTTGGAATCCAGAGCAATTGGATCAAGGCGTATTAAATCCCTGTCATATTTTATACCAATTTTTTGTAACAGAAGAAAAGAAATTGAGTTGTATTCTTTATCAAAGAAGCTGCGATGAATTTCTGGGGATTCCTATAAATTGTTTATCTTATTCCGTATTAACTTGTATAATAGCCAAAATATGCGATTTAGAACCATATGAATTTATACATTTTGGAGGCGATTGTCACATATATGACGATTGTTTCTCCCAAGTTACAGAGCAAATTTCAAGGACACCATACCCATTTCCTACACTAGAAATTTTAAATAAGAGAGAAAACATTAATGATTACGTAATTGAAGATTTTAAAATACATGATTACCATCATCATCCTGTTATAAAGGCGGATATGAGGGCTTAGTATATATATACATTTTTCATTTTTCAAGGGTTTAAAGATAAACAACATATTTATACATGAGTTTCAATTTCATATATAAATACAAACCATGTTGCGTGAAACAAACGCATATTAATGATAATACAAAAGAAATACTGGATAATTTCAATAAACATAGCATGTTAAATATCATTATATATGCCCCCTCCAATTCGGGCAAAACCACACTAATGAACGCAATTTGTCATGATTATTTTCAAATACCCGCACACAAGCCATTACCATATAGAAATATATTGTATATCAATAGTCTGAAAGAGCAAGGAATCAGTTATTATAGAAATGAAATGAAGACATTCTGTAAAACCTCATCGTCGTTTCCGAATAAAAAAAAAATTATATATGTAGATGATTTAGATACGATCAATGATCAATATCAACAAATATTCCGAACGTATATCGATAAATACAGTAAAAATGTACAATTCATTTGTAGTTGTAGTGTCATACAAAAAATAGTTATTTCGCTACAATCGCGGTTGACTACTATTAAAATTTCGGGATTTTCCTATGACGTAAATGACCGAATCGTTTCTAACATTATTGAGAAAGAAAATATACAGATGGAGCCACAATGTAAAGAGTATTTATTAAAAACGTCAAATAAATGTATACGAACGATCATCAATAATCTAGAGAAGATATATTTATATAATAAAGCTGTCGATATAAACACTTGTAAAAAGTTATGCTTTCATGTATCTATTCAACATTTTGACGATTATATTCAATACATTCAAGCATGTAACATAGATAAAGGACAACAAATGTTTTACTTCCTTTACGATTTAGGATATTCAGTCATCGATATATTGGAAATGTTTTTAAAATATATTAAACTGTCGTTGTTATTAACCGAAACCGAAATTTACGAATCTATCATATTGATATCCAAATATATAGTTGTATTGAATAAAGTACATGAAAATAGAATAGAACTTACTTTATTCACAAACGATATGAAAAATGTTTTATGTAAATAAATATAATATTAAATTACTATAGTATGAAATCTCAAATTTTTAAAACAGCGTTGCCTATAAACATTTTATTCGATATACTCGATAAAATATGTGTCAAAACTGACGATTATTATTTTGTTAATCACGAATCTTACAAGAAATTGCTGTTTCATAAATATGAAGGAGAGTTTTTAGGAACTATCAAAGACTATTATCATGAATCCAAACAATTTTATATTGAACGCGATTTTTCATACAATTCCTTTGTCAATATCATTCGACAAATATGTAAACATAACAAGATCGCATATACCAGTACGATTAAGTATAATGAATCACAATATTTCATTAATTATTATATTTATCATAATAGCTAAATAAATATTATAGATTTATATAATATATATGTTCAATAACAAGGTACTAATTTCTATAAGTCTTATATTATTGGCAACATTTGTAGGATCGAAATATAATGAATACATGAACGACAATAATGATTACGATATGATAAAAATGTATCTATTAAATGATTCGCCATTGTATGGTTCCAATAAACCGAAATTATGGATTCATACTAAATATGAAATAAACGCACGCACTTGGTTGGATTTTCATTCGCGCAATAGCAATCATTTGAATCAACCATATATTGAGCTGACAATCGGTTCGGTCATTAATTTTTGTTCGAATGATTTCCATATTTGTTTGATTGATGACAAATCATTTAGTAAATTAATCCCTGGATGGGACGTGGATATATATGAAATGTCCGAGCCAATGAAGTCGTATATGCGTAATATTGCGCTGTTGAAACTCTTGAATATTTACGGTGGGATGATGGTACCAGATACATTTTTATGTACGAAGAATTTGAAACAATTGTATTATGACGGTATTGATGGAAAGTTACCATTTGTTTGTGAAAAGGTTAATCGTACCGCGAATATGCAAAATAAACCGAGATTGACACTCGTACCTGATACATATTTTATGGGATCGGCTAAACGCAACCCAGTACTCGATCTACTCATTGAAAAATATGAATTATTGGTGAAACAAAGTGATTTTACAGATATGATGAAATTCAATGGAGCAATGAATGATTTTTTAGTAGCACAAATCGAACAAGGTAAAGTGAATCTTGTTGAAGGTGAAAAAATAGGAATTCGCAACAAAGATGGGGTATTACTCATTGAAAATCTTGTGAGTGAAAGTCCACTGAGATTTTCGAAACAATGTTACGGTATTTATATACCTGGTGACGAATTTTTGAAACGCACGAAATATCAATGGTTCTCGGTCATGCCTTTAGAAGAACTCGTGAATTCTAAAATGGCCATTGCGAGCTATTTCAATATTTCTATGATTGATGCTTCCATACAAAAACAATATAATATGGCGACTTTGATCTAAACCCTTGAAGATTGATTCTCTATTGATATACACATATTTATCTATAATTATGTGTACATGGATTTTTTATCTACCAGAAAAAAAAATTTTTGGAAGTACGACGTGTCTTCTTTGCTTTCTTTGGCTTTGAAGAAGACTTGCGAGCGCGACGCTTTATGGTTTTTTTGATTCTACGCTTACCTTTACCACCGCATGTTGGAATTGAAATGTCACTATTTAGTTGTGGTGGAAATAAGCCGTTAGAATTCTGTATATTCATTATATATTGAACCCATATTTTTTCTATCCCTAATATCTACAATTTGTCAGTTGTGAAATATGAACAATTTTCGCATTACGCACTATTTTTTTCGGAACCCATTTCTTAAATTTATAATGAAATACACATTCCATCGAGATTTGCTTGTTCAAATCCACATATTTATCTTCACTTATATTTTGGAAGTCATCTTCGTCATCGCTTTCTTCGATATAATCTAAATTCTTGTTTTCTTTAATTGTCCTAAATATGCTGTTCATGAAAACACTGGTCTTATAATCGGGAATATAGGCAACATTATAATAAATCCGTGAACCGCCCTTGCCATATACATAAAGATGATAAATATCGAACTGTATGTCAGCACTCACTAAAAACACAGTCGATTGTTTATATTGCGGTTTCTTAAAATCTGGACGAATCGGTATAAACAAAGGACGTTGGATTTTATTCTCTTGTTTGGATTTGTCTTTGATCAATGGATCATTTAAAAATGGACATATCTTGTCTAAACACCGATATTGATAATGATGAACTGGATAAGTCAGCTCTATATTATGGGGCGTTCCTTGGTAATGCTTCATTACTGGTAACATAAAACGTATTGTATCGGATGACAACCTTTCTCGACTGTCCAAAAATTCTTTGATATAAACCAACTTCTTTCCAGTGGTGAGTTTTAAATGTATACCTTTATAATAATGTATGTCTTCAATAATAAATGCATTATACTCTGACAAAAATACGCCATAAAACAGTGTTCCTACACTGAGTCGTTCATCGAATTCGATTGCGAATGTCTGTATATTACATGGCTTCTTCTCCTTGTTTAATTCCATAATAATACACACATTGTTCTCTTCTAGAAAAGTGAACCACAATAAATATTTCTTACCATTGGGTATGGCGAATTGTACATCGTAATTTTCGGGAACCTTGTTATGTAGCATTGATTCATAAGAAAGTTCAAAATATGGAATACGCGATTTCAGACGTTCGGCAATGTGAATATTCAACGGTCTTATCGTCATTGCTGTATATATGACACTATGTTTATGTAGTTTTTCCATTTCAATTTTTTCATATTTCATTTAGCGCATGTTGAAGCAAATCATCCTCCATTGAGCGGATTTGAGGAATACTTGATATAGATGTGGTGGTAGTATCTAAAGGCGCTATAACTGGAATTGTTTTTTCCACTTCTTTGTTCATTGTATTAATAATATTTTTATATTTTTGTGTTTGTATACCAATTATATCTTTCGTTATAGGCATGGTATATGTTCTCAATAAATAATTATATAAATAATGAAAAAACAGGATTATACAGAGACAAAAAATGACGATATTTATTATTTCATACATATATATTTTTATAGCACATACTATTAAATATATTTTTACGAAAATATATAAAAAGCTTCACGTTTATTACTTCAATGCCGTCTGTCATATTAGTGAGCAAGAGTGGTGATCTCAAAGAGACCGAAATAAAGGAGATGACAATTGATAACATTTGTAAAAAATCAGGTTCTAAAGATATCAAAAATTTCAAACTTTTACAGACATGGAATGTGTCTTTAGAACGGAAATACGAAATTATGGTATATGGGAAAGATAAAGGCCGAGCAGGCCAAGAGAATAAATATGAAATGCCCCCACCAATCGATAGTACACTTATTTTTGGCACTTGCGTTTTAGTAAATAAAGACGGACAATTAACATTAACAGAGTGGGAAAAAATTTACGACCAATTATATGGCGGGTTTGAAGACATCGGAAGCGAAGACAGCGAAGACGAAGATGATGACGAAAGTGTCGATTATGAGACGACAAAAAGTGGATATAAGAAGGATGGGTTTATCGTGGACGATGCCGCCGATGACGAAATATTCGAATATGAAGACGAATTAAGCGAAGAAGAGTATTTGTGAAGGAATTATATGATTTACGAAAATGTTTATTTATGTGTATATATATATAAATGTCTCTTGCGGTTTTGAAAAGAAAAACACAATCAAAATATAGAAATAATAGCGTAGGATTTAGTGGATTTTCCACGGTAGGTACCCATAGAAGTCAGGGTTGGGTAGGACAAACATCATTGTCTCGAAGTTTGCCTAAAACAGTGATGGTTGGAAATGTAGCAAAGGGATACGGTGGCTGCTGTGGTACATACATATATGGACCCATAGTGAATAGTATGGTTACTAGCCAAAATGATCCCAATGTATTGAAAAATGCTACACTTACTACAAGTGGATTATTAGAAACCAACTATTCTAAAATGATTATATCGGGTCCAAATTCGTGTTCCGCATGGAAACCAGATTCGAATACTAGCGAAAATCAAAGTCAAGGGACATATATTACTTCTGTCAAAGAAGAAACAATACAATATGCGGATAGTAGCAATTGTGCTATTGTTCGCGATTACACAGATAAATGTTGTTATGATAGCGTCGAACAAGCCGACCAAAACGTTAGTACCATGAGTCAAAGCGAGTATTTAGTACAAATGAAATCGGGATGTTATGATGGTAAATATAATGTGTTTTACTTACCTAATAATACTACAAATACTTACACTTATTGTAATAATGGAAATATAATTAATAACAATATAATTGATAACGATCCTCCCACTTTGGTATACGTATCTTAAAAAAAATTGATAATAATATAAAGCGATTTGAATATCTTTATATTATGGAACTTAATCCTACGTTATTTCGCACAAATATTCGCGCAAAATTTGCGGGAATGCTGGATAATGAGACCAAAAGTGAGAATTTAGAAAAAGCAATATTTAATTATGCTCTTCAAGAGGCAACAATGCGGAAAGAGGTGAAAAAATGGGAAAATCCACGTTTTGTTCAAATATACAACGATCGCTTATGGACAGTCTTTGTCAATTTGAAAAATCCACGCATTTTAGAGTCGATTAAAACAAATGAACTACTCCCGCAAACATTTGTATTTATGACTCATCAAGAAATGGATCCCGATCATTGGAAAGAGTTGCTCGATAAAAAGCGGATGCTTGAAGCAAATACAGATACAACCTTGGTTGCGAATACCGATATGTTCACATGTAAAAAATGTAGATCGACGAATTGTAATTATTATACTATGCAAACGCGTTCAGCGGATGAGCCCGAGACAATATTTATTACATGTATTGATTGCGGAAAGCATTGGAAGTGCTAACATTATTTATTCATAATCGAAATAAATATGAAAAAAAAGTTACATATATAGTAATATGTTCAGACATGCTATTTTTTCACAAAATTGTCTAGGACAAATGAAAATGGGGGTGGAAAAGACTCCACGCATATTGAGCAATTATATGGTGCGACATATTGACAAACATTATGTTCAGAATTATGATAATATTAATCGGAATTTGAAAGCTTTGTATACATGCAACAATGGCCTAGAAGGAAAACGGATCAATATCGGCGGTGATCATTCTATGGCAATTGCCACTGGCGCATATTCGCTAAATAAATATATTAACACTAAATTCATATGGATCGACGCACATGCTGACATAAATACCATGGAATCATCGAATAGTGGCAACTTACATGGTATGCCATTGGGGTTTCTAACAGGACAAAGTAGAACCAATTTGTTTCCGTTTATCAGGAATAAACTTCGATATGACAATTTGTTTTATATTGGATTGCGAGATATTGATGATTATGAGAAGAGAATAATTACTCGTCATAAGATACCAGTTGTAAAATCGACCAGATGTAATGATAGTGTACAAAGAGTATGTGATTTACTGGGGAAATTTTGCGGCGATTCCCCTATACATCTTTCTTTTGATGTAGATGCGATTGATCCTTTGTATATTTCTAGTACGGGCACGCCAGTTAAAAAAGGAATTAATCCAAGTTCGGCCACTAAACTGATCAAATACATAAATGATACATTGGATGTTGTCAATATGGATGTATGTGAATTGAATTTGGATATAGGCACGGAAAAACAAAAAACGCGTTCGTTGGAAAATACATTTAGAATATTGGATCCATTGGGGATATTCAAAAAATAAAAAATTGTGTATACTCGTTCATATGATCATCTAAAAAATTATATATAATGTCTAGACGTGTATCTTCTAACACATCATCTTTTAGTATGTTAAATAAAGATTGCCTTTAAACCACTTATCAGTAGGTGGTCGAACTAAACGCGCGCGTAAACGTCGTAAGACCTTGAAAATAAAAGAAAACTGGTGCTGGAGATAAGAAATCAAATTTTTATATTATACATTGTCTGATAATATAAAAGTATAATCATTTATTTATAACGTTTGCTTTTGCCAAATTATGAATTACCTTTGGATATAGTGAATTGGTTCGATCGCCTGCTACCGACTGCTGATGCATCACAATACATCGATTCGAAAACTCGGAATCTAAATTTTCATACTCGGGGTTTGTGCGTTTCCATCGCAGCAGCGATTTTAAACTTTTCCGTGAAACTTCCTGTATAGCACCGTTGATCTTTCGCTTCACGGTATCCTTTTCTTTCAACCACACATCTTCGTCCTTGATATACATCGTCTCGCGTTTTACATCAGTACAATGAATTGGACGTTCTTGTATTGTCAATTGGCTGAGATTATTCATGAGAATCTTTGTAATTCCATTGACAAACCCCAATTGTGCGTTGTTCTCTAAATCATCATGGGTTATCTCAATGCGTTCTATGAAATCTGAGAAATTAATTGCGTTCTTGCATGTCTCATTGAGAAACATATTAATATTGAAATGCTGATTATTGACTTGATTTACCTGATTATTAATGACAATGTTTTCAGTTTTCATTGTAGTTATTGTCATTAGTTGATTCTGAAGTTCGCGATTTTGCTGGATGAGCTCTTTTACTAAAGCAGCGTCAATCTTCTCCCCAATTTTCTCCGTCATAAATCGGTGACATTTTTGCTTATGTTTAGATAGCCCTGACGAGTATTGGTAAGACCTCCCACATTGACATAAAAACTGTGATTGAAACCGCTCAGGGGATTTTTGGGATTTTTCGTTATCCATCGTTATCCTTCGGTGTTTATCGGTTGACAAATGTTTTTTATAATCTTTGTAACTACATGTGTTATAATCACAAATCTCGCATAAAAATATTTGAGGGGATTTTTGGGGATTTTTGTTATCCATAATTATCCTTAAAATGGATAACGAAAAAATCCCCCAGAGATGGACGCAAATTTTTTTTCAGTCACAATCAAAGGATTATTTTTTCTGTATTCAAAGCATTTTCGAGTGAAGGTGATTTTTACAAGGATTCAGTGGCCTGTTTTTCAAAAAAGGACATTTTAAAATGTCCAAAAATGAAATTTTCAAAAATTAATCTCAGGGGTTTTTTTCAAAGATCTTAAAAAATACAATTTTTACGGATGTAATAATTATGCTTTTATATTTATTGAACGATTTATTTAATATGGTTGAATTGTCATAATAAAAAAGTAGTTGTAAAAGTCATGAATCATTTTTATATTCCAAAATACGATTTTTTTCAACAAAATGACAAAGAAATCACATATTAATTATCTTTCACACAAATGAGATTTTTTTCTTATTTAATAGTATATGAAGGTATTAATAGAGAAAATACAAAATTATAAGGTACTTTTGGTAATATCAAGTATGATCTTTTTCAGTTTTGTATACATGTTTGTATCTGACGACGAATGGTTTGGAGTTAATAAAATGAAAGATATAGTAAAGGCTGAAGTCGCACGAGAAAAAGTTGAAGAGGATATAGAAATAAAACAACAGGATACTATTAATTTTCAAAACATCGAAGGATTCTTTGATTTTAACAAAGACCCTGAAAAAACAATGAATATGGATGACGAAATCAATACCGAAATTGGTAAGGCCGAAGATAAAGTGGAACGTGAAAGGATGACGAAATCACCATTTGAGATGTATTTTAATCGTCTATATTTTTCAATTGTCACTGGTTGTTTATTGGGTTACGGTGATATATATCCCGAGAGTATGCGTTTGAAAGCATTAGTTAGTATACAATCACTTTTGACAATTATCATAATTGTATTATAAAATCGAAAAAAATTGAAATGATTTTTGTGTAATTTCAGATATGTACAATACCTCGCTTGTTATAATGGAGATCACCGACACACAACATATCGAACACGCTAAGCTTGGCGCTAAATATGAAAAATTCATTGTATTTGGATATTGGTTATCCGAAAGAATTAAAAATACTGACAATAATCATAATTCTTTAGAAGAAATTGCTCACGTATTTAGTGATACAAATCAGCAGGTCGAATTACTTGACACGTTTTTCGAAGATTACAAGATTATTCAAAAATCTTATAAGAAGCAAATTCGCGATAATATCAAGGCATCTAAACCAAAGCCGCCTTCAAATGAACCAGAGGAACAAAAGAAACGCGGAAGGAAGAAGAAGGAAAGTGTAGATAATCGTACCGAAGAAGAGAAACTACTTGATGAGATAATTGCCAAAGCACAAGATGTTTAAACCCTTGAAGATTTGATAACTCATTTAAGTATAATAATAGCTAGGAATTATGTTATAATTATATATTTTTTTACTCATCGTATAATAAATGAGTAGCGATGAAAAACCCGAAAAAAGTGATGTAATAGAGGATATGAAAAATCTAGAAGATAAACGTCAAATATTCGATAAAAATATAGAAGAATTCAACGATTTTTCTGTAAAACTGAAGGATAAGATGAATGACGAAGATATGTATATCGAAACAAAGATCTACGAAATAATTATTGAAAAAGATAAGATGAAAAATGAAAATGAAATTAATGTTTTGTCTCAAAAAAATGATAAAATGGAAAAATTTTTAGAATTGTTGACAAAACAATATGAATTGGAAATAAAATACATTGAACAATACTGTGATTATAAGTCGAGAGTTGAAAAGATAGGAGAGAAATACGCTCACGTTAATTTCAATGAAATACCGCAATTACGAGAATTATTTAATAAACAACTATCGGGTACTAATATGAAAGAGCCAATAACGAAAAACGAATCGTTTATATATAACGCACCGCAAAAAAAATACGATGAATCAGTTGTAAATGTGGAATCTACACATCAAGAATCACCTGCACAAAGACGACATACAATAACTGCGGTAGTGAAAAATCCAATCGTAAATGAAAATAAGAATGATATACGACAACAAGGATCTCTTCAGGATCATCTAAAGGAGGCACTATCTAGCAGGTTTCAGCGATGTAATGATGAAAAATAAACGAGTAGATGTTTATAAAAAATTGAAGCATTTTTTATAAATAATATATTAGTATAAACACCATGTCATTGACTAATTCAAAGATCCGCAATAAATTATCAGCCAAAGATAATAAAATGTTTATCTTTGGTTATTGGTTTGTGAAGCAAATATCACCCGAACTACAAGAACAATATATGTCACACTTTCATTGCGGTGGCGATTTGGAAAAACAAACACAGATATTTGATATATTTTGGGATGATTACAAAGAAACGGAAAAAACATTGAAAAAAACAAAGCAAACCAACCAGAATGAGAAGAAAAAGCGCGGAAGACCTAAGAAAGAAAAAACATTAATATCATCAAATAATGAACTATTGAACATGTTAATAGCCGAGGCACGCAAGGAAATAAAAGGACCGATATGTAAAGAGATATCGCCAGTAACTTAGCGTATGCGTTTACGATGCTTTGATATACCTTTTTCTATATTTCTATTATTATTGAAGTCAAACGCAATATTATGATAAAAGTACAACAAATGATTATTATTTGGGCAATATATATCCCCTAGTCCGTCAACCTTTCCTACATTGTTTCCGTAATAATTGAAATCTTTCATAGCTTTATTGTATATTTTGAATTCTTTGTTGAGTGCAATATAATATACATAATTCTCATTTATCAATACGTCAATAATGGTTCCTGATATTTGACCGTTTCGCGATAATTCATATTTGATTATTTCACTCTTTATTTTTTGCATACGCAGTGTTAAATCAAATACATATAACATAACATAGAAATGACCTCGTCTAACCGAATTATTGAAGTTACGTAAGCAATATAACCAATGGTCTTCTTCATATATATTTGTAACTGTCTTTACATATGGACATTTTATGCGCGGTATCGAATCAATGGACGTTTTGAATTCGTTGCCTATTTTATGTATAAGTACATCATGTAAAACATTGGCCTTTATATTAGCATAATTTGCGCGATCATGTACATCTTTATAAAATTTCCTGACTATCCCCAATTCTTCAATTGTACCATTTTCATATAACTCAAGACAATATGATATTGTTTCCATAGAAACCGAACTAAAATTGGCAATATTATTTACAATTGTTTCGCAAACGTATATACAATCGCTTATATCGCTGAAGCTTCGCAAAATCTTCCAAAACAATGGATTTTTTTGCGAAAATATGTGCGCAGCACTTTCGAAATAATAAGAATCGACTTTCATGGTTTTATACTATAACAGTGTAACAGAAAAATATATCAATTTTTTCGTTTTCTTGTTCCTTTCCTTTTCTGACGCATTAATCTTCCGCCTTTTGTTGGAGTTATGGATCTAGTTGAACTTCTGGGATTGGCTACCGATTTTTTCCTCGGACTTATAGCGCTAGATGTCGAACGTTTTTTCGGCGGTGTAATGAAAGAATTGTGTTTAAACGTCAAAGTAGGTTCCTTATCCCCAGTGAAGTCACATAATAAAAAACCATGAGAACGTATAGTTTCTTTATGGGTATATTTAAAAGCTCCTATGGTTTTAGGGGGGGGCTCCCCAGCAATATCATCATCTAAATCTGTACCACCAGTACCTACAATATATTGTTTTATTTTCATTGTTTTGTCACCATGACTAAATTCGACATCGCCTCCTTGATATAAATGTAAATCGGCACATAAATAGAAAAACTTACTATCTGGACAGAGATCATGTATGTGACCAAGCAAACCTGATACTTTTGGAATATCTTGTTTAAAGATCTCTTTTCCTTTTTTTCTTTTCAAATATATTAATGGATGATGTCCAATTAAAACAAGGTTTGTAATTTTTCCGCGTCTTGATATATAATCCTTAATTGCTTGATTTTGATATTCAATTAATGCTTCTTGATATACCATATTACTTTTATCCTTAGATTTTGATGTATTTTTACCGACAATATTTCCTGGGATGATCCTTTCATAACACTTCTGAAACTTTTCAAAATTTTCATCGACATACATAGTCGTGTCAAAGAATATCAATAATGTTCTAGTTTTTGAATCAAAATAAAATTTGAATAAGTTTAAAAATATATCGGGACTTTTATTAGCGATCTCTTGCTCTAATTTCAATATTTTACACTCTCTCTCTGTCCCTCTCTCCTTCTCATCGTCATCCACATACTGTAGGTCTGTTTCCAAGTCATGGTTTCCAAGTATCATAAATTTATCAGTTTGTTTCATAGGCAATAGATCAAAACCTTGGCGTAAATCTTTTTCGAATATAGTTTTCTCCTTCTTCTCCTCCTTCTTATCCCCTTTCTTGGGATAATAATTATCTCCAGCAACAGAAAAGAAATCGATATCATCTCTTTCTGTACTATCCTTTATGAAGTTCATATTGTCTTCTAGATTACCATTCATGTTATTCCAGCATCCAAAGTGACCAAATCGCATATATATATAATATTAGAAAAAATAATATTATATTCTAGCTACACTCCTAACTAAATAAACTGTGCTCTGCAAGATGGACATGATGACCCGTTTTGACACTGATGGTGGCGAAAGATACAATCGCCACAAAACTGATGTCCACAGCGTAGAATCATTTTATTGGTTTCTCCTAATGTCTCAAAACAAATCGAACAATCGGGGGTTTCAATTGCCTTTTCCTTTGTCACCAGATTTTCCTTTGCCACAGCATCGAATTCGTCAAATAATGATCGTTCTATGCGGGGATTTCTTAAATCATACAGGATTTCGGCTGCCCCCCTGCGTTGTAAGTAAGCATAATCATTCGTCATTTGTCTATGTCGTTCGACATTGCGTACTTGATTTCGACCAGATGTAATACGACGCTTTTCAAAGATGAATTCTCTGTAGCATTCTTCACCTACGTTTAAATTGTCGATTGTATTTATGTTAAGCCTACGCATGTCAAAACTTAAATGTAACAACTGAATGTTCATGTAAATTGTCTGCGTCTGGGAGTTGCGTTGCTGCCAGCGTTTGTTAGCAACCTTCGTAATCGTATATGAAGTGTTTCTATGCCCCCAACGCATTTCTTCGCTTTCTCTAAGAAATCGGTTCATATTATTGTAACAATGATACGCCTTTTTCGCAAGAGGTCGATATACAGTCATCGCTTTCCGCTCTTCCTCATTTTTGTTTAACCATTCAATGTCACCAGAATGTTCTGACAAATATGGAAAATTCACAATATGAACACATCTATCGATCATATTTGCTTCACAGCACATACGATAAAGGGGAATGCGGAATTGAATACCTTCGTTTCTCTGGAATTTACAGTAACGACAGTCAAACATTTGTGATTAATTTTCTAATAATTATTGAGTAAATATTGTATGTATCGTGTATACCAAGAAAAACAAATCAATTTTTTATCTATGAGTTTACATAATGTTCAGGAACAGTCCCGCAATAAATATCTAATACTTCTTTTATCACATCTTCGCGTTGTATATCATCGGTTTCAAACTCGACGCTCACAATAGACGATGAACGATTACCTCGAAACTTATCCAGAAAATCCGCCAAACCATTGGTTTCCCCATGACGATCATGTTGGTCTAGATCACCAGTGATTACCATACGCGAACCTTCGCCTAACCGAGTGAGCAACATTTTCATTTGTGTAGGAATACTGTTCTGCATCTCATCCGCCACTATCCATGTATTTTTGAAAGTGCGTCCGCGCATATATGCCAAAGGTGCTATTTCGATCGACTTGTTTTCTATTAGTTCGGTTACCTCCGCAGGACTGATAAATTTATATAAAATATCATATATCGGACGAATCCACGGCGCCATTTTTTCTTCCAATGTACCTGGTAAATAACCCAGATCTTCGTCAGCAGCCACTGCTGGTCGAGTAAATATAAGTTTTTCGTACTTACCGTGTAGAAAGTTTTTTAGACCATATTCTGTGCCAAATAGCGTTTTACCAGTACCTGCTGGGCCAGTAGAAATAATTATTTTATTGGAACTCTTGTTCAAACAATGAACATAACGGGCCTGTGACTGGTTTTTGGGCTTGGCGAACTTCGATTCAATTGAACTACGCTCTTTATTGGATAAATATTGGAAATTTTCGAAAACGGATTTACTCGATTCTTTGGCGTCTTTTTGCTCGTAATGTCGAGCAAGTTCTTCCTCGATCATGCGAGTAGTCTGCTTCTTATTTCCTCTACGCTTGGCGTGCATTTTTATATATGTCTAAATTATATTTTGGAAAAAATATACGTAGATACATTACTTTTTTTGTATTTACATGTGATTAAAGTATAAAAATTGATTATTTTTTTATATATATGATATATAACATAAACACAAGAGAATCTATTATGGAAGAATACGGACAATTTGTTGATATTGAGATCGGATTACGAAACAATTTTGTCAAAGTAAGCAATGGCGATGTATGTATTGACATTAATGAATCTTTCGTGGAAAAATCGATTTATGAACCACATATAAACATTATCCCAATTACTATAACTTATATCTTCTTTTTGATAAGAAGAATTATCAATCTATAAAAAATTGAAATGGATTTATATTATATTAAATATAATATAAACAATGGAGATAATTATTGAAAATGTTGAGAAAGCACAATCGTTTGTACAGATCTTTCAGAATATGAAGGCATTTACTAATACAATTTCTATCATTTTAAAAGAAGATAAAATGTATGTTCAAGGAATGGATAATGCGCATGTTAGCATGTTCGAATTGTCAATGATGAATACCTGGTTTGATAGTTATAAAATAGAAAAAGATGTAGTTTTAGGAATAAACGTATTTATTTTTGCGAAGATATTGGGAATACATAAACCGAGTCAAAAAATAAGATTAACAATATCGAATGATGATAATTTAGATATATCCTATGTAAGTGAAGATAAAGAGTTCAACAAGGATTTTCGAATGCCATTGATTGATTTGGACATGGATCTAATGAATATCACCGATTTTGATTTTGACCTGGAGTTCATTATGGAAAGTAAAAAACTGAAAAGTACCATAGATGAAATGGTTAATTTTGGCGAGAATGTCAAGATCGATTTCAAAGATGACAAAATAATATTGAATGTCGAGAGTGATACTGCTGGCATAATGAATACATACATTGATATCGATGATGTAGACGAATGTATTATAAGCGAGGATGACGATGTTTCGTGTAGTTTTACACTGAAATATATGCAATACATGTCGAATTATTTCAAAGTAGCCAAGACAGTTCAATTGAAATTTAGTAAACAAAATCCTATGATGTGTAAGTATATTCTGGACGAGGACAGTGAAAATAATTATATTCGATTTTATTTGGCCCCTAAGATTAGTAATGATTAGAAAAAATCGAAATTATAATCGTCGAATAATCCACCTGCTATAATGTTGGACATGACAGTATAATTGAACAAATAATGATTATTATTCAACAATTCCATTTTGTTGAAAGTAGATTCACTTGACTCTAACGTTTTTAACAGGCTATATTTTTTATATATGGTTGAATCTAATTCAGGTTCAGTTTCATTATAACGATGGTCTTTACCTGCGTATGGATTGGATTGTTTTTCGAGCGGAAATCCATTAACTTTGTAAATGTTATCATATTTAATATTGACAAGGTGTGAGTTCAATATCATTACTTATATAGTAGCTAAATATTCTATATAAATTTAAAAAATTGATTTATAATTGTTTTTTTATAATATATGTATAAAATCAAAATCATTTATGGATAATAATATGTATATTTCTAACGAAGTCGTTGATTATAATCATTCTATGGAGGAAAATATCATAATCGATGAATTTGATGATGACAGTTCAAGTATTGAAACCGAATCTACCATGGATGAAAGCGATGATTTGAATTTTCCGATTTTTGATGACATGTGGGATGTTATATTTGAATTTGAAGAAAGATCATTCGACGAAGCTCTGATAAATAATAAATATGTTATCGGTATGCCAGGATATGATCGCAATGTGAACGAATGGTTATATTTATCAGGTATATCAGTAAAGGGATTTTATAAATTCGATATAGGCGATGTATGTCAATATTTACATGAATATAGTTTGTCATATATACACAACCCGAACATCCATATAATGAAATTAAGTATCAAATGTGACGGTACATGTAATGTGATAATAAAGACATTTTGGTTGAAAATCATTCAACGAAAATGGAAACGCATATACAAAGAAAAGCAAGAATATATAAGAAAAATGAGCAACCCTAAGAATTTAATGGCCCGTGAAACGGGCGCGAGATTTAATTGTTCGACATTATATGGTATGCTTACTTACTGAATATTTTCAGACTGGACAAATAATATGTCAAATATGTTACTAAAGCGAATAAAATACCTCCCCAAAGTGTGTCGATCACCACTGTGTTAATTCGCCAATTTTTTAGTAAAGCATATGTAGTTCCTTCGTATACCCCGTATATTATTAAACCCAAAATGAATGCATCGAATACTGACTTGTGCGATTGAATAATGAAATAATTAATACCTATGATCAAGAATAAATATGACAATATAGCCCCGACCATATTAATCTGAAATGGCGATTTTTGTACATCTACAATTTGAGCTTTGAAGAAGTCTTTGATGAGGGATAAATAAACACTGTCGATACATACTAAAAGTACGCTACTTACAATAAAATTTGTAATATTCATCATATAAATAATACAAATAAAAAAATTACTTTGTGAACGCGATATTTAACGAATGTAAAAACGGAATATCTTTAGGACTAGAAGAACGACATGAGGGTTTACCTAGGAAAAATGTATGGTAATTAAATGTCTTACCATATTCGAGTTTTTTCTCACCCATATACACGAAAAACCCGATTGTAGTTAATATTACGATGAAACCCATACTGATATTTTGCGCAATCTCGATGTAATAATTTCGTTTCTTATATAATTCAGCATCGCGTAATCCAGTGTCTTTGCTGGATACATATGAATCATATTCTTTTTTCACAATGTGTAACATATAAATAAATGCGTATAATAAGAACACTGCTATCCAGAACTGATACTTGGTTTTTGCGTTGATTAAAAATACTAAATAAAGCACCAAACCGCTAATCATACCTGATATATTCGCCAGTTCAGGTATAGCTAAAATACCGAAGAAAAATAATGTTAAAAACCCGAATAAATGCTTTACTAATATATTATGAGATAATGCTTCTTGAATCTTACATGGAAATAACTGTGCCAAAAAATTACCAGATATAATCAATGTGAAAATGAAGATCGCTGCAAATCGTTCTACGTAGAATTGTGTATTAATTTCCATATTTGTTATATATATATTTGTCATATAAAATCCTATTCGTCAGTATTTGTTATTTCGATCTCCTCCTCCTCTGCGATTTTTGGCATTTCAATCGTTTTCAATACCTTTTCCTCTGTATTCTGACTTTGTAAAAACTCCATACAATAATAGGGTATGTTTACAATGGCATTCGGTGGCGTTTGATGCGTAATTGTATATACAACCGCATTTTTATCGAATTGTAATGTATACATACACCAGGACGGTACAAACAACACTTGGGATCCAGTTAAAGATACGTCACCTATCTCGCAATTCATTGGTTCATCTTCATTCCATAAACATATATTCGAACTCTCGTGATCTTTATTATAGGCCATTAGCTTCACGTTGACATTACCACTTTTAACGTAGATGAACATCCCCGATTCGCGTAAGTATAATAGCGATGTATGCGCATTATTTGAACCCATAATGACATCATATGTAGTATTCCATGAAAAATACGGATTTATATATTTATTTAACTCTGAAAAAGTTAAGGGAAATTCATTTATAGCGAAATCCTGGTTTTTCATGGAATAATAATTACCTCCTTGGTCCTTTTCTAATAATTCTTCCAATGACGAATATGATAAGCTGACAAATTCATTGTCACTATTATCAAATACACACATATTTTGAGATTTGTTTATGTTATCCTGACTTTGTAATTGTAGTTCAAATACAAATGGTTGCTTTAATTCACATATTTTCTGTAATTCACTACGATTTGTATACTCGACATCGTAAATTGAAAATTTATTAACGAACTTGAATTCACTCATAAAATGTAAATAGATCAATAGTATGACTATAAAAATCAGTATCGTAATAAAAATATTCATATTTATATTACTTATTTTTGTTTTTATATTAAAACACATATCAGTTACTTTTTCGATATTATATTGATTTTTGATTTTACTTGAGGATCAATAAACGGGTTAAATAATTTATACAATGAATCCATTATATTTGGCGAATTTATTATGTTGAGTTTTTCAAGCGATTCTGAATAATTATTACTGGTATCGTTGAGACAGCTATTACAAAACATTTCAATTAATTTTCCATGTCGTTCAGCGGCACTAATAGTAAAACCCTCTAAATTTATCATGCATGTGAATTTTCCATATTTTTTAATTGCTTCCTGAAACTGTAACATTATATAATTTATACAAAAATCAAAATTATCACTGTGACAAAAAAGTTTCAAAAGCGGATATTGAATTGTAATCATATCGCCATTGACAACAAGTGTATTATTGAGAAGAGTATTTATATCAATATTATTACACACTTCCTTTGCTATGTCGGTTTTTTGTGCCTTTTTGAAAAATGAATTTTTATTATTATTGCTATAATATGTATCTTGTATTTTAGCAATATCCGTTTGTATTTTGTCCATTATAAAGAACTATATACTATTTCTAAATTATTTCCCTAAAATATATTTAATGCTTCTTTCTCCCCTTTTTATTTTTTGTTACTCCGATAATTTCATCCTCATCATTGGTTTCCTCGTTTACAATTACTTCGTTTACAATATCCTCTCTTATGATTTCCTCGTTTACGATTTCATTGTTTACAATTACTTCGTTTACAATTTCCTCGCTTACAATTACTTCGTTTACAATTTCCTCGCTTACGATTTCCTCGCTTACGGTTGGTAATATATTTTGTGTATTCTCTTCTTGGATTTCTTCCTTTGATAATTTGTTAAACATCGATTGATTCACATCCAATGTAAACGTTTGGAGTTTCAACAATGAATCCTTTAGAGATGATATCTCTTCGGCTAAGACCATGAATTTCTGGTCGACATCTGCCATATAATCAGACAAATCCATTTTCTTCTTTCCATCTGGTCCATTGACTTCTATTTGAACTGATGGTTGTGATGACATATTCTTCTCAAGTGCCGAGATTTTGGATTCGAGCATCGACAAATATTGCTGAGGGGTCATTCTTTGCGCGGCTGGCTGTGATGGTGCTGTGGTGGAGGTTATCGTCATTGCTGGTTTAGTACCTTCTGGTTGAGCGCGTCTACGCTTAGCTGCTGCGATTGAATTCATATGAAATAAAAGACGAAATATTCTCTAAATTGTTTTATATTAGTTTTAATTTAGCCATTTTATTACTATTCATCCAATATATTTTCTAAAATTAAATATATATGGAACTGAATCAAGATAAAAAAGAAGCCTCTTTCATTAATCATGTGTTTTCAAATAGTGATGAAGATAAAGCAGAATTACTCAATGTAGTTCAATATGGCCTAATGGCAATTATTCCCGTGATTGTGCTAAATAAATTAATCCACCGTTTCATTCCTGAGGCCGACCCAGATAAATCCTCTTTGGAGCTTTTAGTGGAAATGGGTATTCAAGTTGTGTTGATTTTCGTTGGTCTGATTTTGATCCACCGAATCATCACATATTTTCCTACATACAGTGGATTCAAGTATGAAAATCTCACATTGACTAATATTATTCTCGCCTTTTTAGTGATAGTCCTTAGTATCCAATCCAAATTGGGGCTTAAGGGCAATATTCTTTTTGACAGAGTCATGATATTATGGAATGGACCTACCGAATCTACTGAAGTTGAACCTAAGAAGAAATCTAGACACGCACCTAGCCGTGCCGATGATATGGACAGTCCACATGTTCAACATGATGTTTTCCCTCCTGCTCCTGTAGCTACAAGCCGACCCAATCAGGATTATGGACAACCTGAACCTGAAATGCAATACGAAATGGGACCAATGGCTGCCAATTCTATTTTAGGCGGTGCTTTCGGTTCCAGTTTTTAAACTTTTAGTTGAATCAACGTCTTTACAACGCGCATATGATTTGCGATGATATTGAGATATACCATGTTTCTCAATACCTTCTATATGTTTTTTAGTTCCATATCCCACATTGTTCAATAGATCATATTTTTCTTGTAATTCGGGTTCGACTTCACATAATTCCGCTATATATGTGTCGTGTGTGTATTTAGCCAGAATCGACGCAGCAGCGATGAACGAATATGTATTGTCCCCTTGTTTTATTGTTGTAAATGGCACTGCAATATCGTTATGTTTAAATGGCAAAAAATCATTGCCATCTACTACTGCGAATACTTCGCTACTACCCAGTTTATCTATGACATTGGTTATGGATTGACGCATGGACTTTAGCACCGCTTGTCGAATATTTATTTTATCGATTTCTTCGGCTTCAATGAAATCCACCGAATACGCAATAGCATGCGATTTGATGTAATCACTGAGGTCTTTCATTTTTTTGCGCGATTTGATCTTTTTGCTATCTTTCATCAGGTGGTGGTCGAACTCTTCGGGAAGAACTGCAGCGGCGGTATATAAACGACCAAAAAGTGGTCCGCGGGCACATTCATCGACACCAATTTCGTATTTATTGCTAGGGTTGTGTTTTGTTCGTAACATATGTATAATATGTTATAAAATATTATATTTTTATCATTTTTTAAAAGACATATAAAACTAAAGTAAGGGTGATATTATATGAATAATTTTTCATTTGAAGATAAAGAGAGAAGTTTTCTGCATTTACAGGACTATTTATGTGATAGAAAAGATAAATTCTTTATTGGAAGACTCTCTGGTAATGAGCCAAATTTATGCGGGAGAGTATTAAACAAAGAGGCTATCCCTGAGCAATT
>Ga0129324_10000668_pt1 | contig 24186 bp, 19 predicted proteins | sample CPBDNA_7_FD_96879 | JGI IMG/M metagenome (GOLD analysis project Ga0129324, IMG submission 96879) | Freshwater to marine salinity gradient microbial communities from Chesapeake Bay, USA - CPBay_Spr_15_0.2_DNA | ecosystem: Environmental > Aquatic > Marine > Coastal | place: USA: Chesapeake Bay... | reverse complement strand
TCACCATATTGAATAAATGCTTTGTTTTGGTATGCAATATTTGCAAAATTATTGATTTCTGCAATATTGGCTAATTCAGCTTGCTTAGTAAGATATTTGCTATTTGTATAGGCAACTAAGCCATTAATAGCTAATCTTGTTTTCTCGGGGATATTTTCATTTTTAAGTTCTTGGTCTAATTGATTTAATTTCCTAATCTCCACAGCAGAAATATTTGCCTCAGCAATTGAAGAGGCCCTATCTTTACTTTGTAATAAAGATGAAAGATTAGATAATTTCTCTTTAGATCTCTTAGATAATTTAGCAAATACATAATCAGTTTTTTTTGAATTTAATTGATCGATAAATTGATCAATTTCAGCTGCTTGATTAAACGCATGTGGTATGGATATTAATTTATTGCTATAATCCACTAAATAATTAGAGATAGCTTGTTTTAGTTGTTTGTTTTTTGGATTATTTTTTATAAGAGAGTCGATAGCTTTACGAATAAGTGCTGGATTCTTGCTCATATTCTCTAGTGCAAATTTTAATATTATTTTAGTTTCTTCATTCAGTTTATTTCCTTCCCTTACATTTTCTAGAGAAGAATATTTCATCACTGATAATTTCTTATCTAAAAAGAGATTTTCAGCCTTTCTATTAACCTCTTCATATCCATTTATCTCTATCTTGTGATTATCTGGATTAAAATCTGGTATCATTTGCTGCAAATCTTCTTGTAACAAATGATTTGGGTTACGTTCTATAAATAAAGACTTTCCTTTTTCTGCTAAAATTTCTTCTCTAAATTCGATTGGGAGAACATGTCCTTTACTAATTGCTTCTTTTATTTGCTTAGATGTTAACTCTTTTACGCTTTCTTCGCGTATCATTGCATTTGCTGCACAAATATCTTGTATGTTATTTTCAAGGAAATGAGTATATTCTGTCTTATTTGTTATAACTATAGATTCAGGAGATATTTTTTCTAGGTTATATCCCAAAGATTTTAATTCTTCAGCCACGAGTAATGCAGGATTTGCTGCATAATATTCTTGTATTATTTCTTCCCTTAAAGGAGTTTCAGTCATAATATTATATCTAAGTCAAAATATATCGATTGATTAGATTATTATTTTAAGATTAATTATTTATTAACGTGACTCTCTTTAAGTGTTCACGTGGAATGTTTAATATTTCTATTGGAGTTTATATAGCAAAAATGCTACAATTCACAAGATTAACTAAAAATATAAATTAAATTGCAAAAATATGATCGATCTTCCTCTGCTTAAGAATATAATCAAAAAATATGATCTGGCTCCTAAGAAAAGTCTTGGCCAAAACTTTATACTTGATCAAAATATTACAGATAACATCGTCACAAGCTCTGGTTTGTTAGCAGGGCAAGATGTTATTGAGATAGGTCCTGGACCTGGTGGATTAACAAGATCAATTCTAGAAAAGAACCCTAATAAATTGGTGGTTATTGAGCAAGACGATCGCTGCATTCAGGCGCTTAAAGAATTGAAGTATCATTATCCACAGCTTGAGATTATAAATGGTGATGCTCTACAAATAAATATTGCAGATCTTGGATTAAAAAATCCAAAAATCATTGCTAATTTGCCTTATAATATTGGCACTGCATTGCTAATTAATTGGCTTTATAATATTGGCACATGGAGCAGTTTAACTTTAATGTTCCAAAGAGAAGTTGCGAAAAGGATTGTTGCAGATCCAGGAGGAAAAGATTTTGGGCGTTTAAGCATTATTGCTCAATTGATTTGTGATACTGAAATGCATTTTGAGTTAGGGCCAGAGGCTTTTTATCCTCCACCTAAGGTTACGTCAGCTGTTATTTCCTTGTATCCAAAGAAAGATCAGCCATCTAAAGATATTTTAAAGTCAGTTGAGCTAGTCTGTAAGGTTCTTTTTAATCAGCGCCGGAAAATGCTACGTTCCACTTTAAAACAGTTACATCCTGATATTGACAGTTTAATTTTAAATACAGATATCTCTCTTACTCAGCGTCCTGAAGAATTATCTATTGAGCAGTTCGTTCAAATAGCTAAAAATCATAGAAATATTTCTCTGTAGATTATATATCTTTTTAAATTAATTATTTGTTAACATTGAACTCATATAATTATTTATGGATAAACAAGAGGATATATTATATGACTAAACCTAAACATACATTAGAGGGAGTTAAAGCTTCTGTTTTAGGAGTTGCTTTAACTAATAAGATGGCAGGAAGCGATAGCTATAATTCATATTTATCAAATCTTGATAAGCAGTTGACAGAAAATAGTGAGACAAGAACTCAGGAACCAATTCCATTTTATAAGGAAGGAGTTGCAAGCCCAGCTGGATATGTTATTGAAACAGATAGACAGGTGATGGTATGTTACCATGGTACTCAGTTTGGGAAAATTATGGGTTCTGGTGGCACGGAAATAAAGCATGATCTTCAAATGGGTAAAGAAGGAATGCAGTTTGGTGATAAGAATCTAAAAGTACATCGTGGCTTCAAAGCAGAATATGAATCCTCAAAGGGTAGTTTATTTGAAGCCTTAAAACAAGTTAATCCTGATCAAGAAGTTAATGTAGCTGGGCATAGTTTAGGAGGCGCTGCATCACAAATATTTGCTTTAGATGTAGCTACTAATCACCCTAAAATAAAAATAGGAGCGGTGCATACTTATGGCAGCCCTAGAGTTATGTCTATTGAAGCTGCTCAAGAGTATAATGCAGTTGGACTTGGAGATAAAACCCTTAGAATTAAACAGAAAGCAGACCCTGTTCCAAGATTAGCGCCTAAAAGAGCAGGATACGCTCATGTTGGTGATAAAATAAGCGTTAAAGCTGGTGAAAAATCAGTTCATTCGGGTTCGGTATACCGTAAAATAGGAATGAAAGGGCTAAAGAAAGAAGACATAAGTGGTGCCAGAAAGGCCGATGAGCCATTGCCAATAGAAACCTATTGCTCAGCAGTGAAGCGTATGACATCGGAAGCATTTAATACTGCGTTAAATAGTGCAAAAAAAATGTCTGCATCTGTCTCGCAAGCCATTTCAGAAACAAAGGATGTCATGGCTAGTAAAGTTAAAGAAATGGTAACAGGGATGATGAAAGGCTTTATGCAAAAATCTTCTTCTGGTAAAGCTTACAATGCAGTTCCTCAATCTCAGGGTAAGATAGAAGATAAAGGGCGCTCTAGATAATCCAAAAAATTAGAAATTGACAAATATCTGTAAAATAAATAAACTAAATCTACTTCAACTTATATAGGTATATAAGATGTCACAATTTGACATAGACTCACAATTCACTCATTTATCCGGACTACTTATTCTCCGTTAGGGGTATTCATACGTCTATATTTCTTTATTACTTTCTTTCTATTTCTAATTTTTTAAAGGTTAAATAAATGTCTAATTCACGTTTAATAGCATGGGTAATTTGGATAATTGCTTCAATATTTTATGCATATCAATATATTATAAGAGTGATGCCCAATATATTAATGGATGATATTATGCAGCAGTTTGATATTGATGCTGTTGTTTTTGGTCAATTTTCAGGAGTATATTATTTAGGATATTCTTTGATGCATCTACCTGTTGGTGTAATGCTTGATCATTATGGGCCTAGGAAGGTGATGACCGCTTGCATTTTATTGATGGTGCTTGGGTTGGTTCCAATGATATATGCTGAGCATTGGGTTTATCCTATATTAGGTAGGGTTATAATAGGAATTGGTTCTTCTGCTGCAATATTAGGTGTGTTTAAAATTATTAGAATGACATTTAGTAAGGCTCATTTTTCTCGGATGCTCAGCTTTTCTGTGACCATTGGTTTGATTGGTGGAATTTATGGAGGGGCACCTATTTCTTATATGAAAGAGGCGCTTGGATATGATGCAGTGGTCCAGTCTTTCGCGCTTATAGGTGTGGCTTTAGCTGTTGTTACTTATTTTATTATTCCTGATATAAGACAAGAAAATAACTCTACAGTTATGTCTGAAATTAGAGAAGTGTTAGGCAATAAAAAGGTGATTATAACTTGTATATTAGCGGGATTAATGGTGGGGCCTATTGAAGGTTTTACTGATGTTTGGGGAACAGCCTTTTTTAAAAAAGTATATGGCTTTGGTGGAGATGTCTCCTCTAGTTTGCCATCAATGATTTTTATCGGTATGTGCTTTGGCGCTCCTATTTTGAATTTTATTGCTGAAAAAAGTAAAAGCTATTTAGGTACGATTATTGGCTCTGGAATTATAATGGCCATTATATTTAGTGCATTAGTTATGACTAAGCTTGAAGTGAGCATGATTTCTATAAGTTTTATATTAGTTGGGGTATGTTCTGCTTATCAGATTCTAGCAATTTACAAGGCTTCTACTTATGTAGCTGACCATGTTGTGGGGCTTACAACTGCTGTAGCTAATATGATAATAATGATTTTTGGTTATGGGTTTCATACTATAATTGGTTATGTAATAAAGATTAATTCTGCTGGTGATATATCTCAAGCATTTAATTATGGTATTGCTGTAATTCCAGTGACGTTAATTATGGGATCTATTGGTTTTATAATCATGTCATTTTGTGAAAGAAAAGCCGTAAATAGGTAATTTATTAATAATATTGACTATATTTAGTTAATTATATATAATGTCTCTTAGCAAATTAATGGATGATATTTTATGTATTACAAGGCTATATCTTTAGATGATTATCAATATTGCTCCACTCAGCCATATTTAAGTGGCGATTATCAAGTGGATCTTTTGCTGCGCAATCATAATTGGGCTGGTGCGGTTAATAAATCAGTTGAATTAAGCTATAAAGTGGTGATGAATCCCTCGCGAGCAGACTTATATAAAGGTGATTATTGGAGTAATGAAGGATTAGAATTATTTCTAACTTTAAATTATTTAACTGATTACTTGCCTTCTATAGAAAATGACCCAGCTGAATATATCACTAGTTTTATAGACGTTTGGGCAAATAGAGATTCTTATCATATTTATGAAAATAATTTTGAAAGCTCTTTTAAACAAACTGAATATATTCTTAGTATTATACTTGAGAATATTAAAAGAAAGCTAATAGCAAATCCAAATCATCCAGATTTAGAAAAATATAATTGGATCAAGAGCTTGGAGTCTATTTATCAATTAGATACTAAAAGATTGGCTATTTCAGAAGAAGATCTATATAGAGATCATCATAATATGATTTTCTTAGCTAATGAAGAAGTAGTCATAGATACAAATCTATCCTTAAGTAAGTTAAATGCAATGGTTCAATATGTTTTTAATTTTATAAGTGAAGTTGCAAATATAAAATTTAAACATCAAGATGCTGGGGAGCAAATAACGATTCTTGCAAAAGCATCAGTACGTGGAGGATCGAGTGTTAATAAAGATGATTATTTTTCATTAGAAAGATTTGATTATTCTTTAGGGCAAACTCATCATGCTCAGCTAGAAGGAAATTTCTATCTTTCTGATTCTGATGATCCATTAAAGAAAGCCGATTTTTCTTCTTCACTTCATGGTATTGGGCATATCATGATGGATCATCCAAATGATGCAAATATTGCAATTAGAGGAAGTCTTTTTCCTACTGATGATAAATGGGACTTAGACAGAGATTATGGTATTTCGGATGAATATAGAGCTGATAATGGATGTATGTCAGTGATGGCTTTTACGAAATGTTTTTATCAAGGAATAGCATTTCATGATGTATTAACTTTTATGCCGATAGATATTAGATATTTCCAGTATATTAGTGGAAAAAATGAAATTACTAGAAGTGACGACACAACTTATATTTTAGCCTCTAGTCAAACTTATATCAATGAAATTGAAAATCCGATGCTGCCAATTGATTTATCTGAGCAATATCATCAAGAAAATGGAAAAGATGAAAATAATTTTTTGATATTTAAACAAGTTAAGCATCATGTGATCTATAGTCTCTATGACGCTGGTGGAATAAATAGTTTTGATATTTCTTTAGCAGAAAATGCAAAAATTGATTTAAATCAAGGGGCTGGGCATTTTAACGTAATAGGAGATAATTTTTTTATTATAGCATATGGCGTAGATATCCATAATGTAATTGTAGGTGCTGGAGAGATTGAAATTAAATTAAATGATTTAGCAAATATCATTACAGTTCCTTCTAAAGGAGCTCGCATAAAAATTGAAGGTTTTTCTAATAATGATCAACTTATTTTTGAAGATACAGCTAATGATATATTAGAGTTCAGTGGTTGTATTTATCCTTATTCTAATGCTGGAGATAATGATACAGAGTTGTGTTTTATTTAGAAGATAATTTGACTATATTTTCTTATTTATTAGGCTTTATTATTCCAACCTGCTGAATTATTGCTTTATCTTGAAGCTCAGATCTTCTTGATGCTGGAGTTTGAAGGAGCCTTTTTATATAGCTATACATAATATATATTTTATTGTTTTTTATTACCCCAGTTGTTAAATAGACATTGTCAAATTCTTTCTTGGATAGGATTGTAGCGCTTTGCCAGTTATCTGTGCTTGTTAAGGAATATACTGATTCTATCACTATATTTGAAAAGTTATTAGTTGTAAGAATTAGTTCATTTTTATTAGCTAAAATAAGTCCATCGCCTCCATAAAATCTTTCTTTGATATGGATTTGAGAAAAGTTTTCAGGATTATCAAGGGGAATCTTAAATAGTCTTCCATCATTTTTCTTTATTGCTATTAAATATCCTTCTGGGTTATAAATAATTCCATTTAGGTTTATTCCTTCCCCAAGAAATTCATTGCTTTTTAGCAAAATAGAGGCTCTTCCTTGGGGATCAATTTTATAAATTACTGGTGCGTAGCTATCGGTTATATATGCATTTCCTGAAGGGTCTGTGGTAATAGAATTTGCTAAATGTTTATCATCGGGCATTAAGCCTCCTAAATCAACAAAGCTAATTGGTTTTAATGTTTCTAAATTATATATTCCTACTGCAGCAAATTTTAATCCTTTTGGGTGTTTTTCTGCTCTAATTCCTATATCAGATGTTGCCGCATAAAGTTTGTTATGCTGCTCGTCTATATGTAGTCCTAAAGTTGATATTAGTCTATTATCTTGGATTAGAGCTTTTGTGGAGCCTTGTTCGTCAACTTCGTATATTGTTCCTTTTGTAAAAGATCCAACAATAAATTTCTGAGTTTTGTTATTATATGTAATTCCTTCTGGATATAGGTTTGGATTATTGATTGTTATTATATCAAGATTTTTATCTTGAAATAGAACTTCATTGAATTTTTTCTTAGATGAGTGGGCGGTTGGAACTAGAAATAAGCATATTATCAATATGAAAATATATTCTTTAGCAGGCATAAAATATATCCCTATATTTAAAATCGTTATTTTATAGTTTTTCTACAATTAATTTGCTAAATATTTAGTATGCTTCAAAGAAACTATAAGAATCGTCTACAAGTCCAGAATATAGATCTGTTATTTCATTGTCGAGATAATTAATAATGCTGTTAGTAAATTCTATGATTTTATATGCAGAATGCTCTATGATAGCAGATGGAATCATGGCAATAGAAAATATTGTAAATGATGGAAATAGCATAATGGAAGGAATAATACATGATCCATCTTCTATGACCCCTGAGAATAAATCTGGGTGTTTTTCGTTGTGACATTTTTCAAATAATGGAAGAATAATATTATATTCCTTTGGCGCGACTATATTTAAGGCTGCAACGCTATAGCTCACTATAGCTCCTGGTACTAAATAAAGTCCGTTTGCAGATACAAGAATTCCAGGTATGCTAAAGATCGAGGAGGCACAGAAGGATATGGGATACTGAGTCGACAAGAATGTTATAAATTCTTCTGGAAAAAGTAGCTTATTAGTTTCTTCTTTTGGCATCACTTAAATACATTAATTATCGTTAATTTACTAAAGATATAATACATTAATTAATCTTAAATATCAAGGTGTAATTATAATATTGGGTAAGTTATAGACTTCTTTACTTGAAAAGTTAAATAAAAATGCCTATATTAGAAAGAGTAAATAATTTAAATGGAGAATTTACAATGAACTTCACAAAATATAATGTATCAGTTGATAAGTCTTTAAGCTATGACGCTGGGTTGCGTGCTTATATGCTACAAGTATTCAATTTTATGGGTATTGCTTTGATGATTACAGGGGTGACTGCATATTATGCCAGTTCAGAGTCTTTCATGGCTATTATGTATTCTAAAACTGCATCAGGAATCAGTCTTTCTCCAATCGGTTGGGTAATTCAACTAGCTCCATTGGCTATGGTGTTCTTCTTGTCTTATAAGATTCAGAAATTATCGGTGCAAAACGCTAAAATTGCGTTCTGGGCATATTCTATTATAATGGGGTTAGCTTTGGGCCCAATTTTCTATTCATATACTGGTGAGAGTATAGCAAGAACATTCTTTATTTCAGCTTCTGTGTTTGGTTCTATGAGTTTATATGGTTATAGCACTAAAAAAGATTTAACTGCATTGGGATCTTTTTTAATGATGGGCTTAATTGGAGTAATTATAGCGTCTGTTGTAAATATTTTTCTTCAAAGCTCTGCAGTATCATTTGCAACTTCTCTAATTGGAGTTATAGTCTTTACAGGACTTACTGCATATGACGTTCAAAAAATTAAGTCTATGTATGCTTATGCAACTAGATTGAATGGTGATGACTCTACTAAGCTTGCTATTCGTAGCGCTTTAACTCTTTACCTTGACTTTATCAACTTATTTATTATGTTGCTTCAATTCTTTGGTAATAGAAGATAATTAACCCAAATTTTAAGAAGGCGTATCAATTGCGCCTTCATTTATTATTTTTATGCCTAACTTAAGCTCAGACCAATGTGTTTTAATTAATGAAGCTAGCAGTACTCAGACTGCATTTTTTTCTTATAATTCACGATATGAAATAAATAAGATTTCAGGCAAAGATAAGCTTTCTTTAAGAAATATTAAAATAGATGACCATGCCTTATCAGGGAATGTAACTGGTTATTTTTCTGCCATTTTTAATAATATTAAGATTCAAGAGCATATTCTTAATTCAGACTGCAATATATTTTATTGGTCAATTTTATCTACTGGTGGAATGCGTGATCTTCAAGATAAGCATGGGACTGAGTTGATAGATAAATTTTATGCTGATTTAAAAGAGAGTTTTACTAATAACCGTCAAATTTGTTCTAATGAAATTTGTAAAGATATAGTTCTAGTTGAAGCTAAGACTATCACCGGTGGAGATGAAGCATATCATGCTTGGACTGCTCTTAAGTCATATGAGGATATGGATTGTCATGCAATTTTTGATATTGGTGGACAAACAGGACAATTTTCTAATAGTAGCCTGAGATATAGTAACTATTTAGGCAAAGAAAGAGCCATGGATGCTTTAGAAGATGGAGCTATTCCATGCTATAGTCATGAGAATAAATATAATGGAATTGACTGTAGAGATAATATTCAAAGCTATCTTGAATCAAATTTTAAGAATATATTAGCGATAGAACATTCGAATCACTGTAGAATATTTGTTGTTTCAAACTTCTTTCACTATTTCAATGATGTATGCAATAGCTATCTACCATATATTACGAATAATAATCTCAATATCGATCAACAAATATTGTTACAAATTACAGGTTTATGTTCAGAAAAAGATTCCATAGGTTCTTTGAGTTTGTTAGCTGAGGGTTATAAACATATAACTGATGCAGTTTGTATGCATTGGAGTGATGATTGGAGTGGAGTTCAAGCTGAGTTTGCTAATGGCGCTTGTTTCTCTGGGAATCATAATTATCAAGTTTTAAAGCTTTTGGGAATTGAAGATGGTCATGAAGTTCATGCTCATGGAGCTGACTGGGCCCCTGGTGCTGCAATGAATGTTTCTGTCTAGTCTTTTATAAGCTTTGCGGTAAAAATAGAATCCCTCCAAGGCTTGGGGTTTTTGATCCAGTGACTCCTGGAATAGTTATCGGCAATTTTAGAAAGCTTCTTGCTGCAAGATAAGCGAATATTTCAGCTTCCATATATTCTCCATCTAACCCTATTTCATTTGCTTTTGTAATTATTGGGTTTATTTTTTTTACTAGATATTCTTCTAAGAACTTAGTAATGACAGGGTTTTTCCAACCTCCACCAGCTAGGACCCATTTTTCTGGTAACATATTTACTGGTACGCTATTTACAATGCAATATGCAGTGAAATTTTCTAGAGTTGCGCACGCGTCATTAATATTAAGGTTATATATTTCTTCTACTAAGTTTAAATCTCCTGGATCTAATGATTTTGGAAATTTTTTATTTAAATATGGAGATAGCTTTTCAATGAGTTTGTTTAGTGCTACTTCATTCACTTTTCCTGTGAGACCATATTTCCCATCTTCGTCAAAGAACTCTAAGTTTTCTGTTTTAAAGCGAATATATCTATCTATAAGTACATTTCCTGGTCCAGTATCAAACCCTATAACCTGATCATTATTATTGCCAGTTATCAAGCTAATATTAGCAATTCCGCCGCAGTTTACTACGGCCACTGGAAAATAATTGATTTTGGTTACTAAGGCCTGGTGGTAAAGAGGGGCTAGAGGCGCTCCTTGGCCTCCATTTTTTATATCATCGCTGCGGAAATCATTGATAACTTTTATTCCAGTAAGATTGCTTAGTAATTGTCCATCGCCAATTTGGATAGTAATTCCCTCTGCTGGATTATGATATAATGCTTGGCCATGATAGCCAATTAGGTCAATATTTTGCGGTATTAAATTTGCCTTTTTTAGCAGTAAGCGCACTAGTTTTGCATGTAGCTTTGTTGATTCATTAATTACTTCTTTAGAAGCAATATTTATTTTTGCAGATCTAACTAATGTTTCTGCTTCTCTGAGCTTTATTTTGAAATCAGAATCATAAGAGATTGATAGAGTGATACCTGATTTTATATATTGTTTTCCATCAGTTTTCATTAATGTGGCGTCGATGCCATCCATTGAAGTGCCACTCATTAACCCAATGCATATTAACATATTATCTCCAAGCTATTTTAAGTTAATAGCTTAGCTGATAAGCTTAAGAATACAGCAAAGCTCAGCATATCAGTTAAGGTGGATACGAATACAGGGGATGCAATGGCTGGATCAAAATTAGCTTTATTTAAAAAGATAGGAATGATTGATCCAAATAAACCAGCTAATGTAAAATTTATAGTTACGGATAAGCCAAATATAAAGCTTAGTAGGATATTATTATATAACACACTTAAGATTATTCCCCCAAGTACAGCAAGAATTAAGCCATTGCAACCACATGAAATAATTTGCTTCATAACCACTCTGGTGACGTTTAAAGAGCTAAGTTCTTTGCTGGATAGAGATAGAACAGTGACTGTTAAGGTTTGGGTGCCTGCATTGCCGCTGATTCCGGCTACAATAGGCATAATCGCTGATAATACAACGACCTGTTGAATGGTGTCATGAAATAGATTCACAATTACAGAAGCAGCAATTGCAGAGAAAAGACTGATTAACAACCATGGGAATCTGCTTTTGATAACTTCTATTAAATCAAAATGGACGTCATCTTCTTTAATACCACCCATATGCATGGTGTTTTCTTCTGCATGTTTATCGTTAACTTCCATTGCATCATCAATGGTGATGACGCCCACCAGTCTTTTATGTTTGTTTACAACAGGAACTGTAACATATCCATATTTTTTAAATAGGTAAGAAATTTCTTCTTCATCTAGATCAGTTTTTATTGAATTCACTTCTTGATGCATAATTGTGCTAACAATTGTGTCATGTGATTTAGTTATGAGTAAGTTTAAAGGAATACTTCCTATAGGAGAAAGTTTGGGGTTTGTAACAAATACTTCATAAAATATCTCAGGAGTCTCTTCCTTTTTTTGTAAATATTCTATCGCTTGTCCTACTGTCAAATATTCTGGTATTGAAACGAATTTCTTTTGCATTAAGCGGCCAGCACTTCCTTCAGGGTAAGACAGGCCTTCCTTTAGTTCTTTAAGAGTCTTTCCCTTTAAATGCTTTATAATTTTGTCATTTTGATCTTCTTCTAAAGAGTCTAGAACATAAATTGCTTCATCTACATCAAGGTTATCTATGATTTGAGCAGATTTTTCATCCCCCATCATTTCAATAATTGTAGGAATTACACCAACACTCAGTTCTACAATGATTTCTTCAATATGTTCTTCATTTAAAAGGCCAAGGATTTTTTCCTTTTGTGAGTTTGTTGTTCTTTCAAAGAAGTCTGCTATGTCAGCAATATGGGATTCACTTATAAGGCGCTTTGCTTCATCAAAATAATCATTCTCAAGAGCAACGTCTAGTAGCTTTTCGAAAGCTTCCTGACGATGCTGCGGGTATTCTTCGATGCTTTGCTCTTTTTCGGTCATATGAGGATGCCTTATTATTTGAGGTATTTAATAGAATTATAGCAGAATAATTTAAAAATAATATGCTATTATAGTGAAAATATTTTGACATCCCCTAAAAAATAAGCTTAGATGCTGGTTATGGAGAGGTGGCCGAGTGGTTTAAGGCGCACGCTTGGAAAGCGTGTGTGCAGCAATGTACCGGGGGTTCGAATCCCTTCCTCTCCGCCATGCTTTATAAACTTTTCTCTACTTAATAATTATCTATACTTCTAACTCCCCTTTAGACCTTATTATAACTCATATCCTGGATGCTTAAAACAACACTAAACTCCGGTTTTATTCCTCAAAATAAGTTCATTCTCAACGAATTATTATATCTCTATCTCCATAAAACCAATAACTTTTGCAATCAAGTAAAGGTAAAGATAATAAAGCTTGCAGCAGAAGTTCATAAAAAGGGTGGCATCACGCTATAGTGTAGAATAATTTTAAAAAAAATCAATCCCGTTTCTATTCTCTAATTTCTAAAATCCTTCGGTTTCTATGAGTGGCAAACAAATCCCACTGGGATTAGACAATTCCACATAATCCAATACAACAGGAGAAATATACTCCTCCCAAAAAATAGTCATTGGAGAAAGAAGATCAATAATTTTTCCTTCATATGAATCTGTTGCAATAACTTCTGGTAGTCTCGCTATAAATTCACCATCTTCTAAGCCTTCTATTTCTTCATCTGGGTTTAGGTTTGTTAAATATAATGATAAAAATATACTCAAAACTTTACCTATGTTAATAACATCGGTGTCCACAAACTCACTATTGGTATTAGTTTTAAAAATCACTTCCCACTCTATTTCTTTGTCTTCAGTTAAAATAACAACAAATGAGTTAGCCAGATCTTCTCCCATCTCCCATGTGTTTTGTGTATTTCTTATCTCAGTATCTACAGAATTACCTTTAACAATAGGTGGTGTCAATTTTCTAGCGCAACACACTACGAAGGGGCATTGGATAAATGGGCGTGAAACAATTCATGAGGAGTTTTAAATCCTAATATTTGTCTTGGAGTATTATTCAAAATATTTGCAATAATATCAAGATCTTTTTGTTTCATTAAATGAGAATTTTATTCTGCCAATCACTTCTTCTGAGGTTTTATTTAAATTTAGTACTAGCTTTGTAAACCTAGTTTTTCTTTCTACCATGGTAGTGATGTTTTTAGATCTCAATGTAGTGAATATAATCAGATCTCCTTCCCAGTGCCCTATTTCTTTGCGTTAATTGATTGTTTCTGGCCTATCATGGATTGAAATAAAATCAATAATACTAGATTTCTTTCGCTTTCTACTCTTCCTCATTCCGCTCTTCTTTCGCCTAAACTTCAAATAGGATGGAAGATCATTCTTCAAACCTATTTTGCTATAAATGAACTGATAAATAAGCTCAGGAGATGCCTTCAGTTCCAAATCATTGAGCTTTAAACTTGCTGATATTTCTTTGGGAGTCCATCTAAAAATCGTTAGCTTTGAAATAATATAATTCTGTAAGTTTTTATCCAAAAATAGGGCTTTATTCCTTGATAAACCAGCTTTATACATCGCATGAGATCTGTCAGGAATGGAACATCAGCACACCGTCTTAGCTCTCTTGAAATATTTGATTTATGCCTACTTAACTCTTTTGAGATGGAGGTTATATTTAAACCTTGTTTTTGCAACAAGTAGATCTTTTTTCTTTCTTCTAAAGAGATTCTTGTATATTCTGACATTTTGTTGCGCTAGATCTTAGAACCTACCACTAGTTAATTTTTATTAATAACTTGTTGATTTCTCTCTATGTTTTAATTATAATCTTATTATATTTCTAGTCTATGTAACCATAGATTTGCCAAAATAATATTTTTAACGGAAGGAGTAAATGAATAAAATCCTAAGAAAGATATCACTGTTTATGACTGAGAAGGCGGAAGACTCTACTTGTTTATTTATTCCTTTTGGCTTGTTGACTGTAATTGGTTATTCTATGTTTTATCTATTAAGCATAATGAATGATCTTCCTGGATACAAAAGTTTTGGCTTTCGCTTTGCAGCTGCAGCATTTGGAATTATTCTTGTTTTTCATAATAAATGGCCAAATAAGTTACAAAAATATAAAATTTATTATTGGTATTTTAGCGCTACTTTTATTCTTCCATATTTTTTTACATTTATGCTACTCAAAAACTCATCAAGTGTGGAATGGAAAATGAATGCACTTATAATAGTGGCATTAGTTATTTTACTTTTTGATTGGATTAGCGTGGCTTCTATAGTTACGATTGGTATAGTAGCGGGATCACTAACTTATTATATTACGGACCCTAGCCCTCATCTTCCTGAGCATTTGACTGCTTTAATTAATATGATTATAAGCCTCTTGGTTTATTGCGTGCTTTTTTCACGTCTTAAAGAAAAAATGCATTATAATAGAAAGGTTTCTTTAGAGATTTCTGAAAAAGTGAATTTCGAGCTTGAAAAGAAAGTAAAAGAAAGAACTAAAGAACTAGAAAAAGCCTTAGCTATAAAAACAGAGTTCCTTAATAATATGAGTCACGAGATCAAAACTCCTATTCATGGCTTTACAGTGATGTCGAAGGGCTTAGTAGAAAATTGGGGTGAGTTTAATGATGAAAAGAAATTAGATCTAGCAACTCAAGTTTCTGGTAACGCTGAGCGTCTTGGCAGTTTATTAGGTAATTTATTAGATTTGTCAAAATTTTCATCTAAACAAATGGAGCTTAATATTCAGCAGATAGATGTAAATAATTTGGTAAATGAGATCATTGATGAATGCCAGGTTCTATATTTAAATGATAAGTCAGTTAATATTGACTATAAGCCTATACGTAAGTCTCTATTTAGTATTGATAGCGAAAGAATAGGTCAGGTTTTACGAAATTTATTTTTAAATGCACTTAAATATAGTCAGTTTTCTCGAGATATTACAGTTAGTGCAAAGCCAAGTGAACTAGAGGATAAAAAGAGAAAAATACCAGCAATTCATTTTACAATAAAGGATTATGGAGTTGGAATACCTAAAGGAGAATTAGAGTCTATTTTTAATTCTTTTGTTCAAAGCAGCAGAACAAAAACTAGGGCTGGTGGAACTGGGCTGGGGCTTAGTATATGTAAACAGATAATTCTTGCTCATAAAGGAAAAATTTGGGCGGAGAATAATACTAATAGCGCTGGAGCAAGCTTTCACTTTATTATTCCCGCAAGATCAACCAATAGTTAACTTATTAATTTATGTTGTTGGTCTTTGGTCGATGTGCTATATTAGATTTTAATTAACTTAATATTAATTCAAGAAATTCAGTATGACAAATTATCAATTACTAAAAACCTCAGCGTACTATACATCTCTTACTACTTTAGCAGCAGTGTCTATTCCAATCATGTCCTGCATTGGCGCGGTTATGCTTGATAAAGTGTTTAAAACTTCATATTTAGAAAATATAGATAGCTTATCAAATAAATATATTAATATAGAAAGTTTAGACGCAGGCTTAGGGCTTAAAAAATCTAGCGATATTATATATAATGATAGCTCAATTTATTATGGGAATAGTATTAATAAATCTTCAATTAAGCAAGATATTATTAACTCTTATCAAAAGTTAGAACAAGACTCTGTGCTTAAGTATTTCATGTATGTAAACGCACTTCATTCCATAAGTAAAATGGGCGATAGTAACTCTTTTTATATTAACGATAGTTACCAGTTTATTAGTAGAGAATCCTTGACTTATAAAGTTTCAGATTTAGTTAATTCATTTTCTGGAGGTCAACGGCCTGATGAAGTATTTGGGATATATAATAGTAACTTTGATGTAATTCAAATATATTTTAATGACTCAAACTTCTTGAACTTTGCAGAGTTATTAGCTCATGAAATGACGCATATGGCTTATAACATAGTATATGATAAACTTTCGAATCCATATTCTAATTCTAAAATGCAAAATGATTATTTAGCTCTTGTAGAAAGTAATATAGAATCTTCAATAAAATCAGCAAATGAACAATTAAATGGAGTTTTCAAAGATCTAGCAGAGGCAAGATTCCTCGCTGATATGGTAAGGACTTTAGATCATAGTGGACCTTATCTACTAAATATGGAGCATGTCGAAGTTGAGATAATTGCTGTTTATTTAGAAGTTATTGCGCGTGGAGATATAGAAGTTGCAAGTAAGTTTATAGGTTTTAAAGAATATATTGAAAAATATACTATTCCTGATTTTATTGAGTATATAGAGAGTCACCCAGATTGTAATAAAATTGACTACTCAAATGAATCTATAGTTTGTAAAGTTGTAGGTGACGCAGAAGAAGTTGTTGTTGATTTATAGAGTTCTATGTGCTGTCTTTAGATTTTTCTAAATCTTTGTCTTATAGAGCAAGAGTGACGTAAGGTGAGTGATATTGCAAGCGAATTAGCGATAAGAATTCAGACTTTACCTTTTAAAAACACTTTTCGTATGCCGCGAATCCTAAAGCATGGATTGTTGAGTTAAGTGCAACTTCGCCGTAAAAAAATAAAGAGATAGATCTGGATCCTCGAGCCTTCGGTTCAAGGACGACGAAAGGGGTAGTATTCTAGCTTTTGTCTTAAAGTAAGGAGATGGAGGAAAGGGTTTAGTATCCTAGCCTCTGGAAAAGCGCTCAATAATCTTTCAAAGGATAATAAAAAGATAAAGAGATAGATCTGGATCCTCGAGCCTTCGGTTCAAGGATGGCGGCGGGGGTGGAGAGAATAGTATGTTACGGTTATAAGACCCTGGTTCCTTTGGAACCAGGGTACATAGAAATGCTCTTAAATAAGTTTTACTTCACGTCTTTCCATACATGTTTTTTAGCTACATAGAAAAGCCCAGTGAATATTAATAAAAACATCAATACTTTAAAGCCCATTCCTTTGCGCTGTTCCATTTTAGGGTCAGAGGCCCATTGTAAGAAATTTACAACATCACGAGACATTTGACCAACGCTCGCCTTAGTTCCATCTGTATATGTAACTAGCCCTTCATTTAGTGGGGCAGCCATGGCAATTTGCTGTCCTGGGAAGTAAGGGTTATAATGTAAGCTATCTGGAATATTCATATGTTTTGGTGGAGTTTGGCCAAATCCAGTTAAAAGTGAATAAGCATAATTTGCTCCATTCTGCCTTGCTCTTATGATTAGAGATAAATCAGGTGGAAATGCTCCATTATTTGAGGCTCTTGCCATCTCTGAATTTGCATATGGATTTGGGAAATAGTCTGATAATATTCCAGGGCGTTGATACATTTCTCCCATGTCATCTGGACCTGCCGTTATGCTATATTCTTTTGCTATTTCTTTTGCCTGAGCATCGGAATATCCAATTTCAGTGAGATTTCTAAATGCAACTAAATCTAAGGAGTGACATGCAGAGCAAACTTCTTTATATACTTGGAATCCTCTTTGGATTGAGGTTCTATCAAAGGTACCTAGCATTCCATCGAAATTCCATTTTATATTTTTTGGCTTTATATCAGTTGTAGATGCTATTACTGCGCCACTTCCCATTAAAATCAAACTAAATAATAAAATAAATTTTTTCATTATATTCTCCTACTTATTTTTAGTTGACGCATCAATTGATGCAGGTATAGCGCAATTAGATTCACGTCTGCTTACTAGAGGCACGATAAGCAAGAAATGCGTAAAGTAATAGAAAGTTGCCAAAGCTCCTAGAATTACGAATATTCCTTCAGGAGGCTGTCCTCCGACATAGCCAAGTACAACTGAGTCAGCAATAAAGATCCAAAAGAAGAAGCGTGATAGGGGACGATACTTCAAGCTTTTTACTTTTGATTTATCCAGCCAAGGAAGTGCAAATAAAATTAATATTGAAGAAAGCATGGCTATCACCCAGCTAATTTATTTGGAATGGAGCGCAATATTGCATAAAAAGGTAAAAAATACCATTCAGGTACGATATGAGGTGGAGTCACCATTGGATCTGCTTGGATAAAATTATCAGGGTGATTTAAATAGTCTGGTTCAAAAAATACAAAATAAGCAAATATTATGAAGTATACTCCAAATCCAACAAAGTCTTTAATAGTATAATATGGATGGAATGGAACAGTATCTTTTTTATTCTTTACTTCTACTCCTGTTGGATTATTAGATCCATGTTGATGCAGAGCTACTAGGTGAAGCATCACCAACCCAACAATCACAAATGGGAGTAAATAATGTAAGGCAAAAAAGCGGTTTAGAGTTGGATTATCAACAGAAAATCCACCCCATAGCCAGTGAACTACATTTTCACCAACAACAGGAACTGCAGAAAATAAATTTGTTATAACTGTGGCGCCCCAAAAGCTCATCTGGCCCCACGGTAAAACATAACCCATAAAGGCAGTAGCCATAGTGGTTAAAAAGATAATTATGCCAATGAACCAAAGCAATTCACGTGGAGATTTATATGATCCATAATAAACACCTCTCATAACATGGATGTAAATTGCTGCAAAAAACATTGATGCACCAATGGCATGAATATTTCGCATTAACCAGCCATAATTAACATCTCTTGTTATATGCTCAACGCTATTAAATGCCATAGTCACTTCTGGAGTGTAATTCATTGCTAAAATTATACCAGTTATAATTTGGATCACGAGTCCTATGCCTGCTATCGAGCCAAGGCTCCAAAGATAACTTAAGTTTTTAGGAGCTCTATATTCACCCATATGCTTTAAAAAGGTAAAGACAGGTAGGCGATAATCTATCCATTCAATGATAGCATTTTTAGAATTATTACTCATATTTTTTATCCAATAATGATTTTATTATTATCAACAAATGTATATTTAGGGATTAGTAAATTTGTTGGCGCGGGGCCTTTTCTTATTCTCCCTGCTGAGTCATAGTCAGAGCCATGACAAGGACAGAAATAACCATCATATTCTCCTTTCTCTGCCATTGGTACGCAGCCAAGATGGGTGCATACGGCTATCATTACTAGCCATTGTTCATGTCCTGGCTTTACTCTTTCAGCATAAGTTTGTGGGTCTTTTAAGTCTGTCATTGGAACAGCTTCAGCTTCTGCAATTTGTTTTTCAGTTCGGTGAGTAATGAATACTGGCTTGCCTCTCCATTTTACTTTAATAGTTTGTCCAGGTTTAATGATGCTTAGGTCTACTTCAATAGAAGACATCGCAAGCACGTTTTCCGCAGGATTCATTGAGTCTATAAGTGGCCAAGTGCATGCAGCAGCGCCAACTGCAGCAACAGCAGAAGCAGTTAATACTATGAAGTCTCTTTTACATGGATCCTTGGGGTCTGAACCACAATTTTTAGGCTCTGCTCCAGATGAATTTTCTTTAGACATTAATTTCCTCAAAATACATTTATAAAGAAGCTTATTTAAGCATTCAATTGCAATATAATCAATAGATTTTTGAAGTAACCATTGTTTTTACATTAAATCTAAAGAAGTTATCGTTTAAAGAGTTAAGTAATTATTTAAAAAAATAGAAAATTAATTAATTGGTTTAATTAATAGTTGCGCAAAGCATTAGAAGTTGCTAGGTTATAAGATTAATTTAGCTCTATATTAAGTTGTTTATATGAAGTTTTGGATCCGTTTTATAGTAATTATTAGTTTTTTACCTATCTTTGCAGTGGCCACAGGACCTAAAGACTCTACGAATTCTAGTAAATATAGTTATAATAATGAAGAGCATGATAGGAAAAAACAACGCTCTAATGTAATAAAGCATACGAAGCCTTCAAAATATTATGCCCATTCTGGTTATTTAGATAATGCTTATTTCATTAAGCAAGCTTCAATAAAAGTTGAAGGCATTGATTTTGATCAAAATATAGACTTTATCTATCAAAAATATATCAACAAACAAGTAAATAACGATGATCTCTTAAAGATCACTGAAGATATAACTAAATATTTTTTAGAAAAAGATTATTTATTACCACAAGTAACTATAAATGCAAAAGATCTTAGAAAAGGAACATTGAATATTAATGTTAAAATTGAAAGCATTAGAGATGTAATTTTTATTGGAGAAACAAATAGTTTACTTCATAAATATGCTAAAAAGATTTTAGAAGGTAAGCCAACTAAAATATCAAACACACAAAGATACCTTGTTTTACTGAATAAAATTCCTGGATATGATATTCAGTATAATTTAAGAGAAAATATTCAAGATGAAATAAATAAGAAAGAGTCATCTATTGAGCTTATTATAACAACCACAAAGTTAAATGGTGAGATTTTTGCCAATCTTGATAATTATGGAACAAATACACTAGGAAAAGATCAGCTTATGGCTGATGCTGAGATATTTTCAACATTCATTCCAGGTGATTCATTATCATTTACTGGTATGATGACTAACCATCCTGATGAATTATATGATGTTGGATTAAACTATGGAGTTCCGATTAACAATGAAGGAACAAGGGCTAATTTTTCAGTATCATATGCAGAAGATAATATCACTAATGAATCTGCTGAATCTGCTGTGACTGCGCCAAATAGCCATCAAACTAAGTTAGGTTTAGGCATTACTCATCCATTATATTTAACCGCAACTCAAAATTTAGATATATTCTTAGGTACATATTATAATAAGTTAGTGAATTATGATCTTTTTAGTATAGATACATTCGGGAAGTCAGATAGTTCACGATATTTATCTATTGATATAGGGGCTGAATATCTTCTTGATGATAAGTTTGAAGGCCATAACATTATTCGTACAAGTTTTGTTCAAGGATTAGATGGCACATATAATTATTATTTAGATCCAAATACGGTAAAAGATAAGCATTTTAATTTATATAAATTTGATGCTTATCGTCAACAATCTTTGCCTAATAATTTTAGTCTTTTTGGCCATGTGGCTGTTCATTATTCAGATAAAAATATACCCGATCAAGAGCTGTTTGGTCTTGGAGGAAGAGTCTTTGGTAGAGGCTATGAATTCTTTACTTTAGATGGAAATCAATTAGTTGCATTTTCATTTGAGACAAGATATTCCAGGGAATTAGAATATGGATTGCTTCATGAACTTGAACCATATTTATTTTATGATGTTGGATATGTTGGTAAGCAATCAAGCAATACAGATATTACGAATATTTCTTCAACAGGTGGTGGATTAAGATTTAAGTTTGATAAGGATATCAATATAGGTTTAGAGGTGGCTCAGCCACTCAATAAATCATTTAAGGTTGGTGGTGAAGATGTTCATGCTGGTACAAGAGTTAATGTATTTATAAATAAAACATTTAAATTTTAGGTTCGAGATGTTAGAAAAAAACTCATATATATTAATTATCTTAAAAAGATTAGCAATATTATGCTTATTATTTTCAAGTAATTTGTTATTTGCAAATGTGAATAACGCAGAAGCTGGCGCAGATAATGCTGATGAAATATTTGAACCTGATGGATATGAAAGCCAGCAGGGTAATGTGGATCCTGAAGGATGGTCTTCATGGTTTTCAAATAATATTGATTATTATTTCCCTCATTTAAAACAGACTTATGATAGTGCTTCTTCTGCTTTTAGTGAACAAGCAACTAATGCCCGCAATATGCCAACTAATATGGCAAATATCTTTACAAAAAGACTTAAAGAAATGGGTTATTCTTCGGGAACAGCTTCTGCAGACACGCCAAGCTCTACTCCTACTGGAGGGCATAGTTCATCCAATGCGGGGCATGACTCTAATAAGGCTCCGAGCGCTGCGCCTTCAGGCGCCCCGACTAGTCCACCAATTACCATAGTAATGCAAGATGGGAATCTTGCTCAAATGTCTGGAAATGACTTCTTAGCATCAACAGCAAGAGCAAGAAAGAATATTACTCAAGTTAATAGTGATGACAATATTAGGAATGTGAACTTAAAACTTCATTCTTTATATATGTCAAATTCTGCACTTAGTAGATGAGTTAATCTTAGATTAATATTATAGATTTAACAGTGATTAAGGGAGATAAATATGAAATTTAATAATATTGATTTGCAAGTATCTATGCTCAAAAGGCAGATGAGCGTTGCTACGGACACTGAATTAGATGATCTTAGAGAAAAGCTACGTGTCTTAGAAAATCCAGAGGGTAAGGCAGCAGCTAAACAAAAACAAAATATTACTTCGCAAACAAAAACATATTTAAAAAATGAATTAACTGAACTTATTACTGCAATTGTTGGTCATGCATACGCTAATATTGATAGTATAGAAGAAAATTCTGGAACCTATAAGGAAGCCGAAGAAAGAATCTTGGCAAGAGTGGGTGAAATAAATGATGAAGGCCTGTCTCAAGACGAAAGAGATAACATCATTGGTAATATTACTCAATTATTTAAAAATATTGAGAAGATTTTAATAGCCAGAGAGGAGATAGTTGAGATAGGTGTATCTGGATCTAGTGCTGAGAAAGATGCTAAAATTAAGAAGCGTAATGAAACCGTTGAATCTTCAAAAGAGGCGATCAAAAACAGCCCTACTGATTTAAAAGAAATAATAAATAAAATAGTTATTAGAAAGGAATTGGTTATAGACTCTACTACTGGAAGTCTTGGCGCTGATTTTCTATCTGAATGTAAAGCGGCTGCCGATGAAGCTTTATATGAGAATGGAAATTTTAATGAACAAAATGATATAAAAAGATTTCATCTTAAAGATATCCAAATGCTAACTAGAAAAATTAAAGGATTAGATGCTTATACTTGCCGCATATACCTGGAAGACACAATAAAAATAGGCAATATTCCTTTGGCTTATGAGTTAACAAAAAGGTTGCTCTCTTTTAATCTAGAAGAATATAAACCTGCTGATTTATATAAGAAATTACTTATCATAGGAATAGAAGTTTTTAACAATGCTGAAATAGATAGAAATGATCCAAGAAAAATCTTTTTTTCAAAAAATGCTAAAGAATTTGTAAAGCATATAGAAAGAGATGGTTTACTATCAATCCAGAAGACCCTCACAGAACATAGTAATGATAAACCTGCATTTCTAAAAAGAATATTATCAGAAAAGATAAATTCATTGCCAAGGGAATATAGTGCATTTGATTTTAAGTTAGAAGGAAAAATAGATAGTATTAATGGTAACATAAACTTAAGTTCGATAGCAGACGAATGTATAGCTATTAAGCAGCTTGAAAAAGATTTAAGAGATCGACATCAACAAGAGTTTCCAGAAAAGAATTATGTCAATAATATCTATAAATTTTTCTATGCATTAACCAAAGAAATGATGGTAAGTAAAAATGATTTAGAGAGTGCATCACAAGCTCTAATGTTTAGAAAGGCTGAAGTTAGTGAGGTATCTGCTGGAGAAGAAACAAAATCTACAGAGAGAGATTCAGAAGATCAAATTAAAGATAAAATAAAAGCAGCCTTAGGGAGAATTGGGATTCTTGAAAGTGAGTTAAGTAAAGAAGACTTATTTAGCGTTATAGAACGAAAATATAGTGTGAATTCATTTAAATATTCTGGTTCAGATAGGTCTAGTCCAATTCTTTCCGATAGTGATAGGGAGGAGCCTAGAGCTTTTGCAGGGGGAGAAAACTTCGCAAACCAAGGTGGATTTAAATTAAAAAGAGTGAATACTGGTAGTGCTTGGCATGCAGCAGCTGCGCGTAGAAATGCTGTTGAAGAATTAAAAAAAG
>Ga0129324_10000666_pt1 | contig 24230 bp, 20 predicted proteins | sample CPBDNA_7_FD_96879 | JGI IMG/M metagenome (GOLD analysis project Ga0129324, IMG submission 96879) | Freshwater to marine salinity gradient microbial communities from Chesapeake Bay, USA - CPBay_Spr_15_0.2_DNA | ecosystem: Environmental > Aquatic > Marine > Coastal | place: USA: Chesapeake Bay... | reverse complement strand
CCACCGGGAAAGGGTATGTGGCGAATATTGGCAAACAGATCGAACCGCGACGCCTGCCCAGCAATCGCCTCGGCAATCAGCTTGCCACCCATATTTGCCATCGCGATACCATGCCCAGAATAGCCTTGGGCCCAGTAAACGTTGGGCCCAGCTCGACCAAAACTCGGCATCCGCCGCATGGTAATGGCTAAGGTTCCACCCCAGGCATAGTCAATCTTCACATCCGCCAATTGTGGATAAACCTCAAGCATATGCTGGCGAACAAAGTCTTTGATGTCTCGCGGAAAGAATGGTGAATAATTTTCGCCACCGCCAAAGATTAGTCGGTGGTCTGGTGAGTTATGAAAGTAATTGACCACAAACCGGGTATCTACCACCGCGACATTATCGCGATTCAGTTGTTGAGCGCGCGCTGCACCTAAGGGTTCAGTGGCCAGAATAAAGTTATTGATGGGCATCTGATATTTGCCCGCCTGCCGATCCAGCTTACCCAAATAACCGTTACAAGCCAGCACCAGGTATTTCGCTCTGACCTCGCCGGCTGCGGTCTTGGCAAGTACTTGATCGGTGACTGGATTCTGATAGTCGAGCACGGCAGACCGTTCGAATATTTGCACGCCTAATGTCTTCGCTGCACGAGCGAGGCCCAATGCCAGATTCAAGGGATGAATATGGGCTGAGCGAAAATCGAGGGCACCACCATAAAATGAGTCCACACCCAACATGGCCCGCACTTCTTCGCGGCTCACATGGCGGCGTTCGGTATATCCGTAGTGCTCAGCCAAGTGATCATTATAACGCCGCAGATCATCAACATAACGTTCCCTATGAGCCACATGCAGTTCGCCATCAGTCAGGTCGCAGTCAATTGCATAGCGCTTGATACGGTCTCTGACTAGCCCGTTGGCATCACAGGCGACTTGCCACATTTGCTTCGCCACATCGAGGCCGAGCATAACTTCAAGCTCATCCTGATCCTTGCGTTGCCCCATACCCAGAACGCCACCATTGCGACCTGAGGCACCCGCACCGACTCGATGGCTTTCTAACACAACAACCTTCAAGCCTTGCTCCGCCAACTCAATCGCCGCCGACAATCCCGTGTAACCTGCGCCAACAATACAGACGTCTGCATCGACAGATTCAGTCAGCTGCGGATGCTGCACCAACCCCTTGGCAGTGGCGTAATACCATGACTCATCGTAACCAACACGAGGATCACTGCCTTGCCGCCGAGATCCCATGACTACAGAGACTCACACAGATAACGTTGCTCCCACAAGGAAATTTCCGCCTGAAAGTGATCAATCTCCATTTGTTTGATCGATACAAATGAGTCAATGAAATCTTTACCTATCAGGTCAATGATCGGCTGACAATTTTGTAGCTCAACCAAGGCGGCGCCCAGGTCACGAGGGAAGGCCGCTGGCAGATTTAAATAGTAAGCATTACTTTCCACCGGCTCGGTCGGCTCAAGCTTCTCGCGAATGCCCAATAGCCCACAGGCTAGCGTCGCCGCAGTAAACAGATAAGGGTTGGCGTCAGCACCAGCAATTCTATTCTCGACCCGGCCATTTTCATCGGTGTCATAGGGAATCCGAAAGCCCGTCGTTCGATTATCATAACCCCATTCCAGATTCACCGGCGCGGACAGGTCAGGCACGAATCGCTTGTAGCTATTGATGGTAGGTGAAAACAGTGCAAACGCCCGCGGCAGGTAGTATTGCAAACCCGCAATATAATGCTTGAGCATCACAGTGGCTTGGCCATCCTGCAAGGCAAACACATTGTTGCCATCAGCATCGTTCATGCTGGTGTGAATATGCAAGCCACTACCAGCCGCCTCTTCAATCGGTTTCGCCATAAACGTTGCCGTCATACCGCACTTTAAGGCGCACGCCTTAACTGCACGCTTCAACAGGAATAATTGATCGGCTTTATCCAACGCATCGCCATGACCCACATTAAGCTCTATCTGCCCGGGCCCCATTTCGTGAATCAAACCCTCTAATTGAATATTCGCTTTCGCACAGGATTGCCGCAGAGTCGCAAAAAAATCTTCAAACTTATCCAAGGCATCGATACTGAAAGACTCACCGCCCGATTCAAGCCGACCATCCTGACCAGTAGCTGGCACCAATGCATTTCGCGGATCCTTCACGGGCTGCACCAGATAGAACTCAACTTCAGGCGCTACAATGGGAAACCAGCCCACCTGCGCATATTGATTAAGCACCTCTATCAAAATATTTCTGGAATCGACGGTAGTTGGCTGGCCATTTTTGCTCAAGGAACGGCAAATCACCTGACTATGATCATCCTCTTTCCATGGCGTTGTTCTGTAGGTAGACCAGTCTGGCTCTAACAGCATGTCTTCGTCTTTCGGGTTGAGTCGATCAAGAATATCTGCATACTCGCCGGTGATAGTCTGAAACAATACCGACAATCCCATATGGGGGCGATACCCCGGCTTCAAGGTGGCGCCATCAATCACTTTGCCCCGAGGAACGCCGTTCATGTCAGAGAAAAGCAACTCAACATGGGCTGATATAGGGTCTGGTAACGCTGACATAAAGATAGTTCCTATAAGTTAAAGGTATGAACGGTGGTTAATTTGACAGATAACTGTCTGCTTTAATTGCGCCTTTATTTAACGGTTTGTGGCGAAGTGTCGAACCGCCTGACCAAAAGCCGCGAAGATCGCCTTGGACTGGGGATTGTCGGCAAATGCCCATTCGGGATGCCATTGCACGCCCAACAAGAATTGACCATCCTTTGAGACGGCCTCAATGACACCATCTTTAGAGATCGCCTCTGCACGTAAACCTGGCGCCAATATCGCGATCGCCTGCGCATGCAACGAATTCACTGCAAAGCATGGCGCATCGACAATTTTTTCGAGCAAACCCCCGGCGACAACATCCACATCATGTGCTGGCGCATACAGCTCTGCTCTGGAGAGGCCGTCCTGCTCACGATGATCGGCATAGCCCGGTTGCTCATGCACCGCATGATAGAGCGTGCCTCCGATCGCGACATTCAGCTCCTGGATACCTCGACAGACGGCGAGTATAGGGATTTTGCGCGCTATCGCTCGCGCCAGCAATGGAAAAACTGTGGCGTCCCGCTGGTGGTCCTGCTTGATATCAGCGGGTGCATCTGAGTTGCCGTATCTGCCTGGTTCAACGTTACTCACGCTGCCCGTCAAAAAGAGCCCCTGAGCAAGATCGAGCAAACCGTCAATATCGGTATCCTGCTCCAGTGACAGAAGATCTTGCCCCGCGCCTATGCCAGGCACCAACAGGGCTTGAACACCGGCACCATGGCTGACCGCATTGATATATTTTTCGCCAACACCATGGAAGGGGTGACCCTCCACGTGTTTGACATCACAAGGCACCAGAACCAGAGGTCTCATGCTTCATTGATACCATAATGACGGGCAGTTTCATCCAGCGCCTTGGCCAATCGATCGATTAACAAATCGATTTCCGCTTTGCTACACACATAAGGCGGCGCGCTGATCATCGTGTCTTTGACTGCACGCACCATTAACCCATGATCAATTGCCCGATCTCGACAGAAACCAGAGGCAGCTGAATCTGGCGCTAGACGTTCGCGAGAAGACTTGTCACGGACCAGTTCCAAGGCGCCCAACATGCCCTGGGTTCGAGCTTCACCGACAATCGGATGCTCACCTAACTGCCGCCAGCGCTCATTAAAATAAAGGGCCAGGTCTTTACTAAGGGTTCCAACAATATCCGTCTGCTTGTATATCTCCAAGGTTGCCAGTCCTGCTGCACAAGCAACTGGATGACCGGAATAAGTAAAACCATGAGCAAATTCGACACTCTGCGACTGTAACACCTCAACGATCTTGTCTGACACGGCTACACCGCCCAACGGCTGATAACCATTAGTCACGCCTTTGGCGAAGGTTAACAGATCGGGGGTGAAACCATAGGTTTGACAGCCAAACCACTGACCCGTACGTCCAAACCCGCAGATCACTTCGTCACTGATAATCAGGACATCTCGCTCACGACATATTTTCTCAACCGCTGGCCAGTAACTCGCCGGCGGCACAATCACGCCACCGGCACCTTGGATGGGCTCGGCAATAAACGCCGCGACGGTATCAGCGCCCAGTTCGTCGATCTTCGCTGCCAGGGCATTGGCGGCCACAAGCCCGAACGCCTCGGCATCCATGTCATGGCACTCTTCATACCAATAAGGCTGCTGCACATGATGGGTATAAGTCAAACCAACAAACTGTTCATGCATATAACCCATACCACCAAGGCTGGCGGCGGCTATCGTACTGCCGTGGTAACCGTTATGCCGGCCAATAATATTCTTCTTACCGGGCTTGCCCAAAGCATCGAAGTAACGATGTACTAAACGGATATTGGTATCGTTCGCTTCACTGCCGGAATTGGTGAAGAAGATGTGGTTCAAATGATCCGGCATGATTTCTACCAGCGCATTAGACATATTTATCGCGGCATCGTTACTGCAATTAAAGAAACTGTTGTAATAGGGTAAACGCTCCAACTGCTCTTGAATCGCTTTGTTGATAGTCGGTTGGCTGTAACCCAAACTGCAACACCACAGCCCCGACATGCCATCGAGTAACTGCTTGTTATCAGAGTCTGTAACATAGATATGTTCCGCTCGAGTCACCACCCGCCCGCCTGTCTTGGCGTATTGCTGATAGTTAGTAAAGGGATGCAATAAAGTCTCGCGATCCATCTCCTTCAGCTTTTCACTGGGAAACTTTGCACTAGAGATATCAGTCGTCATTTCGAAGTCACCCTATGGTCGTATAGCGTTGTCTGGAAAAATCAAACATGACATTATGCCCTGATTCAGGCCTTACCCACAAAGGGTTGTTGCAACCATGACTGTCAACGAACAAGATCTAAGGGAGCTGCTGCGTACGGGTTTTCAAGCCCTGACCCAAGGCAATATTGACAGGGCATCGCAGTGTTGCAGACAAGCCCTCGCGATCCAGCCAGACCTACCTCAGGCCCACTTTCTCGTGGGGCTCACGGCCCTGCAGGCCCAGGATCGCAAGACCGCGTTTCAAGCGTTCGGGTCTGTGACCACCCTCGACCCCAACCATGGCGCGGCATGGGCACAGCTGGCCCGCCTGTTTATGAATGAAGGTCAGGTCGTGCGTGCCGATGCTGCGCTCACAGAGGCCGTCAAAACCTCCAGCAATGACCCGATGGTGCACGATCTGATCGGCACCGTGTATTCCCTGATCGGCGAGTTTGATGCAGCCGGCAAAAGTTTTGAGACTGCTGTCAGCCAGCAACCCAGGCACCCGCCCTTTCTGCTGAACCTGGCCAACAACCTCGTCTATCGAGGCTATACCGATAAGGCCGTCGCCACCATAGAATATTTACTATCGATACAGCCCAATAGTCCACAAGCACACTGGGTCCTGGCCAATACACGGCGAGCCCGTGATGACGCGCATATTGCCACCATGCGGCAATTCCTTAGTACCGACCAGTTGTCGCCGAGAGCACGGGCTTTTTACGCCTACGCTATCGGTAAAGAGCTCGAAGACCTGGAGGAATGGGAAGCCGCCTTTGACGCCTTTGAAATCGGCGCACGGGATCGGCGCAGCACCGTGGAATTTGATGAAGCAGCAGAAGTTCAGATGTTTGAGGATCTGCAGAAAACCTTCACCACCGATTGGCTCGCCCAAGCCGGGCCAGGCTGCGAGGCATCGGGGCCAATATTCGTGGTCGGCCAACCTCGCACCGGCACCACCTTGATCGAACGCATTATCAGCAGTCACTCCCAGGTGAAATCAGCGGGGGAACTGCAGCAACTCAGCCTGGCCGTTCGCCGGCTCAGCGATTACCGAGATCCCAAACGTTTCTCCAGCGCCTTTTTTGCCAGCGCTGCCGCCCTTGAGCCCGCTAAATTGGGCCAGCTGTATCTCGACACCACGCGCAAACAAAGAGGTGACGCCGACTGGTTCGTGGATAAGTTGCCGCAAAACTATTTGATGATTCCACTGATCCTGGCGGCATTACCTAACGCAAAAATTGTACATATCCAACGAGACCCCATGGACGCCTGCTTTGCCAGCTATAAACAATTGTTTGCTGACGCTTATCTACACTCCTATGACCAGCAGGAAATGGCGCGCCATCATGCCCGCTATCTACAATTAATGGCCGTCTGGCGCAGGCGTTTCGGCGATCGATTTATTGATATTTCATACGAAGATACCGTGCAGAACCTGGAACCCAACGCCCGCCGCTTAATCGAGTTCCTCGGCCTTGATTGGCAACCCGCTTGCCTGGCGTTTCACGAGCAAAATAGCGCCGTCTCAACAGCCAGCGCAGTCCAGGTCAGGGAACCGGCCCATAGCCGTTCTGTTGGTCGCTGGCGCCGCTACGCCCGGCAGCTGACACCTATGGCAGCCATATTAACGGAATTGAACGATACACCCATCGAACGCAAACACACTGATTTTTAGTCGGACAAAAACAAATTCATCGAGATCTATACCTGCCGCGTCAAATCGTTTAATTTATCTCCAACAACCGAACTATTTGGAGGTTATGTGACTCGTATTGATCCTAAATCGTTTCAGCGTCATCCAGGCTTGCGCTTCAGACCTTCGCCCTTGGCACATGGCATCGCCATGGTCATCGCCTCGAGCCTCGCAGCTCAGGCCAGCGCCGAGAATCGAATACTCGAGGAAGTGGTTGTTACAGCCACCAAACGCAGTGAATCGGTACAAGACGTACCCTTGGCGATTACGGCATTAACTGGCGATTTCGTCAGAGACGTTAACCTGAACGACGTCAAGGATCTGGTGTCATTCACCCCAGGCGTCTCTGGCAATAGTCAAGACAGCTTTATCGATGCCATCAGTGTTCGCGGTGTACGTACCCAAGACTTTGGCGTTGGCGGCGACCCCTCAGCGGCTTTTTTCAAAAACGATCTTTACGAAGGCCGGAATGGTTCAGCGGTCACCAGCTTGTTCGATATGGAGCGAGCAGAAATCCTTCGTGGGCCGCAAGGCTTTTTGTTTGGTCGAAACTCTATCGGCGGTGCCTTCAGCGTCTATACCGCGAAAGCCAAGATTGCCGATGAAATGGATGGCTATCTTGACCTGGATGCAGGCCAGAGCAATCGGCTTAGAGCTGAAGGCGCTGTGAATATTCCTGTCAACGACAGCTTTGCGCTGCGGATTGCTGGCTATCATTCCGAGCAAGACGGATTTGTCGACAACCTATTTGACGGCAGCCAACTTATCGCCCATGACAAGTCTGCCCTGCGCCTGTCGGGTACCTTTATCGGCGACAACCTCACGGCTCGTGGCACCGCCGAATATGAAGACCGGGAGCAATCGGGCTCAGTTTATCGAGCGATAGAGACCGGCGTAATTTGGGAAACCTTTGAAGCCGCCTTGGGTGACGTCAACTTAGGGGGCGGGGAGCAAGACGCGAATGTCGATCGTTCTGGCGGTGATCGAGATGACGCCGAGATTCTGACCCTGGGCTTGCAACTCGAATACGACCTGGGCTTTGCAACAATAACTTCCAATACCGGCTATAAAGATCACGAGTACTACTACACCGAGGATTACGACGGCACACCGTTGAACATCAACAACTACGGGCAAGACCAAAAAGGCGACTACTTTCAACAAGAAATTCGCCTAGCGTCGAACAGTGACGGCGCCTTATCGTGGTACGCCGGCGCGTCCTACTACAAAGAGAACATCGACACCTTGTTCAAGTTTTCTGGTGCGGAAGACTACTTCTGCCAGTACTACGGGGCCTACTATAACTCTGGCACGACCTTTACTGGCTGCGCGGATTTATATGCTTACTACGGCTCTGAGTTCTCACCTAGCGCTGATGGCAACCTAACAGAAACCGGTCGCATCATTGGCGACTACTCTGGCTGGGGCGCTTATGTCGACGTCAATTACGACCTCTCGGAACAGTGGAGCCTTGGTCTTGGCGTTCGTTACAGCAACGACAAGAAAGACTTCGCCATCAATGTACCGACACCGGAAAGTGATCTGGGCCCCTACTGGGCCTATACCTTTGCCACAGACGGCGCCATCTCTGATAGCAAATCCTGGAACGACACTCAGGCCCGGGCCATCATGAAGTTTCAGCCGAACAATGACACTCTGTTGTATGCCAGTTTCACGGAAGGCTTCAAGTCTGGCGGCTTTGGTAGTTTTGCCCTGGAAGATGCAACCGGCGTTCCCGTCGGCGGCGGCGCAACCGATCTGACTCAGGCTGATGGTTATCGACCAAATGCATTCGATCCCGAGACAGTCGATTCATGGGAAATTGGCTATAAAGGCAGCTTGTTCGATGGCAGGACTGAACTCAATTTGTCTGCGTTCCTCTATGATTATAAGGACCTGCAGGTGCTGGTTTTTGACGGCGGCGCAGCAGCGGTCAAAAATGTCGGCCAGGTTGATGGGTGGGGCTTTGAGGGCAGTGTCAGAACCATTTTGAATGACAACTTCGACCTCTACCTGGCACTGTCCAGTCTAGATACAGAGGCCACACAGCTACAAAGTATCTGCGGTGGCGACACAGAAGACAGCTGTGAAGGCAGTAGTCTGTTTTGGGCTCCAGAATTCACCGGCGCAGCGGTACTTAACGGCAACTTTCCGCTCGCCAGTAACGGCGCAATCACCACGAGCTTAGAAGTCTACTGGGAATCAGAACGGGGCGGTGGTTTTGAAAACCTGCAGGAAACCAAGATTGATTCCTACGCCGATGTCACACTGAGGGTCAGCTACGAGTCTGACAATGACTGGAAGGTCGGGTTGTATGCAGAAAACCTAACCAACGCCGAGACCTTTGATGGCCAAAATAATAACGGTGGCATTCTTCCTTCGCACTTCTTTGGACCGAAACGACCTAGAGTATTCGGCCTGAGATACAGTCTCGACTTCTAAACCAACCCCTACCGGGCTTGGTCAAGTCAGTAGTAAACCCCTTCCAGCGGGTTTACTGCTGACCTGAAGTCTTCGCAGCGCTATAGCGTGTCCAACGCTGCATAGACCACCAGAAAACAAACGACCCCACCAAAATCAAACCCACAAAAATCGTTGCCAAGGCATTAATCTTAGGGCTGACACCCAGGCGAACACTCGAATAGATCACCATCGGCAGCGTGCTTGAACCCGGACCTGAGACAAAACTGGCGATCACCAGGTCATCCAGAGACAGGGTGAACGCCAACAACCAGCCCGATATCAGCGCTGGGCTGATCAGTGGCAACGTAATCACGAGGAACACCTTCAGCGGCGTCGCACCCAGGTCCATTGCGGCCTCTTCCAACGAGCTGTCCATTTCTCTAAGCCGCGAGGTGATCACGATGGTGACAAACGCGACACTGAACGTCACGTGGGCAATCCAGATTGTCATGGCACCCCTCGACGCGGGCCAACCTAACCAATTGCCCAGACCGACAAACAGCAATAACAAGGACAGACCGGTAATCACCTCAGGCATTACCAAGGGCGCAATGATCATACTGCTGAACAGGGTCTGACCTGGAAAGCGCCCAAACTTCACCAGCACATAAGCCGCGATGGTACCCAGTAATACCGACATAAAGGCCGTGGAGCAGGCAATCTGCAGGCTCAAGAAAAACGCGTCCATCAATTGCCGATCTTCAAGCAACTCAAGGTACCACTTCACGGAAAACTCGGTCCAGATCGTTACCAGCCGTGACTCATTGAATGAGTAAATGACGAGCACCAGCAGCGGAAAATACAGAAACACCAATCCCGCCAACAGTAAGTAGCGTGAGATCTTCATTCCCCAACCCCCAATTGCTTCATCTCTAAGCGGCGGTAGAAATAGATCGGGACAATCAGGAACGTCAACATCACCACGGCGATCGCCGAGGCGACAGGCCAGTCTCGGTTGACAAAAAATTCTTGCCAAAGCACCTTGCCTATCATCAGCGTATCAGGCCCACCGAGCAGCTCTGGAATGATAAATTCACCTACTGCCGGAATAAATACCAGGAAACATCCCGCCACCACGCCACTCATCGACAATGGCAGGATAATCGTCAGGAACACTTTCCAGGGTCGGGCGCCCAAATCATAACCCGCCTCAATCAGCGAATGGTCCAGCTTCATCAAGTTGGCATAAATCGGCAGAATCATAAACGGCAGGTAGCCATAAACGATACCCAGATAAATCGCAAAGTCAGAATGGAGCATCGTCAGCGGTTCATCTACCAAACCCACCGACATGAAAAAGTGATTGACCAAGCCGTTGGTTTTTAACAAGCCTATCCAGGCATAAATCCGAATCAAAAAGGAAGTCCAGGATGGCAAGATCACCAATAACAGGAACAAACTGCGGTAGGGCTCCTCCATCCGCGAAATCCCATAAGCCATGGGATAGGCGATGAACAAACACAGCACCGTCGAGACCGCTGCCAGCCGCAATGAATTGAAGTAGGCGAGATAGTACAGATCGTCTTCTAGCAGGAACCGGTAATTGTCGAGTGATCCCAACCAGGTGAGGCGTCCATCCGACCAGGACCAGATATCGCTATAAGGCGGCATCGCAATCATCGACTCCGCCAGGCTGATCTTCAGAATAAAGCCAAATGGCAGGGCGAAAAACACCAGCATCCAGATATAGGGCCACACGATAACCCAAAATTTGTGGGCAAAGACCCCTTTCATGGCTGATCCGCTTTGATCAATACCACGGCATCCTGATCCCAAGACAGAACCACTGATTGCTCGAAGTCGAAGGTTTGCGTGGCATGACGGGCGAAATTACTGACATGCACCTGCACTACTTTACCCTGTCCTGCGCCTACATCGAGACGCACGTGTATCACATTATGGCTGCCTAAATAGGCAATATCATTCACTTTACCGGCGGCACAATTTTTCGCGTCAAGGTTTCTACCCGCTTCGAGGCGAATTTTTTCCGGCCGCAGTGCCACATAGCACGGCCCGTCGAATGCGGCATTGGCCTCACCTGCCACCACCTGTCCGGGCAACTCGTCACAGGTCAGTTCGCCACCAGACACCACTGCCTTGAATAAGTTGATAGAGCCAATGAACTCTGCGGTCAGCTTGCTGTTCGGAAACTCATAAATCTCTCGCGGCTGGCCCACCTGCATAATCCGACCTTGGTCCATGATGGCAATTCTGTCGGCCATGGTCATGGCTTCTTCCTGGTCGTGGGTGACCATCACGCAGGTCACGCCAACACTTTCAATGATATTAGCCAGCTCCAGCTGCATCTGCATTCTCAGCTTTTTGTCGAGTGCACCCATCGGTTCATCCAACAGCAACAACGCCGGCTTCTTCGCCAGACTGCGGGCCAGCGCCACCCGCTGTTGTTGACCGCCGGATAATTGGGCGGGCTTTCTGCTGCGAAACTTCTCCATTTGCACCAGGCCAAGCACCTCAGTCACCCGCGCGACAATTTGCGCCGCTGGCAGCTTGTCTTGCTTCAAACCAAAGGCAATATTTTGCTCTACCGTCATATGGGGAAACAACGCGTAAGACTGAAACATCATATTAACGGGACGCTGATAGGGCGGACTGTTGAGCACCGAAACACCGTTGATCTTGATATCACCCTGACTGGGCTTCTCGAAACCCGCCAGCATACGTAGCAAGGTTGTCTTACCACAGCCAGACCCACCCAGCAGCGCAAATATCTCGCCCTTGTTGATTTTCAGGTTGACCTGATCCACAGCCGCCACATCATCGAAATACTTCGATACGTTCACAACCTCAACAGCACAATGCACTTTAGCGTCATTCATTATTTGGCGATTCACCTTTTACTCAGCTGTGGCGATAACTAACGACCGCTCTTGATTTTGGACCACATGCGCAGCGCTTTACGATCAATCTTTTGTGGGTAAGGCGGCAAGATAAAGTTTTTCTCGCTCATCTCTTTGGTGGGATAAATACCTGAATTTTCCAATACGCTCTTGTCTACAAACTCGTTAGCACTCAAGTTAGCATTCGCATAACGCACCTGATTGGATACGCCCGCAATAATCTCAGGCTCCATCAGGAAGTTGATGAACTTCAGCGCATTTTCAGGGTGCGGCGCATCGACGGGAATGGCCAGCATATCGAACCACAGCACCGTACCTTCCTTCGGCATATGGTACTCAATCGTGAACGGCAGATTCGCCTCGCTCGCCCGCCTACTAGCCTGCAGAATATCTCCTGACCACCCCAACGCGACACAGATATCACCGTTCGCCAGGTCATTAATATATTTGGATGAGTGAAAATAAGTGACATGGGGGCTGACTGCAGCAAGCACCGGCACCACCGCTTTACTGAACAACTCAGCATCTTGAGCAGTTGGATCCAGCCCCTGATAAGCCAGAACCGCAGGGAACAATTCGTCATAGGCGTCGAGGAACGAAACACCACAGGCCTTCAACTTTTCCAGATTACCTGGCTCGAACACCAGCGCCCAACTGTCCACTGGCGCACCCTCCCCCAGCATTTGAGTCACCAGTTGACGGTTAATACCCAATCCCGTTGTACCCCACAAATAGGGTATCCCATACTGATTTCCCGGATCAAAGCGCTCCAATTGCTTCATCAGCACTGGATCCATATGCTTCAAATTGGGCAACTTGGCATGGTCAAGGCGCTGAAAGGCACCAGCTTGCATCAAACGAGCATGGTATCCCGAGGTCGGCACGACCACATCAAACCCAGAACTCCCCGCCAGTAACTTGCCCTGCAAGACATCGTTGCTGTCAAAAACATCATAGGTGACCTTGATTCCCGTTCGAGCCTCGAAGATCTTGATGGTATCTGGCCCAATATAGTCTACCCAGTTATAGACATTCAGCAGCTTATCTTCTTCGGCAAGACCTGGCATGGCCAACATCAGGCCCATTAAAACACCCGTTAACTTTCCCATAAAATCTACTCTTTAGGCCGGCACTCCCCGTCATTGGGGGCTTAGATAACATCCCGCTAGGTATAAATATAACACAATCAGAACGCCTCTAAAGGCCAGAATCTAGACCTGTCGCTCGCCTCAAGCCTCAGCGCCCATCTGCTACTGAACAATATAATTTCGCGAACCACCCCGGACACCTTGACTCAAAGCCCGGCCTTCGGTCTAATACGCGCTCGTTTGGACAAATGGCCAGATAGCTCAGTCGGTAGAGCAAGGGATTGAAAATCCCTGTGTCGGTGGTTCGATTCCACCTCTGGCCACCAACGTGTTTTGCGCAAAGCGCAAAATCACGGCCGACAGTGTTTTCGCCAACGGCGAAAATCACGAAAGGCACCTCCTCTCCAGTAATACAACATGCGTCAACGAACCCACCCCACTTTTTAATGACACGACGGTGATGTGTGTCCCGAAGTTAGCCAACTCAGTCCTCCAAGGCTTGATAAACCAGTCCGCGAAACTGCGCTCGTAGCGGGTAACTATCAGAAGGTGTCAGCTGGGTCAGAAACAGCCCTATCAGCTGTTCCTGGCGGTCCACGAAAAAATAGGTGCTCGCCGTACCACCCCATGAATAGGTGCCGACTGAGCCGGGCACGTCATTAGCAGCAACGTCAGTGACCACATAGCCGCCATAACCGTAACCCAATCCCAGGTTCATTTCGCCGCTACGATTTTCAGTTCTGCCAACCCACTCATCACCCAGCTTAGGTTCCGCAAAGTCACCAACATGATCCATCAGCATCAGATCTACAGTTTTCCGACCGAGTATTCGATGGCCATCAAGCTGGCCGCCATCGAGCAACATCTGTGCGAACCTCAAGTAATCGGCCGCCGTAGACAGCAGACCTCCACCCCCATAGGGAAGCTTATCGGCAGAGAGGTAGGCGCTGGTCGCAGCCTCTTCCGATAAGCTCATAGTCTCTCCGACTCGAGCGTATCGATCGCGCAACCGTGACACCTTACTGTTCGGCAAAACAAAACTGGTGTCCTTCATGCCGAGAGGCTCAAAAATCTCCGCTGAAACATACTGATCGAACGACTGACCCGATACTACTGCAACCAGATAGCCTAAAATTTCGTGCGCCACGCTGTAATGCCACCGCGAACCTGGCTCGAACATCAGGGGTAAGGCAGCAACCTTGGTCGAAAATTCTGCGACAGTCTTTGCAGACCATATGTCCGCCGTACTGTAAATAAACGGTACGCCAGTTGAAGTCGGATCGTCATATGTCAGTCCCGCCGTGTGGGTCAGAAGATCTTCAATCGTGATCGGCTTAGCTGCCGCTTTGGTTTGGACCACACCATTTTGATCGACGCCGACATAGACTTGGGGATTTTGAAATTCCGGAAGATAACGTGAAACCGGATCGGTGAGGAGAAATTTCCCGGCCTCATACAACTGCAAAACCGCAACTGTAGTCACAGGTTTTGTCATGGAATAGATACGGAAAATATCATCCTTCTTAGCCGCGCCAACGGTTGCCATCCGCACTGTTTCTCCCCTTCGTGCAACGGCATAAACAACCGGAGGAATTCGGCCCTCTTGAATATATTGCCGCGCCATTTGATCGATTCGATCGAGCCGGGTGAGCGAAATACCTTGCACATTTTCGGCCAGGGCAAAAGCCCCGCTTCCCACTAGCCACAGAAATGAAAAATATATCGAACAGTATTTGAATATCATTAAATCGCCATATCAATCGCATTGAGTTCTTGGCAAGTTTAGCAGATGGATGCCAAGGCATAATTTTATAAGTTCGGGAAAGAGTTCGGGAAAGAGTTCGGGGGAAAAGTTCGGGACATCCACCACTCAAATCTTGCAATCTATCCTTGGAATCAACCGACAGGGAGCGCGTCGCGCATAGTCTTGATAGTCCGCTAACTCGTCCTGTAGAGTCTTGTCGTCAAGTGCGGCTCTAGGCACCGCGATGATCAGTGCTAACGTCGCAGGATTCAGTGTCCATACCGAACCTAGGGCAAGAACAATCCCGAACAGTGCAAGAGTACTTCTGGCATAACCCGGATGCTGCAGAAACAGCGACTCTCTACCAATGCCCATGTAACCATAGCGTATCCGAGCGCGATCATAATAAAGCCAATCATGATGAGCCATAGCGGAAATTCGGTGGTCCAGCTATGGCGGTGGTCCAGCTCTGCAACTATGACCATAGGAAAGCCGACTCTCAGCGCCATCAGTGGGGCTAGCACTTTGTCCCAGGCTTTGGCTTTTTGGAAATTTTTAGTACTTTGTCTTTCAGCCGTTAATCCGGTCAAAGGTCACAATGACTATTACGACTCTTAGTAGTACAGTTATGTACGTTTCTTAAACATCCTTTATAAGCAACGGTCAAGATCCGAGCATCAACAATAACGGTACTAATTTGAGGTAGTCTAATTGTCTGAATTTGTTTTGAAGCACTGGACGATTTTTTTGGCTGTCAATCTGGCGTTCATCTTTACTGTAGTCACATTTGGTCATCATCACTTGCATGATGAAAACGGACTACTTGAGAACTTTCAGGCATTCTTGCTTTTTTCGGCGACGATTCTGTATTTCAGACTAACAATGCTTAACGATCAATCTGAGGAATCAAAACGGGTAAATATGGGGCTGAGTTTGCTGTGCTTTAGCTTTTTATTAAGGGAAGTCGATATTGAGAAGCTCCCATTTATGGAAACAGCTGGGTTTTTATTCCATGGTATAGGCCGCACTATTCTGCTAGTCGTATTATGGTCCGGTTTTTTCAAAAATGTTTATGACCATTGCGAAATCAGGCTTCTCGCCATCGAGTTACTAACTTCTAAATATATGCTCTTTTTAAATATCAGTTTTCTGCTCCTTGTTGTCGGAACTACATTTGACAAAGAGTTTTGGGATATTGAGCATGGGCGGCTCTATGAAGAGCTGGCAGAAACCAATGCCTATTTGATTCTTATAATTCCCGCTATCTTTGGCTGTTTTTATAAGTACAGAGAAAGCCGAAACGCTAGATTTGAGAATAGGAAAATAAACTAATATTTTAAAAACAAGTTCAACAGATCCATTGGCAGTGTTCCTGTGAATTTTGAACGCTTTGATGTAGCGGTCTTTTGCTTTCCATAAAATGCCGCGAACGGGCTACGAGACGGGCTCCATAAAGGAGACTGCCAGGGAAGGCTAATAAACTGTCACACATCTTGACTCTTTTCAAAGAGTCTCAAAGAGCCACGGGTTTAGACGCAATGATGAGCTTGTGTGACAGGTTGAGGCGGCTATGCAGGTGAGCATACCCCTGCGTTGATGTACCCCCACAACAGAAGTTGGTCTGACCTCTACTTTTGCAGCAAGTTAAAAAAAAGGGGGGGATTACCTTTGCATCTACGTTTTAATAATTGGACCGTGAGAGGGAACTCACCTTCCTCATGGCTGTATTTTTGGGGAAAGGCCAACAACCTCATAAATATTAACATTATCTTAACAAACCTCGCTTAAAATTCACCGCAAAACGCCACCTATAGCAAACCGAGGGAATTGGGACAATGTCAAAGATGAATTATGGCTTACGGCTTTTTATCAAAGCTCTGCTAACTACCAGTTTTGTTCTCGGTACATTTGGGCAAGCCTACGCAGCAGATAAGGCGCTGCTCGATATCCTGCTGGAAAATAAAATTATCACACCGGCACAGTATGAGAGCCTGCTGGAAAAGGACTCGCTGACCCAAAATGATATTTTTGTAGTCGCGCCAGCAGAAACTGCCCCAGCAGAGGTTAAAACGACGACGCCTAACCAAGATGTTCCGACGCTGGCATCCACGGCAGATGTTACGTTGGCCACCGATGAATATATTCAAATTGCTGTAGCGGACGCCGTAGAAGCTCGGATTGACAAGGATTTTCCTGTTACTTCCAGTTACACCAGCAACGGATTTCGACTGGGGAGCCGAGACGGTAATTGGCAAACTAATCTTCAATGGCGCGCCCAGATGCGCTACACCAATCCACTCTCTAGCGACCCAAGACAACTTGGTGATTTTGCAGATCCCGATTCATCGAACTTTGAAGCACGCCGACTCCGCATGAAAATTGGTGGGCACGGCTACCAACCGTGGTTGAAGTATTATTTTGAGATTGATCTTCAGCCAAGTCGGAACCCTGGCTCAAGCGCAGCTTCCTCTAGCGCTCGCGTTATCGATTGGCGTATAGACATCGCTAAGTGGGCCGCTGGCGGACTACGCGTCGGACAGTGGAAAATTGACATGAACCGAGAGCGGGTAGACTCGTCCGGTCGGCAGCAGTTTGTCGAACGATCAATTGTTAACCGTACTTTTACGATCGACAGACAAGTCGGTATCCAATGGCGAGGTCATGCGTTTAAAGGCACTGCAGCTGACTTGCGATACTACATCGGTGTATACAACGGTGAAGGTCGCGGCGTACAAAATGTCAATGGAGACATGATGTACTCTGCACGGGCGCAGTGGAACTTTATGGGTCGTGACCTGCCATCAAAACAGGGTGATGTCGAATTCACAGAAAAACCAACAGGTAGCCTAGCATTTGCTGGCATGACCACAGAAGGTCCTTGCACACGGTGGTCATCGTCAGGATGTGGCAATTTAGATGGATTCACCTCCGCTGCATCAGCTAACCCGGATCAGTTTAAGGTCGAACAAGCAGTCCAGGAATTCGCGTTTAAATACCAGGGCTTCTCTGTGCAACAGGAATGGCATCGTAAATTTATCGACGACCGATTAACGGGTACCAGCAATGAACTCACCGGTTTTTATCTACAGTCTGGCTACTTCTTTAACAACCTAACCCCTACGGTGCCAAAACCGTTAGAGTTTGCGATTCGATACGCTTTTGTTGAGGAGCCCAATGAGGATGATCGATCGTTCTACAACGAGCGTGAAGAATACACAATCGCCGCAAACTGGTACTTTGCAGGACACAGCAATAAAATAACGCTTGATTATTCGTATCTGACTATCGATGACGCATTTTTAAACGGGGACGATAACTCGAACCGCATGAGGCTGCAGTGGGACGTCTCTTTCTAACCAAAAAAAGTCTCATATTGCGCTAAATTAAAAAAGGCTCCTGTTTAGGGGCCTTTTTTATAGCTGCGACGTAGAACTATCCTTCCCAATCATGGCCTTGATCGGTATCACTACGTCACTGAGATTTTGTGCAACTATTTTGCGAATCTCCATGGCCAACTCGCGAAAGAAGGATTTATCCGGGGAAGTATTTCGCCACACCAGAACATGATTCCGAACTACATTGACTCCCTTGACGTCAGCGATGCGCAGTTCATTCTCTTCTCGAATTTCAGATTTAACATAGAGTGCTGGTAAGAAGGCTGTTCCCATTCCCATCACTACCATCTGCCTCAGCGTATCGAGACTAGTTCCTTCGAAGTCACGGCGTACCTCCGCGCCAACATCCTCGCAAAGATCAGCGATCTGTCGATGAAACAGATGATGTTCACTGATTGTCAACACACGTTCCCCGAATAGGTCTGTGCGATTCAATCGTGGTTTGTTTGCCAACCTATGCTCCCTAGACAAGGCAAATTTAAGCGGTTCACGAAACAATAAGAAAACCGACAATTCCTTAGACGTGATTGGTTGTGTACTTAGTATGAAATCGTGCCTTCGTTCTAATAGACCAGCCTCCAGATCTCTGGGTGCTTCTTCTCGAACGTACAGTTGCAAGTTTTCGTATTGCGCGTGTATTGGCGTCAGAATATGCGGCAGCAAATAGGGACCGAGGGTTGGAGTGACTCCTAACCTGTACGTACCCAGCCCTGCGCCCGAGAGTGTTCTCGATTTACTGACGAAACCATCCACCTCCTCGAGCACTCGCATGGCACTTAGCAACAGTTCACGGCCCTTTACAGTGGTCGTCGTACCATTCCTGGTCCGTTCAAATAGCTGTATACCTAGCAATTTCTCCAGTGCCGCTATTTGGTTGCTCAATGCAGGCTGCGTAACTTCGAGACGAAAAGCTGCCTGTCGAAAGCTTCCACATTCCGCGATGGTCGTAAAATAGCGAATCTGCCTCAAGCTCAGGCGACTGATGATTTCCATTTCATGTCCAAAAAGTTGATATAAGCAAATATTATCACAATAGTTAAATTAACGGATAACAGCTATCACATCCTTGCGACTATAGTGACGCCCAACACTCACTCAGCTATCACATCGACATTAGGAATTCCGTCATGGAAAAAGTAATCTCAGGATTTGTGCGTTTTACGTCATCTCCATACAACGACCGGAAACAACTTTTCACAGAGTTAGCTAGCGGTCAGAGCCCAGAAGTGTTGTTCATCACCTGTGCTGACTCACGGGTCGACCCGAACTTGTTAACTCAGAGCGAGCCTGGAGATCTATTCATTATTCGAAACGCTGGCAACATAGTGCCGCCACACGCTAAGACTGCCGGGGGTGTTACCGCGTCGATTGAATTTGCGGTTGCTGCCCTGGGTGTAAAGCACATCGTTGTCTGCGGTCACTCCGATTGCGGCGCAATGAAAGGCGCGCTAAACCCAGCAGGACTCGATGGACTACCGCATGTTCAAGAATGGCTCGACCATTCCAGGGCTGCTGTGGATGTCGTGAAAGCCAAATATGGCCAGGCCACACAGGCCGAGTTATCGAATGTGACCGAAGAGAATGTACTGCTTCAAATGCAACATCTGAAAACTCACCCTGCTGTCGTTAGCCGGCTGAGCACCGGTGAAGTTGACCTGCATGGCTGGGTCTATGATATCGAACACGGCACTGTAGTTGCTTTTGATGAGGCTCAGAATTTATTTATTCCGGTTGAAGAGCTTTACGCCGACCTTATTCAAGCCGGTAACGAGAAGCAACTTCAAACCACGAGCTAGCTCACGGTGTACCGGTAGGGTTTTTCCGCCGGTATGTTCCTTACCAACCTCCCGAAAATTTATCTAAAAGGCAGTCTGAATGCTTGGCATCAATACTAAAAACTTACGCGGCGATTTATTTGGCGGCATAACCGCCGGCGTCGTCGCGTTACCACTAGCACTTGCCTTTGGTGAGGCGTCTGGCGCTGGCCCCATTGCCGGTCTCTACGGCGCTATCATTGTTGGTTTTTTTGCGTCATTGTTCGGTGGAACGAGCTCTCAGATTTCAGGCCCGACAGGTCCCATGGTAGTTGTATTCGCAGGCGTATATGCGACCTTGAGTGGCTCCCCAGAGCTTGTTTTCGCAGTCGTTGTATTAGCAGGATTGATACAAATCCTTTTTGGTATTCTGGGTTTCGGCCAGTACATCCGCCTAGTGCCATATCCTGTTGTATCCGGTTTCATGAGCGGTATTGGCTGCATCATCATAGCCTTGCAGTTCAGCCGTCTCTTTGGACATGAACCTGAAGGAGGCGGAACTATTCCAGCATTAGCGGCAATACCTAGCTCAGTACTAGATCCAAATTTTATGGCGCTAGCACTTGGCATAATGACACTAGTCATTGTGTTCAAATGGCCTAAGGCATTGGGAAAATTTGTACCGGCACCATTGGCTGCATTAATCATAGGCACTGTCACCAGCACGATGATGAGTGGCGCACCAATTTTGGGTGATATTCCCACAGGCTTGCCGTCATTCATCATCCCGATGTTCAGCGGCGATACCTTCCTAGTTGTTGTTGAAGCTGCCTTAATCCTAGCGGTGTTAGGTGCAATAGACAGCCTCCTCACCTCTTTAGTGGCAGACAACATGACGCGCACAAGACACAACTCGAACAAAGAGTTAATTGGTCAAGGGATTGGCAACACAGTTGCCGGGCTATTTGGCGGTGTTCCTGGTGCAGGCGCGACGATGCGGACGGCAATCAACATTCGTACCGGTGGTTTAACAAAACTATCAGGAATCATTCATAGCATTCTGCTTTTAGCTGTCGTTGTCTCATTAGGCCCATTGGCTTCCCAAATCCCACATGCTGTATTAGCGGGAATTTTAGTGAAGACGGGTTACGACATCATCGATTTTGCCTATATAAAACGTGCGCACAAGGGCCCCCGCTGGGATCTAGTACTCATGGTCTTAGTTGTTCTTCTAACGGTCTTCGTTGACTTGATCACAGCGGTCATGGCCGGCGTGGTGATGGCAGCACTCGCCTTCGTGAAAGAAATATCAGACGCACAACTTGAAGCACTTGGCGATATAGATAATAAGAGCTTATCGTTCGAACTCACTGAAGAAGAGGTTGCGCTGTTAAAAAGTGTCGATAATAAAATTAGCTTATTTGACTTTGGCGGACCTTTGAGTTTTGGCGCAGCTGCCGATGCTGGACATCATGTACGGGAGAAATCGAAGGGTATATCAGCACTGATTCTAGACTTTAGCCGAGTCCCTCATGTTGATGTTTCAGCGGCAAGGGCCGTTGAAACAATTGGTAGCGACGCACACGCAGCTAACAAAGAAGTTTTCGTGTCAGGCATGAGCGACGAGGTTCGCACGATGCTTGGCGACTTGAATAACGAGTACTGCTTATCTCATGGTGTGAATTTCAAAACTCGCGTGGATGCTATCAGAGCAGCTGTGGAGTATTTGCAGGAAACCGAAAGAAAGCTCGCCAGTACTTAGCCTCGATAGGATAGGATAGAATCGGCTAGGCTAAGTTAGACTTAGCCTAGCCTTCGTTCTCGGCATCAAACGTCTACTTTCTGGATCATTAACGGCTGTATCTTTAGATGAGTCATGTGTGACGAACATTGCCCGCCAGAAAGGCCCAATGAGACACATTACTTCGCGCTTATCGAGCATGATCTCCATTGAATCTATTGTGGTCCTCAGGCGCTAAAAATGATGTCCACTTAACGAATGTAGCGCTAGCTAGAACAAGCGCCGCGCCAGCGCAAAGTCGCTTTTTTATGAAACAGTATTAGCGTTTTTCATTCGAAAATCGCGATTATCGATAGCTGCTTTGCAAAAGCAAATTCAGCTTAACGTCGGCTACAGACCCCAAGGCACCTGCATCATTTTTTCACACCACATAGCGAGTCGTGAATAGCTTGTGTCTACTGCTTTTGCAGGCCCAACGAGAATTGGGGGGGTTGAATTGATCCACTGCCGATTCATCCACGTAAAAGTTTAATTATTAGGGTATTGTGGCTTCCAGAACCCTGCGTTGCAAAAAAAGCGGCGCATCGACATAGGCAAGATGCCAGCAACCCTTCATGCAGCCTTTTCTATGCACCAACCACATATTGATTCTGGTAGAGCCTCGATGACATTTGAAGAAACAGTAGAAACCCAATTTGTACAACCCGTTCAGGCTCTTCTGCAGGCGTTCGCCAAAGAGGGGGCTGAGGCAGAGCATCAATACTTCTCCGGCGTCTTAAGTATCGTCGAGGATAAAACCAGCGAGGCGCAAATGCTGGCGGCGATCATTGAATTGTCACGCTGCGCATTTCTTGGCTTTTACTACAGTGAAGCCACGCAGGGCCAGATCAATGATCTGTTGGATTACTGGATCGACGTAGCCCACACCATGTCCGCCGATCCAGAGCCTCATTAAATATAGACATTCAATCTTGCGCGGAAACTACGACCTCGATATCTAGGCTATCACTCGCAATGACAGAGCCCGTTCTTCTGGCTTTTTTATTCCAAAGACTGGCTTGAAGATTGGACATTCCGGTTGGCCTCCGACCATACCTTGAATGCACCTCGTTGTTGGTTTCGACAGCAATTCGAGGGACCGAACATCGACGGTTCATTGCGGTTGATTCATGATTATTGCAGTGCAAATATGATCGCCACCGCACTAAACCTCTAATGCAGACTCCACTTTCGCCCCATTAGAAGGCGGCGCGCTTCTTTGGTGCACCATCATAGAGCGACTTTATAAATCCAGGCGCCTTTATGCACCAATTTTGCTAGGAACCCAGGCTATCTCACCTTTGGCACAGCTCTTGCAAAATACCCTGTAGCGGGTGGCTGTGATCACCCACTCACCACTACCAATAAAGGGATAATACAAGACATGAACTCACGACTTCTCTCACTCGCAGCGGCGGGACTCTTTCTTTCAACTGGCACCGCGCAAGCAAACGAATGGACTGCGAATATCGCCGCTTCCAACAACTATATCTGGCGCGGTCTAACTCAGTCAGTAAACGAAGTAGCGGTCTCAGGCGGAATCGACTTTACTGCAGACAACGGCTTCTACGCCGGAACGTGGGTTTCAAACGTGAGCTACGCCGCCGACGATGTCTATTCCTATGAACACGACCTCTACGCTGGCTTCTCCGGCGAAGCTGGCGGGATCAGCTACGACCTCGGTTACCTTTACTTCAACTATGATGAAGAAGCAGAATTCGACTTTGGCGAAGTTTATGGCTCAATCGGATTTAATGCGTTTACTATTGGTATCAATATCTTAGCGAATACCGAAGCCGATGAAGGCCTGGGCCAGGACTTCGGCTTTGGCAAAACAACCTACACTTACGCGGATTATGCGACAGAAATAGGCAACGGCGTGGAACTGGGTTTGCACGTTGGCTTTCATCAAGGGGATTTCTCTGAAGCCTTCAACGGCGTTCCGGATGACTATGCTGACTACAATGTCTCGCTGTCAAAGGATGGCTTCACTTTTATGATCACGTCTACAGATCTGGACGATGCCGGCCCGGATGCCCTGGACAACGATGAAGTGAAGTTTGTAGTTGGCTATGCTGTGGACTTCTCGCTATAGGGTCTTAGATAGCTCGCCACATCGGCGCGCAATTTCCATATGCAGCTAAAAAAAGGGAGCGGAGTGACACATTGGGTCTTGCCGCTCCCTTTTTCGTTCTCGCCTACACGCCCACACCAAAAGTAACAAGGAACCCTGATGACCTCATGCGGAATCTCCCCCTTCAATAGGAGAACATTCTACTTTTGAGCAAGACTACTTGCCGGCGGGATTACCTTTAGAGTGCTTATTTAGGTGTCGAAGTCGCTTGCACTATGACGTTCTACCACACGTGTCTCTTCAGGTCCCCAAGGTCGGTTAACTCGGCGTCCACGTTGAACAGCAGGCCGAGCCTCAATTTCTTTCGCCCAGCGAATCACATGGGTATAACTTTCGACATCAAGGAATTCGGCGGCAGAATAGATGTTGTGCAAGACGCACGCGCCATACCAAGGATAGGTCGCAATATCTGCAATGGTATATTCATCTCCACAGAGGAACTTGTTGTTTGATAAATGCTTATCCAAGACATCTAACTGACGCTTAACTTCCAT
>Ga0129324_10000665_pt1 | contig 24250 bp, 13 predicted proteins | sample CPBDNA_7_FD_96879 | JGI IMG/M metagenome (GOLD analysis project Ga0129324, IMG submission 96879) | Freshwater to marine salinity gradient microbial communities from Chesapeake Bay, USA - CPBay_Spr_15_0.2_DNA | ecosystem: Environmental > Aquatic > Marine > Coastal | place: USA: Chesapeake Bay... | reverse complement strand
TCACATTATGGTAGGTTTTATGAAAATTATTAAGAAAAGGTTCTAAATAAAGGATACAATGACTATTATAGTTATCAAACGGACTTTCCATATAGAATAAAGTAATAGATAGTTTCAAAATAAATATAAAGAGAAGTCAATATAATATATTGACAATGGAGCATTGTGCGATGAGATTGTCATGGGTTGTGGAATAATATTCCATAAGAGAAAGCTTCTGTAGCTCAGTTGGGAGAGCATACGACTGTTAATCGTGAGGTCGGGCGATCGAAACGCCCCGGAAGCGTATTATATTTCAATGATTTATTGAAATGTAAAAAATTGAAAACTTTATTGCCATAAAAGTAGAAGTAATCATTAATAACAACCCCATAAAGTAACAATTATGTCAAAGGTATTTGAAGTAAGTTCTGTAGTTCCTACCCAAAAGGATATTATAAACGAAACAAAAAATCAGTATAACAATTTGAAATTACAGACAAATCGTTATAAGTTCGCCAAGGAAGTGACAGATATGCTATCCGATTTCGCGAAGCTTCATCAGTATGATGGAAGTAAGGATTATAAAGAAGCTTGGAATAATTGGATAAAAGAAGAAGAGGTAGGTAATAAGCTGGAAGATGAAAAAAGTCGTTTAATAAAAATGGGAATGACAGACGACGTGATGAGTCGTTTATATAAGAGTTCGCGTTATTATTATCGTAAGAAGTCCAACAATCTGAATGTGGAACCAAAAGAACGTAAGAAGTACGTGGGTTTTCCAGCCGACATTCTACGTACAATGGACGCACAGATTATTCGTGAAATAAACGGAAGTATTGATGTAATTGAAAATGATAAAATAGTAAGTCGGTTTACACCAGCGAATAGTTTTGAATTATATTTGAAAGAAAACCCCGAAAGTGTGAATGATTTATTGAGTGAATCCAGTGGAAGTGCTGAGGAGCGCCGTATTGAGACAACCGCGGCAGTAAACCGTTTAAAGAAGACATATAAGAATCGTTTTTATAAGATTAAAGTACAAATAGAAGAAGAGGATACAAAGTAAACCAAAATTCACATATTAATAAAACCGCATAAACAAAAATAAAAAGAATGTGACGTTCTTTTTTATTGTAGAGTAGTAATATATAAATGGCAGAACCTAAGGTAGAATTAATAAACCAAGGGAGTTATGGTTGTATATTTAGACCCGGATTTAATTGTAAAGGAAAGCCAATAAAAAATAAACAAAATAAACAATATATAACAAAAGTTCAGAAAAGTGCGAATACGTCACAACGTGAAACCCGATTAGGTAAAATAATAAAGAAGATAGATAACCATGAAGATTATTTTGCGCCAATTTTAACAAATTGTGAAATATCATTAGCAAGAATGAATAATGATAAAATAAAGCGTTGTGATTTTATCGAAGATGACGAAAAGTTATACGAGACAAACAAATTAAGATATGTAGGAAAAAATACATTGGCAACATATATTTTGAATGTAGTAGAAGATACACCAAAACGATTGTTTCGTGTCTTATTGGATACTCATATACATTTATTAAAAGGATTCGACCAATTATTATCGGCAGGAATAGTTCATTTGGACGTAAAAGAGAACAATGTAATGATTGATGACAATACGAAATCACCCATAATAATTGATTTTGGATTATCATCAGAGATAACGGCATTGAATACAAAAAAATACCGCGATGTGTTCTTTGTGTATGGTCCAGATTACTCTCCATGGTGTATAGATATTTGTATGTTGACATACATGGCAAACGAATTAAAGACGGAAATAATCCCTCCTGGTATGTTGGGGTTTGTGGGGTTTGAAAAAAATAAAACCGAGAATTGGTTAGATGGAATGGTAACAAATGAGAAAATAACAAAAGTAATAAACGATTTCGTAACAAAGAACCATACTATGATAGATTTATTAAGTGAATCTCAACGAAAGATTTATAAAAATACATTAGATGAATATTTTGGAAGATTCATAGGTAAGACCTGGAAAGATGTAGCGGATGAGTTAGAAAAGAATGTATCATCATGGGATTGTTATGCGGTATCTGTAATGTATTCATACATAATACGCGATTTGGAATTAAACAATGTAGATATGAAGATTCCTTCATGGACTTCGTATAGAAAAACATTAGAAGATGCGATATTGTCAGCTCCAGATAAACGACCAAATAGTAAAGAAATGATAAATAATATAGAGAAATTATTTACAAATGTAAGCAATAATGAGAGTAAAGATATGATGAAGATAATGGATAATATAATGATAAGTAAAGAAAAGAAAATGAATATTCGTACGAATATGATAACCACAAAACAGAAAGTTTTACAAAGGGAAACAAAAATATACGACGCAAAGAATTAGGTCAAAGCGTAAATGATAACAATATAATGTTATTATCATTTTAATATCAAAAGTTCTACATACATATAAGGTCATTTATATATTTATCGAATATATCATATTGATATGAATTAAGTTCATATTGTATATTGGTATATGGCGTGTATATAGAAGATTGTTTTGGATTATATAGTTGAGAAATCAAATGTGGAGAATACCCAGACAATAAATTGGCTTTGTTTTGTTCTGGAAGACATGGGAGTATAGTGTCTTCATATTTAGATAGATTCCAGAACGAGATATATGGTACGGAATTAGTGTAAGGTGATAAAGTAGTCATAATAGTGTCATATAGAATTGTATCTGGGGATAGTTGTTCGGTGAACGTGGATAAAACTACAAAATGTAGATTTTTGATGTCGTCAGTGAATGTATTTCCGATAAGACCAAACGTATTGATGTAGGATGTTTTGGTAGAATATACAGAAGAAATAATATCTAAAACCCGTTTTACTTTATGAACGAATAGCATATCATCTTCAAATTGAATCCATACGGGATTATTATCTATAATCATAATTCTATTTTGAATAGAACTATGTTGAGAAATGAGAATAGCGTATCCTATCGCTGCGTACAATGGTTCATCGTCATATTTTCTCATAGAAGAAGAAATATCAATAATAGGTATCATATATTCTGTTTGTGTATGGGTTGTGATGTTTTCCAAATACTTCCACTGTTTGTTGAGAATATGAAATGGTGGATTAGAGTCATTCTTATAATTTCGAATAATAGAAATCGCTTGTTTTACGTAATAAGAAATAGGTAACGAGGATGACGTATTATATTTGACGCTATTGGCATGTACGTTGTGTAGTGAATATTTGGATTCAAGATGATTAATAATTTGTTTGCTACATTCGAGTTTATCATTGTCATCTGAGTCATAATACGAAACATTACTATATTTAGAATGAGCGCATAGAGGTATGGTATGTGGTTCAATAAGTAGTCTTCGGTTTGCACATAACTTAATTTCAAGTGTATCAAGTGCTTTATTTAAAAACGACACATTTTTTCTATATAACTGTTTGTATTTATTGTGCGCTTTAATTTGTGAATCATAACTGGATGCGGATTTAATAATATATGGATATTGTGTTTTGCCCCAATGGTTAGCTAACAAATCAAAAAGCCATCCAAATTTTTTATTCTCTCGCGGAATCCATTTCGCAACATGTGATATATATCGTCCATTCATTGCGTTTTCGGAAAATTTCCATGCGTTGAGGTCTTCTTTGAGTTGTGTATTAACAAGCTCAATACAAATTTCAATCAGAGAGTCATCTGCACCATGGCGGCTATGTTGTTTGACAAACCCACATAAATATTTCATATCTCTCCACGAGCCATATGTATACGGTTGAATCCCGGTATTTTTAACAAACCGATGTAACATATAAATTGCCAAACTCGGAAAGAATTTATATAATTTCCAAATCATCATATACGCAATATCATGTTGTCCTTTTCCGTGACGAATGTCTCTTGTATTCGCGATTAGTTTATAAACCGAAGTTAAATAAGGTAGGGTGGCATCCATATCATTATGGAGTTGTTTTTTGATAACAGACAGTAGCGTTTCGTACCGATTGGAAAATGAATTGAAATCGTTATATTTTTGAAACCGCACAGAATGAAAATAAAAGAACACAAGTTCGTCGCGAAAAAAGGATGAATAATCGTATTTATTTTCCATTATTGGAAAGTTATCGTTATCCATAATAGTAAATGATACAGGTAAATATAATACAACAAAAATATTTATATCATTTACAATTGAATAATTCGAGAACATTGACCTACTTATGTCAATTTGGCATGATTTCGTCGTGTTTTCGTGTGTTTATTTCGTATACTTCGGTAGGACTCATTCAGGTCTGTATTTATCTTTACTTTTTTAGTATGTGATGATTTTGTATTTTTACCGTTGTTATTTTTAAGGATAGATTTCGCGGTACGATTATTGGACGTAGAGACGAACTCTTGATACACAAGAAAGATAGAGTTTAATTTATGAAAAATAAAAATGGAGGTAGGAACATGTATATCATCAATATACGGATGTATTTTGAAGAAGTTATGGTCGGTCGTTGTTGTCTCTGCTTTCGAATAAGACTGTATATGTTCTGGTTCTAATGTGACAAAAAAGGAAGCAATGTCAAGAAGTTTATATTGACGTTTACTTTGTTGACCTAAGTGTTCTTTGTTTTGTTTAATGATAGACATAAGTGTATTTTTGGGTACATACTTATAGTTGTTTATAGTGTCATGTGTTGAAAGTGTAATATCCAAATTAATAATTTTATCAATATGTTTATCATTATTAACAAATATAGAATGTACTGAAATAGAATCCATACATTCTCTACAATAATTTTGAGTTATATCTTGTATTTTCTGTAGTTCATGTACCCAAGTTTCATCTAAACGTTCATGTGACGACATTATTTTTAATACACAAATAAAAAAAACGACCAACTTAAACCAATTATCCAATTAACCTTTTCTCATTCAACCCATTTATTTGTATATAGTTCTAATTTGGTCGCTTCCAAAAACATGTCCTGAATTGGTCAGATCAGTATAGCATATTTCAAATTGATTATTGTAAGACCAATTATAATCATAGCATAAAATTAAATTTGGTTGTTTATCAAATGCAAACTCAAAATAAAAACTGGTATCAACGGGTGATACATATGTATTCATTATAATATCTTTTTTTTTATCAATAACGGGTGTAATTATACTATATCGGTTGTCGTATTTATGGATTACAGTTACAAATTTATGGTAATCTATGTGATTTTTATTTTTATTTTTATATTTGATACGTCCATCATACTCAAATATTATATTTTTTAATTCATATGGAAGTTTTTTAAACAAATTATTTTGATTATTCATTGTATTAGTAATGAATAATCACTTTATATTATTACTTGAGTGATGTAAACTAAACACGGTAAAAACAAGTTAAAGAAGTACGCATATATATTATGTTTCGAAACAGCAATAAAACCTCGTATGTAACGGTATATAAAAAATTAATGACTAATTTCTTTCTAAGAATGTTATTCGAAACAGCAATTCACATAGTGGATTTTGGGGGGTTGGAGTCTTTTATAAAATTGATTTTTCAACTTTATAAAAATAGGAAACAAGAGAATGCCAAGTACAACAATATGTATACCGCGCGTAGAAGCAACTATGTCTTGTAATTACATTGAAGACATTATTCGTAGTATGAAAATCGGAATGATTGAAACAATAAAGGAGATTCCTTTACATAAAGACATTCATTATAAGCGAGTAATTCTAAAAATTAAATGGGACACAAGAAATAAAAAAACAAATCAGATTTTGACAAGTATAAAAGATAAAGGTTCGGTAAACTTAGTTTATGATATGCCTTGGTATTGGAAAGTATTACCTGCGCGATAACATTATCGAATGGGTAATATAATTTCTCTAAGTGTTGGTGAAAGTTGCTGCAATAAGTCATCTATATAATCCTGACTACTATCTGTTTTATTCCAATAAAAACATAATAAACAAAACCACCACCTGTTTTGTTTTTTTTCAGCCGACGATATTTCCCTATAGAATATAGCATCTATAATAGAATATGCGTTTTGTAATTCGATTAGTTCATTCGTAATTGTGCTTTTAAACCGAAATAATTTATTTAATCTTGCGTCTTCTTTTGTTTGATGTTCGTGTTCCACATTATTATTATCAAGATGGCTATGTGTAGATGTTTTGATATATTGGATTTGTTTCTTTTTGTCAGTTCTGTATTGAATATATGAGATTTCATTTTTGACATTACGTAACTTTTCAATCGTACATCGTTTTAATAATTCGATTTTTTTAATAAATGAGAAAATATTGACATGTGAAATAATAGGAAATAGTAATTTTATTTCTGGTAATATTAGCGTTTGACTAATAAGTTTATATTCTGAAATTTTATCCTCAGTTTCATTAAATTTGGATATGATTAACTGGGAAATATCTTTTTCTTTTTTCATGATCATAATTTTGGTAGATGCTAATTCTAATTCGGTTTCTGAATTGTCAAATAAGGAGGCTAATATAAGATATTTCTCAGATAGAGTCTCTAATTTAAAGAATCCAACCATAGAAATAAATAATGTAACAATACCATTTAACCCAGCAACGATGTTTGTATTGACCGTATCACATTCAAGGAATGGGGAAATAAATGTAACAGCAGCTGCGATAATAAGCGCAGGACACATTAAAAGATAAAGTTTTTGTTGAGTAATATTTCTGGATTGTGCGTATAGATTTTTTTGCCCCCTTACAAAAGTGGTTAATATATCAAGTTCATTCGAATAACTATCAACGGGTGAATTAGAATAGTATTTTTTTACATATTTTTCAATATCGGTTGTGTTTAGTTTTGCGTATTTATTTTTAATCGCATTTGATTTGAAGTTTTTCATTAATCTGGGGTTACTTACACCCTCATCGTCGCTATTATTATTACTATTCGAGTTACTATTACTATTCGAGTTACTATTACTATTCGAGTTACTATCTGACATGATCGGACTATTTCCTTCTGAATTTTGTATAAATAACGATTCTGTATTATGTAGATTATCAAGGTCTCTGTTAGATAATGTAACGAAATGATTATCTGTATAGGTATCAATCGAACCTTCTTCTTCAATATTTGTTTGCTGAAGTGGAAAGTCACTATTCACCCTAATCATAATAGGGGCTTCAATGTCTTTTATTTCTGTACCACTACTATTGCTCCCTTCTGAACTGCTATTTGTGTCATTATATGTGGGATACATACTTGTCTTATGAAACGGTACACTTGTAGTAGGTTGTTCTATATTGGATGTATCTATATTCATAATATGATTATGAACAGAAAAAATTATGAAAAATCAAACTAAAAATTGATTAATTCCAACTATACTATGAGAACATTAACAATAAAATATAATGCCAACCGCAGTAGCCCCAGAAACCCGTGTATATAGAAAGCAATTACGAGCATTTGAACGAAATTTACGTAATCGAATCTTGACAAGTCGTTTTTCAACATCAACCTGGAACGAAAATGAACTTTACAGAAAGAAACATAGTAATATAGGATGTATCTATTGTTGCCCTGACCCTATATCTAAATCAATAATGATAGATACAAATTTATTTATATTGGAAATGAATAACGATACAAATAAAATAATTGGCGTGGGATTAATCCGCAACCAATATGTAAATGGTAAGTTGAATGTATATTCTAAAGGTAATTACAATCGGTATACATATGTAGGTCGAAAACGTATTGACCGTAGTGAAATGAATGAAGAAGAAGATTTAGTAATGAAAATATTTGATATATTATGCTTTCGTGGAAATAAACATATGAAGCGCGGACAAGGATTAAAGAGTTTTCCAACTGAATTGTTATTTACATTGTTTAAAAAGGTAGATTTGGTAAAATACATAGGGAACATGTTTAAAGACCGATTAATGAACTCTTCCAAAGAAACAAATAAATAACACGAATAGTATATAGAAGTTGTGTTTATAAATATATATGATGAATAATACAAAGAAAGACCCCCCACAAAATAAAAATATGTATGATGTAAACAGTTATACGGATAGAGAATTGCTTGATATCTTAGACTTAACAAATCCATCGGACCGTGAATTAGAAGCAAAAATCATTTTTTTAATCAACAAATATAAAAATATGCAAAATGATTCGGGCGACGAGCTGACAGTATTTTTTGAAGAGATATATTCCCATTTCTTTGAAACGAGCGATGATGATGATGACGAAAGTATATTAGAAGGTATGGATGAGATAGGAGAACAATTAACAAAAGATGAGTATGAAGAAGTAATGACACAACAAAATACCAGTGAAGACATAATAAACACCTTAAAGACTGAAGACCCAAACGGATATTTGGAGACAAGTCAAGCTAAGATGGATAAAGTAACAAATTATACAAAAGAATTAGAACATGCGAAGGGAAATTTAAATCCCCTACTACAACAAACTGTAAAACGAATTGTTACTATAGACAGTCAATATAGACAAGATAAACGTAGTGCTCCTACAGATTTTACATTGAATTTATCTGAGCCATTAAAAGATGTGGTATCTATAAAATTATATTCTGTAGAAATACCCTATGTTTGGTGGACTATAAATTCAAGTTTTGGGAGTAACTTTTTCATATTAAAAGGTAATGTTCCTGGAATAGATAACGGTAATCACGATTATCAGATAGAAATAACCCCCGGTAATTATAGTCCAAGTGAATTATCTCAAGCGATTAATAATAGCATAGCAACAATAAAGAGTACATATACAGACGTAGATTTTGGAACAACCGGAATGGAATATAATCCGTACAGTTCATTAATTACAACAAATACTGAAATATATAAACAATATAATGAAACCAGTTATTATTTGCGTTTTCCGGGTTGGACGACTCCGGAACCACCAGACGATATAAACTATTATACTGAGCGTTCCAAAAGTATACCGGGTTTCTTGGGGTTTAAAGAGGACACCTATAATTTCATTAGTTTGTTCGGAGAAAATGCGTTACCATTGACAGCCAATACGAATGACACATTCAAATATTTAATTACGAGTGCGAATAATTCATTTACAGTAGAAAAGTTTGTTAGAGTACCAGGTAGTACGGCTGAAATAATTGATTTATCCATAGTAGTAACGTTGTCATTAACGAGTGGAAATTCATATACTCGGTCTGTTATTTACGCAAACTTAAATAAAGTGATTTCGGAAAATCAATATTTAAATGATGAATCAAAAATAGAACGAATCGACAAGGATACAAATTCCTATTTTAAGATGTCTATAAAGGCAAATCGTCTTACAACAAATAATATACCTAATTCGAAGATACGTATTATTTTCCCAAATGAGACCATAACAAATGACACTCCACAGCTCATTTGGACGGGAACTACGTCATGTTTTAAATTTATTAATAAAGAAACTATAATCAATGATATATTATCAGAAGTATCTCCGTTGGTTCAACAAACCGACCAATTTCAAGTGACAACATCTCCGTATATTTACTTGAAGAATATAGAATCGGGATATGATATTAGTAGTAATGACTATCGTATTGATATACCGAATTCAGATACGTTATATAATGTAAATTTCTATATTCAGGAAATAAATAACCGTATAATGGACGCGAGTAATGGAGAAATTTTAAGTTCAACGAATACGTACTTAGACCCTTTTGGTCGTTTTCATATGCAATTTGATATTTTACGAACAATTACAACTGGGAAATATAAAATAGATTTTTCGGGCACTATATTTCAGACGTTAATGGGACTGAACCAATATTACGAATTAGATGAAGGTATAAATATTATTGATACAAGTTTTGGATATTTGAATAGTTATGATATGCCTACTGATAAATTACTGACGGTTTCCGCAAAAAACAAGGACAATTATGTGGGAAGTGACCTAAGTTATACATTATATTCAAGTAATACGAATGGAATCATAAGTAGTGGTACATTATTCAAAGAAATAAACAATTTGTTTGAGAATTTTCAAGATGAAACGAATCAATATATATTTGCGGGTTCTTCTTTGGGTATAAATGTTACAGATGAAAATGTAGTAGAAGCCAAATTAACATTAAATATAAATAAGCAATTAAGTGAGGGAACCTACTCGGTCCAATTCTTAGAGGATGTCAGTTATGCTATTACAAATACAATTTTTCAACTCGAACAAGGCGATAGTATAGATATTGGAGGGGAGACACTTCCCTATGTAAAATATGATAGTGAAACGGATACTACAGTATTAGTGAATGATGAAGACAGTTTAAATATAGGTATTTTACGTGATAAGGGTTTCTTGGGAACAGCTGAATTAACCGCGATAACCGTGGGTGCGATGGAATATACGATGAATATAGAAAACACCGCATCGTATACAATAGATTCCCCCTATTTGATGTATATTTCAGTCGCAACACCGGACATAATCGACCCAGATTATGGACGTTCCGCATTATATAATTCACCCATTCCATATGGTTATTTGATACCTGCACCAACCGATTTGTCACATAATAATTTGACTGAACTACAAACCGCAATCAATGCTGAATTCAGCCGATTTCCAGATTTAATTGGAAGCAACGTAGAGATTATAGAAAACGCAGACGGAATAACGGCAACCATTAAATTGTCATTACTGATACACCAGCGATATTATTTCAATAGTTGGAATAAACATGTAAATATAGACCACGCTATGATAGACAACGAATTCCCATTATTGAATAGCCAAATCCCTTCTGTATATGACGTGAATCGTCAATTTACAGATATATCATTTTCAGATACAGATGAAAATGGAAATACTGTGTTAGGTATTAAAAGTAATAGTTATATCCAACAGAATTTAATTACGTTAACCGAAGAAACAAACAAAATAGAAATAATAGCGTACGAAGAAGGAGTAGTAGCCCCAGAAAATAATATTACCATAGAATTGCCTATAAAATCAGGGAATGATGATATACGCTACACACGTGATATGTTGTTAGCAGCCATAAATAATAGTTTTGTAGGAACAGCCGCATCAGAATCGTCGGTTACTGTAACTACAGTAGAAGGTACTGAATATGTCAGCTTCCGTACAACGGTGAATAAGGAATATCGAGCGAAAGACTACCGAATATCGTTTTTTGACCCCTACAGTTTTGTAAAGTGTTATCAAGGGGTTAGTAGTGTTCGTAATACAACCTGGGATAGTACGTTGGGATGGATATTAGGTTATCGTGAGTTTACTGTATACAATCTATCTAATTCTGAAAGTACCGACGGCTCATCTGTAATTAGTATAATTGCGGATACAGGAATTAGTACAGAATTATTTAATTATTTTATGCTGTGTATAGACGATTATAATCAAAGTCATTTAAATGATGGATTGGTAACAATCACTTCACGAGATACTGGAACGCCATTACCATCGTACGCGTTAAGAACAAATTTTGTATGTGACCCTATAACCGGAGAAAAAGTATACAACACCCAAACAAAAGTAAACAATAATAAACTAACTGAGAAGCAAGTTCAAGCATTAACCGCACAAGCAAACTCATCGTCGTCTGAAACGAACTTAACTACCGGTAATGTGAACTCAAAAGTGTATGGTTCTACACCATTTGTAAGTGATGTATTCGGTGTAATTCCTCTCAAACTCAGTGGTAGGAATAATGGTGAAACAATTGTAGAATTTGGCGGAACATTACAAAATCAGGAACGTCAATATTTTGGACCTGTCAATCTACGGCGAATGAGCGTAAAACTGGTGAGTGACCGCGGAAATGTGGTGGATTTTAACAATGCGAATTGGTCGTTTTCTTTAATATGCGAACAATTATACAAACCATCACAGGTATAAATAGAAGAAACAATTTGTAATGATATTATAATAAGAACACTACAAATGTCCGAGTATGAAAATGGAAATAAAATAATAAAAATGTTGGATACGGTTGGATTTTTGGGTCCATTTATATTATTGGGTATCGGTATATGGCAGTTATGGGGGAATCATGGTTTTTGGTGTGCGTATTTAGTTGTATTTGTGATGAATTCTGTTATTAACAAAATAGCAAAGGTAATTATAAAGCAACCAAGACCTAATGATGGAGAAAGTATAATGAATGAGAACTATGCGGGTGCTGAAATGTATGGAATGCCGTCGGCTCACGCTCAGTCCGTATTTTCATCGCTAACATTTTTATATTTAGTCAAAGAATCGCCAGCATGGTTATTGGGCGAATTATTTATAGCTGGTTTAACTGTCTATCAACGTTGGAAATATAGACGGCATACGATGGAACAATTAGGTGTAGGGGCTATATTGGGAATGGTTGTAGCCTATGGTGGGTATTACATGACAAAACAATATTTACAAGAAAATACACTTATCCAAAACGAAGAATTATAACAAGCTTGTATTGAAAGACAAAATATCGCGTACAAAATATCGTATATATGTATATAGTGTTTGAATAAAATGTCTCAAAGTGATTATTTAAAATATAAGCGTGTGTCTACTCGTCTTCGCGTGGATAATGATACGACAAATCAACCCCCAGTATTTGCGTCAACCACATTAACACAGAATCAACAATATGCTCTTTCAAATAGTATAACAAATACAAAACCAAGATATAATCAACTGGTTCCTTCTGGGCGCCAACCGGTTTTTTCCATGGAGAAGGCTGTAACGAATTGTCCTACGTTTCCAGTATGTAAGGATACAAATACGCGAACAAACCGGGTGCCAATGACATGTAAATCAGACCCTTCGGTGCCTACACCTGAGCCATTGAATATTTGGAATCGTGGGTGGGATAGTAGCGCAAGTGCGAGCGCGAATCTGAAAACCGGGTGTAAATGTGCGTTACATAGAAGTCATACGGATGCGAATAGTTGTGGTTGTAAATTGGGTGCGTTTGGTATCGTGCGTTAAAAATACATTTTATAAATTCATTAGGATATGAAATGTATTGTATTATGTGAATAAAATTTAAGGTTTGGATTGTTCTAATTCTTGGACTCTTTTTTTGAGTTGTTGAACTTCATTTAATAAGAGACCAATGAGACCGTTATAATTGACGGATTGATGATGTTCGCCATCTTTTTCTCCTGTAACCAAGAAAGGTATTTGTTCTTGAAGTTCGTGAGCGATTACACCGAAATCCTGTTTTTCCATTTTGATATTTGTATAAGTAACTGGTCTTAAGTTATCAACATTATAAGATGTATCGGCAATAGGAACAACATTTTCTTTGATACGATAATCAGAAGAGGCATTGTATGAAGTAGCATTTACATCGCCATTTACGTCTAATTTGTAAGAAGTAGGTGTCCTTCCAATACCAACGTTATCACTTAAATATGTTTTTCCGTTTACATTTAATTCCCCATGGACTGTTAAATTGTTCCCCATTGATACATCTCCAGTAGAATCGATAATCATATTCATAGAGCCATTTGTATAGAATGTCAATTGATTGTTAGTAGAATCAGGATTAGGATCAGCCGCTAAAATTTTGGTATTTTGATCTATATTGATAACACCACCTAATGATCCCCATGCTCCACCAGGTCCATAACCTTCAAATTGAGACGTGTTCGTGTTATATCGGATGGAACCGTAATACTTATCATCATCGACATCAGTAGCAACAGGTCGTTGAATATTATTACCAACAGGAAGGCGTAACGCACCAGTATCACTAATGTCAAATATAACAACTGGATTGGCGGTTCCAATACCCATAGTTCCATCTACCCAAACCTTTTCTTTTACATACAAATTATTATTGAACGAAGCATCATCGGATATTTTTAGTTTTCCATTTAATGAAATATCTTCACTAACAATTAATGTATAGTCATTGATAGTTGTATTGATTATAGTTTCATTACTTTGTTGAATAACTGATAAATTACCATTGAGTGATAAATCCCCGGCTATAAATAAATGACCGTTTAATGAAATATCGTTTTTAAATGTTGTTTTACCAGTAACTTCCAAAGTAGAACTTAAAGTAGCAGCTTTGGAAACCACCAATGTAGATTTCAATGTAGAAGCCTTGGCAACATCCAAAGTAGAACTTAATGTTGCTGCTTTGGAAACCTTCAATGTGGATTTCAAGGTGGAAGCCTTGGCAACATCCAAAGTGGAACTTAGGGTGGATGCCTTGGATATAGTCAAAGTATCATTTACTTTTAATGTGCTACCCATAGTGGAAGCACCAGTAACAGCCAAGGTAGAACTTAAGGTGGAAGCACCAGAAACCTTCAATGTGGATTTCAAGGTGGAAGCCTTGGCAACATCCAAATTACTATTGAATGAAACATCCCCTATAACACTTAATTTATGATTCATAGAAATATCACCCGTATTTGTGATAATCATTCGCAATTTTGTTTCGTTTGTTACAATACTACCAACAGAAGCTGTATAAAATTTTAATTCGTTATTTGTATCTGCGGTACTAGGTTCAGCTGCGGTAATTTTGGTATTTTTAGATATATTACTTACCCCAGCTAACGTGTTCCAAGTACCACCAGGTCCATATCCTTCAAATTCCGCATTATTGGTATTGTAACGAATAGACCCGTAATAAGAAGTATTACTAGTCCCACCGGTAATATCAATCGGTCGCTGACTAGATTCGCCAACAGGAATGCGTAACGCACCATTATCACTAATGTCAAATACAACAACTGGACTGGCTGTTCCAACTCCTACAGTTCCCTCTACCCAAACCTTTTCTTTTCATACAAATTACTATTGAATGAAACATCGCCATTTACCGCAAGATTCGAGTCCATAGAAACGTCGGTAATGAAATTATTTATCCCATTCGCATTAATAACAAATCGGTCATTGGCAACAGTTGTACCATCGCTTGTTCCAAACGCAAGGTTACCTGAAGTATCATATGTTCCATTTTCAAAATAAGAACGGATATAACTGGAATGATTGTTGTTACTAATGTCGCGACCTATTCCCGCCCAAACAATGCGACCGTGTTCTACTGAATCCCCGCTTGTATTTTCACCATTAATAGGTTTTGAAATAACCATATCTCCGGTAACTTCTAATGCGGAACGAGGGTCAGTAGTACCAACTCCAATACTACCATTGTCAATGTGTACTTTGCTTCCGAATACATCACCATTAAAAGATAAATTCGATATTACTATTTCAGGTGGGTTATTATTATTCTTGGGAAAAATTATTCTAAAAGTATCACTGTAAAATGAAGAATTAAGATTAGTTATTTCTGTGATGGATGTACTGTTACCCGTTATTACATCGTCATGTTGTTTTATAAGATTAAAACTGCCATCATGATATCCAAGTAAGGTTGTGTTTTGAATATTATTACTATTACTGAAGAAAGCGTTAATAAATACTGAACTCAATTTGGTATAGAACGGAAATTTTACTTGTATATATTCACCACTTACACCTTGTATATCTCCATTTGAATCTATATACCTTACATCAGTATTTGAGCTTGTACCTGTATTTTCTCCAGATTTCCAAACTGACGTATCGCTGTCATCAAACATATACCAAGGTAGATTATCCCCATAAACCGAACTTGTTGAAATATCATACAGACCATTGAATACACGTTCTGAATCAGAATATTGTGAATGAATTATTTTTTGATTATAATTATTAAAACTTCCAGTTTTACTTCTGGGTAAGTTTGAAACATTATATAAAATGTTATTTGTCATAAATTCACCGTTTGTTACTGAAACATTCCCGGAAATATCAACGCCAAAATTCAACGCCGTCTCTTTAGACACGGTTAATGTATCATTGAATGTAGAAGAACCAATAACATTAAGAGTAGATGAAAGGGTAGTCGCATTGGATACACTCAAAGTGGAAGAAAGAGTAGTTTCGTCATTAACAGTAACATCAGATAGAGTAGTCGTTCCAGTAACATTGAGTGATGAAGCAAGAGTAGTCGCATGGGTTACATTCAAAGTGGAATTGAGTGTAGTAGCACTTGTAACGTGTAAGTTATTCAAAGAAGTATATCCAGTAGTTTCGAGATTAATAAGATTAGATTTACCGGTAACATTTAATGAATTATCAACAGTTAAATCACCAATAATATTTGTATCACCTGAATTAGTAACTGAGAACACTACATTATTTGTACGGCTCTCATTAACAAAGGGTTCAAATTTAATACCGGTGAATGGGTTAGTGTCTAATGGATAGATACCCATGCCATTAGACGTGTCACCAACAATTGTACTTGTTGACGTCGAAGCTGTATCTCCAGTCGTTGTTACTGAACCTCCCGCTTTCAGTAATACAGAGTTAGCGCTAATTATACCAGTAACATCCATAACTTCCGTATTATTAGTAGTGCCTGTAATTGTGATTTTATTATTTTTGATTTCAATAAAATTAGAAATATTAATAATATCATCAGTAATAGTAGTTCTGTTTACATCATTAATTATTAATTTATTTGCTAAGTTGACGTCTTGATTGGGTGCGACTGTAAGTTTTCCATTAATAGTAGACGCACCAGAGGTAGTTAACGTATTTGCGGATGTATTTCCTGTAACATTTAAATTCGTAATGGTTGCGTTCTTATTGAATGAAACATCTCCACCTACGTCTAATCGTGATTGTAATGTAGCTGAATTTTCAACATTTAATGTGGATTTAAAAGTAGTAGAGTTAGCAACAGATAACGTATTATTGAATGTGGCAGCACCAGTAATTTCCAACGTATTATTTAATTCAGCCGGTCCATTAATAACAATATCGTCAGACGTTAAGGTGTTACCTGATGTTACCGCAACATTTGATTTAAAATTAGTAATACCATTAACGTCTAATGTATTAAGTGTAGTTTTACCAGTAACATTTAACGTATCATCTATTATGGAAGCACCATCAACATTTAATGTAGACTGGAGTATGGTAGAACCAGAAACTTTAATATTATTATTAAATGAAATGTCTCCTGAAAATGTACCATTAAGTTCAATTGTTCCTGGTATTTTTACATTATCCGTTGTAGTACCAATAACAATCTGGTTATCTTCCGTAACTTTTGCGTCTGCACCAATAGCAGTAGAATGAGAATGATTGCCACTAATATCGGTATTATACCCAACAAATGTGTTATTATTTCCATCACGATTAGAATATCCAGAATTAGTTCCAATAAAGGTATTATTAGTACCTCTGTCATTAGAAGAGCCTGAATTCGTTCCTAACGCACTGTTATTTGAACCAATGCTATTATTTAATAACGTATTTGAGCCAACCCCAATATTGGAACTGCCACCAGTATTTGCGATTAACGAATTATATCCAACCGCAACATTATCGTTATTTGTAGTTTGCGATAATGCATAATTACCGAAAGCAATATTATTTTTACCAGTTTGGTTTTTTGCTAATGTAGCAAACCCAGCAGACGTATTTGCCGAGTTTTGAGAAGATCCAGCACCAATAGATATACCTGCGTTTTGAACGAGACCACTGAAGTTAATATAACGAATAGAAACATTTTTATTATAAATATCTATTTGATTTCCAAACGAATCTTGTATTGTCTCAGTTACACTTGTAGATTTGTTTATTTTGTTGATAACAAATCGTATTTTGGTTGTTTCTAATTGGTTGCCACCAGGTATAGAAAAGCTAAATTTTGTATCTCTAAGTAGAGAAACATCTGTTATAGTGGTTTTATTATAGTCTACAAGCTTAACCCATACATCAACACCACTACTATTTACCATATTTGCTAATAAAATACCCAAAGTAGGAACTTGATATGTATTTGTATGAATTTCAAAGTTGTCTATAGTAGTAGAGTAGGGTAATGTGGTTTCTACATATTCTCCGTTAAGCGTGATAGCCTGATTAATTTCATTTATGATTGTTTTGGATGGAAAATATGAAGTTGTAATAGGATTAGTAGTACTTGCTATAAGTTGTGTTGTACCATCATCGATATATCTATTTAAATTCGAGTTCCACATGTTATTGTTATTTACAAACGCACTTGCCACAGAAAAAAAGTTAGAATTCGAATTATAAGAACTTGCTGAAATAGTATAATTAAAACCAGCAAAAGATTGGGTATAAGTATTTAGTCCTTCTGTAATATTATCAAAAACACCACCACCAATAACGGAAGATAAATAAATGGAATTACCAATAACGATATTTTGATTTGTTATAGTAACATCGCCATCTTTATCAACGATTATTTTGTTACTGATATTTGCGTTACCATTAAGTGATAAATCTTCACTTACTGATAACCCTCCATTAATTGAAAGGTCCTCTGTGACAACTAAGGTGTATTCGTTGACTGTAGTATTCATAGTATTGGTATTTTGAATTTGGTTAACATCCAGTTTTCCGTAAATTTGAAGGTCCCCATTTACAGTTACATTTGAATTCATACTAACGTCGCCACCAACAACTAACCCCGCGTTCATTGAAACATCACCGTTATTAACCAATTTACCACCAATAACTAATCCAGCGTTCATTGAAACATCACCGTTATTAACCAATTTACCACCAATAACTAATCCAGCGTTCATAGAAACATCACTCATAACATTTAAGGTAGATGATAAAGTAGTAGCTCGGGAAACCGCCAATGTGGATTTTAAGGTGGATGCCTTAGAGACAGTTAATGTATCATTTACTTTCAATGTGCTACCAATAGTAGTAGCACCAGTAACATCCAAAGTAGAACTTAGTGTAGCAGCCTTGGAAACCGCCAATGTTGATTTCAACGTGGAAGCCTTAGAAACATCCAAAGTAGAACTTAGAGTAGCAGCCTTAGATACAGTTAATGTATCATTTACCTTTAAAGTGTTATTAATAGTAGACGCACCAGCTACTAACAATTTATTACTAACTTCTAACCCCGCGTTCATAGAAACGTCGTTTGAGAATGTAGTATTACCATTTTCGTCTATAGTGAATCGGTCACTATTACCAGTTTGGATAACAATATCTGCGTTTGTTGTTCCAGTAGTTATTTTAGGTGGACTGGTTGTTGATGAACCAAGTTGAACTGTGTCAACTTTACTGGTTATGAGTTGTGTTATACCGTCTGCCCCCGATTTGATAATAAAATCTGTAGCAACCACTTTACCTATAACCGTTAATACTTCATTATCACTAAGGTTAGAATTACCTATTACTGCATTATTATGAATAACAACATCATTATTTATAGAAAGGTCGGTAGCCGTAATTTTATGATTTGCCGAAAGATAATTTATAGAAACATCGCCAGTTACCTCCAACATGGAACTTACGGATGCGTTAGTTACGGTCAAAGTACTCATTGTAGATTCACCAGCAACGTTCAATGTGCTACCCATGGTGGAAGCACCAGTAACAGCCAATGTGGAATTTAGAGTGGATGCTTTGGATACGGTAAAAGTATCATTTACTTTTAAAGTGCTACCCATAGTGGAAGCACCACCTACATGTAATGTTGAATTAAGTGATACATCTTGAGTAACTCGTAAATTTCCTTGAATATCTAAGGTGAATGACGCATCTGTTGATGCTAATCCTCCCATACCGGTTTTATTATCTACACTACCAATTTGTACGTGATCGGTGGTAATAGGATTTACCGAGTCGGTATTATCGGTATAAGTGACGGTGATAATACCTTGGTCGGTTGACATAGAATTAGTGTTTCCATCAGAATCTACATTGTACATAGTACCATTAGACATATAAATGTCACGAAATGATTTTTGTGCGCTACCAATATCATGTGTTAAATGAGTCATTGGTAAGATGTTACCAGAAACAGTAATTGTATTATTGACATATAATTCTCCATTCAATGATGTATCTCCGGATACAGTCAACGTATCATTCACCTTCAATGTGCTACCCATAGTGGACGCACCTGTAACCGCCAATGTGGAAGATAATGTGGCAGCCTTGGAAATTTTCAATGTGGATTTCAAGGTGGCAGCCTTGACAACATCCAAAGTGGAACTTAGGGTGGATGCCTTGGAGACGGTCAAAGTATCATTTACCTTCAATGTGCTACCCATGGTGGAAGCACCAGTAACAGCCAATGTGGAAGATAATGTGGCAGCCTTGGAAACGTTTAATGTGGATTTCAATGTGGATGCTTTGGAAACGTTCAAAGTGGAACTTAGAATGGATGCTTTGGATACAGTTAACGTATCATTCACCTTCAAAGTGCTACTCATGGTGGAAGCACCAGTAACCGCCAAGGTGGAACTTAAGGTGGCAGCCTTGGAAACATTAAGAGTAGATTTCAAGGTGGAAGCCTTGACAACGTTCAACGTGGAACTTAGGGTAGATGCTTTAGATACGGACAACGTATCATTTACATTCAATGTGCTACCCATGGTAGCAGCACCAGATACGTAAAGTTTTGAATTAAGACTAACATCGCCTCCGACGAACAATCCAGAATCCATAGAAACATCTGTAATAAATTCGTTTTTGCCTGTAGAGTGGATAATAAATCTGTCTTCTGCTATTGTTGTTCCATCACTTGTTCCAAACGCAAGATTACCTGAGGTATCATATGTTTCATCTTCAAAATAAGAACGGATATAACTGGAATGATTATCACTAATGTCACGACCAATTCCAGCCCAAGTAATACGCCCGTGTTCTTGATTTTCGCCAGAATTATTTATACCACTTGTAGCGTTGGATAAAACCATATTGCCTGTTATTTCCAGAGCACTACGAGGATTGACATTACCAATTCCAATATTACCATTGTCTATGCTTACTTTACTACCAATTACATCTCCACTGAATGATAAAGATATTACGGATATAGTAGGAGTATTATTACTATTTTGCGGAAAAACAACTCGAAATAGGTTACTATAAAACGAAGTATCAATCGGAATTGTATCCAATTCATTGTTTCCACCCTTTGTTCCATTTGTAAAAGTGTTCATATGATAAAAATCATTATCTTTGAATCCAATTAATCGAACATCTTTGACTGAATTATTAGTATTAATTACATATTGATTTAACTTGATATGGAAAGGGAACGCAAACTGTATATATTCTCCATTCACAGTTGTACTGACAGCATTATCTATATATGTTACAATAGTTTGTGTTGATTGACCTGTTCCGGATGCAGATACCCATTCTGATAATGATGTGCTATCAGCCACATTCCATGGATGATTAGTGCCCTCAACCGAACTTGCTGAAATATCATAAAGTCCATTCAATACACGGTCCGAATTAGAAAATTTGGAATATACGATTTGTTCATTATCAGTAAACGCCCCTGTAGCAAAAAAAGGTAATTGACTAACGTTAAGTGAAATATCATTCGTAGTAATACCCCCATTTTCAACGGTAACGTCATCATGTACGGTTAATTTGGAATTCATAGAAACATCGCCTCCAACCATCAAGATAGAATCCATAGAAACATCATTCGCAACATACAATTTATTATTCAAAGATACGTCGCCACCGATAGTAACGACTGTATCCATAGAAACATCGCTCGCAACATATAAAGTAGACGATAAAGTAGTAGCATTGGAAACCTTTAAAGTAGACTTCAATATGGAAGCATTGGCAACGGTCAACGTAGAACTTAGGGTGGATGCCTTAGATACAGTTAAAGTATCATTTACCTTCAAAGTGTTATCAATAGTAGACGCACCAGCTACACGCAATGTTGAACTTAAGGTGGAAGCGCCAGTAACAGCCAATGTGGAACCTAAGGTGGAAGCCTTGGCAACGGTCAAAGTAGAACTTAGGATGGATGCCTTGGAGACGGTCAAAGTATCATTTACCTTCAACGTGCTACCCATAGTGGAAGCACCAGTAACAGCCAATGTGGAACTTAAGGTGGTAGCTTTGGAAACCTTCAATGTGGATTTCAAGGTGGAAGCCTTGGTAACGTTCAAAGTGGAACTTAGGATGGATGCCTTGGATACAGTCAATGTATCATCAACTTTCAATGTACTACCCATGGTGGACGCACCAGTAACCGCCAATGTGGAATTTAACGTTGCTGCCTTGGAAACTTTTAGTGTAGACGCAAGATATGTTACGCCACTAACATCAAGTGAAGAACGTAAATTAGTAGCACCACTAACATCAAGAGTTGAACCAAATGTAACATTTTTACTAACGTCTAAAGTAGAACGTAATACCGTCCACCCCCGAACATATAAAGTATTTAATCGTGTATCTCCATCAACACTTAAATCGCCATTTAATGATAAATCACCATCAACAAATAAATCGGAGTTAAAACTAACATCATTTCCTACCATTAATACTTCGTTCATACACACATCATCCGCAACAAACAATTTAGAATTCAAACTAACATCTTCCTTTACATATAATTTGCCATTTAACGAAATATCTTCTGTAATAATTAATTGATAATTGTTTACTGTAGTATTGATGACTTTAATCTCTTGTTGTTGATAAACCCCAAGGGTTCCGCGTATTACCAGATTTCCAGAAATATCTACATTGGAATTGAATGATGCATCGCCTTCAACCAGCAGTTTGGAATCAAATATAACATTATTGCCTACATGTAATGTTTCATTCATAGAAACGTCGTCAGCAACAAACAAACGAGAATTCAAACTAACATCATTACCTACCATTAATAGTTCGTTCATACAAACATCGTTCGCTACAAACAATTTAGAATTCAAACTAACATCATTACCTACCATTAATAGTTCGTTCATACAAACATCGTTCGCTACAAACAATTTAGAATTCATTGAAGCGTCGCCAGTTACTAATAGCTTCCCATTTAATGAAATATCACCATCATTTACGTAAATATCATTGTTGCGTAGTATTAAATGACCTCCACTCATATCTAAATACCCACGCATGTAGGTATCTATAAATCTATTTGATTTGGGGTCATCTAACCAATCATCTTGAGATGACATTATAACCTCTTATATATTTACACGGATAGAATGATTTACTGTATTATACCAAAATACTAAATAAATATGATAGGCTTTAGTATTTTGTTATATTATTCGCAGAAAATCATTATTTAATCAAGAATTTATATGCAGACTTTATATATAGTCAAACAATGAGTACATGGTTTGATCAGTCAAACAATGCGAATAAGTTAAGACAGAGTTACTTAAAAGGTTTTTTAGATATAAGTGGGGGTGCGGTTAATATCCGTGCCGATAATTCGTTAAATTTTTACACCGCTGCTGAAGATGGTGTATCAAAAGTGGCTATTGATGCGTCTGAATTTCACGTCATGGGTAAGCGTTACGAGAGTGATGCCTCTGAAATTATGACGGATGTGTCTCGTCAAAAGTTTGCTTTCTTAAAAGATTTATCTGATAACGTCCAGTTTCAATTAGATAAACACGATAATACGCTGAAATACATTAGGTCTGATGGGAGTGGTAATGATGATACATTAATTCGTGTATTAGGAAAAGACCAGGCTGGATTTACCAATAAATATACGGATAATCAGATTGAAATAGACGGTCACATAGTCCCCAAAGAGGCATATAAATGGGATCTCGGTAGTGAAGAAAAACCATTTAGAAGTTTGTATTTGGAAAATAACACGTTATTTTTTAAGGTAGAAGATACAACTGTAGGAACCCAAGGAGATTTTACATCTTTAAAGTTCAATGATGCTACCGGACAATTAGATTTAAGTTTCAATGGAAAAACAGGTTCAACTGTATTATCTTACGATGATAAAGTTGCTATTGGTTACAACCCGCTTAACAATAGTCCTGACGCTCAATTAGATGTAAGTGGTACTTCACAATTTCAAGGTAAAATGAACGTCAAAAGTGGAGACATCTCTTTAAATGATAATTTAGTTGTAGGTCAAAGTTCTACTTTAAAATCTACATTGGATGTTGCTAAGGCGTCCACGTTGAAATCTACACTGAAGGTTTCTAAGGCAGCCACCTTAAGTTCCACATTGGCTGTTACTGGGGCTTCCACCATGGGTAGCACTTTGAAAGTGAATGATACTTTGACTGTATCCAAGGCATCCACCCTAAGCTCCACTTTGAACGTTGCTAAGGCTTCCACGTTGAAATCCACCTTGAAGGTTTCCAAAGCTGCCACATTGTCTTCTACATTGGCGGTTACTGGTGCTTC